>Ga0209777_10003572_pt1 | contig 19117 bp, 6 predicted proteins | sample FrelakmetHBP12HB_FD_187147 | JGI IMG/M metagenome (GOLD analysis project Ga0209777, IMG submission 187147) | Freshwater lake sediment microbial communities from the University of Notre Dame, USA, for methane emissions studies -HBP12 HB (SPAdes)... | ecosystem: Environmental > Aquatic >...
CATCACACCGTCTAAGTGCCGCCCAACGCCTGGCACTCAGACGGTGTGATGTTCTCCTGGCAGTTCCCCGCAGCGTCGCAGCTACCGTTGGATATGCAGCACGTGCCGAGTGGGATGTCAAATACGTACGCCGAGCCGGCGTCGGCCCCAGCCACGTTGTCGTCGAGCCGCGCTCCGACGACGGCCGTGTCCCCACTCACGGAGACTGAAACGCCGAAGAGGTCATTTGCCGCCGCGTCCGAGGCGGTCAGCTTCTGCTGCTGGGTCCACACTCCGCCGGAGCGGACGAAGACATAGGCCGAACCGGAGCCGACACCCGCGTCGTCGTCGGCGACCGCCCCGACCACGGCCGTGTCCCCGCTGAGGGAAACGGAGTACCCGAAACTGGCGTGCGCCGCCCCGTCCGAGGCGGTCAGTTTTTGTTGCTGGGTCCACACCCCTCCGGAGCGCACGAAGACGTACGCCGAGCCGGCGTCGGCCCCACCCGCGTTGTCGTCGAGGACCGCCCCGACCACGGCCGTGTCCCCGCTGAGGGAGACGCCGAACCCGAAACCGTCGCTCGCCGCCGCGTCCGAGGCGATCAGCTTCTGCTGCTGGGTCCACACCCCGCTGGAGCGGACGAAGACATACGCCGAGCCGGCGTCGGTCCCACCCGCGTTGTCGTCGTGGGGCGCCCCGACCACGGCCGTGTCCCCGCTGACGGAGACGGAGTACGCGAAACCGTCGCCCGCCGCCGCGTCCGAGGCGGTCAGCTTCTGCTGCTGGGTCCACACCCCGCCGGAGCGGACGAAGACGTAGGCCGAGCCGGCGTCGATCCCACCCGCGTTGTCGTCATTCGTCGCCCCGACGACGGCCGTGTCCCCGCTTACAGAGACGGAAGCCCCGAAGACGTCATTCGCTGCCGCATCCGAGGCGGTCAGCTTCTGCTGCTGGGTCCACACTCCGCCGGAGCGGACGAAGACATAGGCCGAACCGGAGCCGCTACCCGCGTCGTCGTCGCCGAACGCCCCGACGACAGCCGTGTCTTCGCTCACGGAGACGGAAGCCCCGAAATTGTCATTCGCCGCCCCGTCCGAGGCGGTCAGCTCTTGCTGCTGGGTCCACACCCCCCCGGAGCGGACGAAGACGTAGGCCGATCCGGCGTCGGTCCCACCCGCGTTGTCGTCGGTGTTCGCCCCGATGGCGGCTGTGTCCCCGCTCACGGAGACGGAAATCCCGAACTCGTCACCCGCCGCCCCGTCCGAGGCGAGCAATGTCGCCGACTCGTTAAGGACCTGTCCGGACGCGCTGGACGAGACGAGCACTACCGCCAGCGCGCAAACAACTCCCGAAACGGCCTTATGAAAGGTAATCGTGCGCATCACTTCTCTCCTTATTCAACATCAGACACCGCAAGAAAGGAATGGGGGAGCCTTCCGCCCCCAACCACGCCCCAAAATAACAAGTCGGGCCGTCCAATGCAAGTAAATTGCCAAAGGTTAGGCGACTTTATCAAGCGGAATCCCGAACTTCGGGAACGGGGGGCATCCTGGTTTGCCAGCGCTCGGGCCTTTCCCACCAACAGTCAGAACGACCAACGAAGGCGGGCGGTACGCACATTATTGAGGCGATTCGCTGTCGACGTTGCCGTTGATGACCACGCCGATGCAGTGCGAGGCGTACTCGAACGGGTCACCGTCGACGCTCTCAACGGCGTCGCCCGCCCGGAAATCAAACAACAATTCGAATCCTACCGCCGCCGCCGCGACATCCTCGTCAGCGGTCTGCGCGAGACGGGCTGGTCCGTCTCCGTTCCCAAAGCCACGTTCTATGTCTGGGCCCGCTGCCCCAAAGGTCTTGATTCCATGGTAACTGCCTCGCGCATCCTTGCCGAAGCAAACGTCGTCGTCATCCCCGGCGTGGGATTCGGTCGCTGCGGCGAAGGCTACGTGCGTTTTGCTCTCACCGTAGACGAACCTCGAACCGCAGAGGCAGTGGGGAGGGTTGCGCGGATAACATGGTGATTCGGATCGGCGATTTGGTGAACTCAGTCCTGAAGCGCCGGCCGCGCCACTGGTATCACAGCCAGTTGACCAGTTCGACAAAGTGTCGGCCACGCTCGGTGAAATTGACGTATTGATCGAAGCTCGGCGCGGCGGGAGAGAAAAGCACCGTGTCGCCGGAGCGAGCTTCGCGCGTCGCGGATTCGACGGCTTGAGCCACGTTGGCGGCCTCGAGCGCCTTCGTGCCCGCGCCACCCAACTTGGTCACGGTTTCGCGCACCGCGTCGGCAAATCTCGGACCGGCCTCGCCATAACAGATGACCACCCGACATGCTTGAACGATCGTGCGGGCGCATTCCTCGAACGCCGCGTCCTTCCGCTGTCCACCGACGATTAAGATAAGCCGCTTCGGCTCGATATCGCCGTCCGCGAGGGTCGCGCGGGTTCCCGGCGCGCCGGGATTGCATTCCACCAGCGGCTCGGGAGGGGGAAACACCGCGAGGGCTCCCGCCGCGCCGGGATTGCATTCCGCCCGCGGCTCGGATTCGGTGAGCGCTCTAATTGCGATGATGGTAGCCGCAGGCGCAGTGGACTTCGAATCGTTGATGTAGCGCACGCCGTCTACAGTCCGCACGAATTCGAGTCGGTGCGGCAGGCCGCGAAACTCGGCGAGCGCGGCGCGCACCGCCGCGTCGTCTATTCCCATCGTGCGACATACCGTCCACACGCAGGCTGCGTTGGTCTGATTGTGCCGGCCTAGAAGGGTCAACTCGATCGGCGGCACGGGCGACTCAACCCGAACAAGTCGCTGTCGATTCTCCCGGAGCACGTCGGCCAGCATTTGTTCGGCATCGGGGTGGAGTTCGCCGACGATTACCGGACTGTCGGGATCGCCCGGACGCACGAGGTTCAGCTTCGCATCTATGTACGCCCTGAACGAGCCGTGGCGGTCGAGGTGTTGGGGATGAAGGTTGGTAATAACGGCTATGGACGGCGCCCACCCAATACGCGGGAGGTCTTCAAGCTGGGCGTTGGACATCTCCAGCACCACGATGTCCATGGGGCTAATGCAGGGCAAGTCGTTGAGCAGCGACCGTCCGATATTGCCGCCGAGGTGGACGGCGGTATAGGCGACTGGTCCCCCGGCGCGGTGCGATTCCAGCACCTCGGCCAGCATCGCGCACGTGGTGCTTTTGCCGAAACTGCCGGTGACCCCGATTACCGGCGCCGGGCAGCGCTCGCAAAAAAGATTGATTTCCGTCGTCCAAGGAATTTTTTGGCGTAAGATTTCCGCGAACAGCCCAGACGTAGACTTGTGGATGGCTGGATTGATGACGGCCAGGTCGGTCGTCGAGAGGTCACAGCCGTCATGGCCGCCGATATGCAACGCAACCGACAGCCCGGCAATGGCCTGGAGCGATTCCGAGAGCGAGGCCGCATCCGCCTGGTCCGTGACGGTGACATGCGCGCCCTGGCCCGCCAGCCATTGGGTTACACCCATCCCGCCGCCGAAGCGCCCCAAACCGACGACGAGCACGCGCAGTCCGGCGACGGACCGGGCGACGACCGGGGGCACAAAACGGTGATCGGCTGCCATGGGATTCACGAGCGGAGGCCCTCGGTTTGGAAATTCAGGCAAGCGGGTTATCGACCTTCCGCCCGCACGACCGAGGGCATTGTAGAATGGCCGATGCGGATAACAACATGGGTTATAGGTCGGGATGTCAAGCGCGAGACGCGGTCAAACCGTTGGCGGAGAGGTTCCCTGATGCGCGTTCGGTTGACAGGTCGCGTGGCGTGTACATATAAATATAGGATCGATGGGAGTCGGCGGCCAGGAGCTTTGCGTCCGCACACGCCGAATCAAAGATTTGCTTCGGGATCGAAGCTGCGTCGGTCAGCGCCGATGCTTCACGCCCCGCAAACTTCGGAGTACTGATGTCATGAGGTTTATGCCGCTTGTAGTTGGTTTGATTAGTACCGAAAGACGCTTGTTTGCCGCCTTGTCCCTGGCGGTGTTCGCGCTGGTTGCCGGATGTCCCAACTTTCAGGGGACCCAGCCCCAAACGAACGGGGGCGGTGGCGGCGGTTCGGGCACTGGTGGCAATAGTTCAGGAAGCGGCGCAATACGGGCTGAGATCGTTACGCCGTCCTCGAGCTTTGCCGTGTCCTCGCTCGATGCGCCGGTGGCTGTTCGCTACAGCGTGCCCACCGACGCCACGGACGTTCGCGGATTCCGCGTTCCCGTGGCGGATAAAAGTCCCAATAGCACCGCGATCGGGGAAACTGCTACCGTGGCCATTGACTTGCCGACGGGGACCAACAAGTTCTTTGACTTCGACCCACAGAAGGCGGGCGTGGGGTTTTTCCGCGTAGGGATTCTTTACGTTATCGGCGGAGAGGAGAAGACCGCGGAGAGTTCGGCGGTGATCCAGGTCCAGGGACCGCCCGCCCCGATTTTCATTCAACCGCAGGAATCAATCAAAACCGTTCAGGCGGGCGACGTCGTCACAGTGACCTTTGACTGCCGGGACCCGGAGGGGGATGTGCAGTGGCGCTTGTTCTACCTGAAAAGCGACGATTCTCGCACCGCTCCCGCGAACCAGCTCGGAACGCAACTGGTAGTCGGTACTGAAAACGTCGGGACGTTTTCATTTCAGACACGCGGTCTGGCCCCCGGCGATTATACGTTGGGCTTGTCGGCGACGGACAGCGGGACGTCCATCACCGCGACCGTGGCCGCCGGGCAGGACGACCGCATTGTGACGATTCCCAATGCCGCTCGGACGACGCCCGTTGTTCGCGTGACAAACCCGAACGGGACCAACGTGCCGACGATCTCATTTAAGCAGCCGGCCGCGGACGTCACGCTCTACAAGGACGATCCCTTCAAGATCGAATTTGCGGGCGCGATCCTGACGCCCGGAGGGACCGGGACAATTGAGGTCTTCTATGACACCGACGCAAAAGCGAGCAACGGCTTTACGCTCATCGCCGAGCTGCCGGTTGTGGCGACATCAATTGCGTTTCCGAAGGGCGTGGCGGAGGGCACGTACTACATCGGGGCGACGATTCGTGACGGGATCAACAATCCCGTGACGGTCTACGCGGCCGGTCGGATCAAGGTAGTGCGCGACGTCACGCTAACGGTAACTGAGCCGAATACCTCGCTTTCAGTCTCGCCGGGGGCGAAGGTCAACATCAAGTGGACAACGAATGCCCCGGACAAATCGGGAACGGTGGACGTCTTTGCGCAGACGGTGGATGCGTCGGGCTTGCCGGTCGGGGAGGTAATAACGGTCCTGACTGGTGCGGCAATAACTGTTGTTACGGCGACGTTTTCCAGCGCGACGCCTGGATTGTACCGGCTTACCGTTCTGTTGAATCTGAAAGACGGCGTGCCCGTGCAGCAGTCCGCGCCGCATGACGTGCGCGTCTCATCGCTGCCGCCGATCATCTGGCTGGGCTCGATCGCGGAGGAGAGCCCGCGCGTTGACGGGGCCATATTCGGCGGGGTCAACTTCGAGGACAACGCGGGAACGTCTTTCAGCGCGGCCGGGGACCTGAACGACGACGGTTCGGGTGAGTTCCTTATCGGAGCCCGATACGGCAAACCCTTCTTCACCAATCCGACGGGCATTGGACCGGGCGAAGCCTATCTGATTTACGGACAAGCGGGGACGAAGAAGCTCCACGGCGAGTACAACCTTAACTCGGTGGGGACGACCGCGCTGCGCGGCGTGACGTTCACCGGGGTGCGCACGGTTGGCAACTCCAGCGAGACAGAGGGCCTGTCGGACCTGGGGCTGATTCCGGATACCGATGATGACGGAAAAGGCGAACTTGTGTTCGGGTTTCCGAAGACTAATTCGGCGAGCCACGGTGCCCTGGAACGGGCGGGGCAGTTCTTGAACGGAGGTCTCGTCATTCTGAGCAGTACGAACAGCATCATCGCTGACCCCAGTACCGGTGTTCCAGTCGTGAACCTGGACCTTGTTGGAATGAGGTTCTCAGACGAAACGGTTGTCCCATCGGATCCGAACCTCGCGGTGAGTGACTTACAGACCTTCCAAGCAGGGAATCCGTCCAGCAATCCGCCTACCTTTGATGCCTGCGTTCCTGGTACCGACGGGGTGCCCGACACAATTGTCGGGCCGTCGGTAGGCTTCCATTTCGCCCTGGCGCCCGCGCGATGGGAACAGCTAGGGTTTACCCCGATCGACGTGGGAACCGCTCCAGCGGCAACCGTCTGCGCAACGCAATTCGCCGTTACTGCGTGCCGAGATGGGGACAGTTCACTTTTCAGTGGGTTCAATGCTGGATCTGGATTCTATCCGGCTAGCACCCGGGCAATCGAACCAATTGGCGCCCGTTTGATCGGGTGGCATCACGAGGACCGAATGGGGACATCCATTGCGGTTGCACTCCTAGCCGATCAACCTGGTGCCCCTGGGCAACTACTTATCAGCGCTCCGAGCCAGACAGCGAGTCAAGCTAGCTTCCCCAACTACCTGACTTCCGACATCCTAGATTCGGGCATGGTTCAGATCGTGAATAATCGACACCTCTGGGGGGTCGAGACCTTCTGGCATGAAGGATTAGGCTTACCCCCGCCTACTCCCCATCAGTATCTCCCAGGTAGTGTAAGTCACTGCGGCGATGGTCGCGCACCAACACTGGGTGGAACTCCGATCTTCGGCGCTGCTGGGGACAAGATTCAGAATGTCCTTGGGATCGGCGACTTTAACCTGGACGGGCTGAACGATATCGTCGTTGGGGCGCCGACTGCGGGTGGTGGGCAGGGACGTGTGTACATTGCCTTTCGGCGGGAGCCGGGCCTAGATGGATTGGAAGGTGCTTTCCTTTTGAATAAGCTGGGGCTCGCCCCAGATGATCCGGATCGGCTCGACGGGCTGTTGATTACGACCGGGACTTTCGACAGTCTCGGAACAAGCTTGGCAAGCGGGTTTGATTTCAACGGAGATGGGATTCCCGACCTGGTGATCGGCAGCCCCGACGCCGGCGGCGGAATCGGCGAGGTCATCATTCTGTTCGGCGGGACGGGTATCGTGAGTCCGGCGGGCGGACTTACCGTACAGGCGCTGCTTGCGCAGACGCGGACCGCGACCGGCGGACCGGTAGCAGCGAGGATTCGCGGCAACGCCCTGGACGCCGGCGGTCACTTCGGGTTCAACATCGCCAACGCGGGGGACATCAACGGCGACGGCCTCGACGATCTGCTCATCGCCGCGCCCGGTGCATCGCCCCGTTTCGACGGCGATCCCAACGACGGCAAGGACCAGTTGGACACGCTCGGCGTGGAGGATCCGAACGCGCCCGGCACCGGAAAGCGCTACGAAGGGGTTAAAGGCGACCCCCAGCTTCTCCAGGCCGGGTTGGTGTACGTAATCTACGGCAGTAACCGTCTGGATAAGATCAGGACATGCCAGGATAGTGACACTCTGTGCAACACGCCCGCGGACTGCCCCACGGGAAAGACCTGCGACAAAGCGAACTTCACCGTCAACATCAGCGATCTCGGCAAGCCGCAGCTTCGCGGGCTGATCATCGCCGGACGGCACGCAGGGGACCGGATCGGCGGCGGGGACGCGGGCGACGCGACGGCCGGGGGAATCGCGGCCAAGAGAGACCGGGGACGGTCGAACGGACTTGCGGGGGCCGGGGACGTGGACGGCGACGGCCGAGCGGACATTCTAATCGGTTCGATTCTGGCCGACCCGCGGCGTGATCCGACCACGGAGATCGGTGTACAGAACGGCGGGGAGGCGTACCTGATTTACGGCTCCAACATCCCCTAGTTAGCGTGGGATGGTCGAGGGAATCGAGACGGTTTTGGGACCCGCTGGAATCACTGGCTTTGGTCGGTTTGTTGAAGAGTATGTCGCGCGAAGCGCATAAATATGGAGCATCGTTTTTAGACGGAGCACCGCCGCGGTCGTGACTGAAAAGTGCAGGCGGTGAGTTCGCCCGGAGAGCAGAAGAGATGAACAGTGTGCGGAAACGAAAGTGTCGGCGAGGAGTTGTCTGGGCGGGCGGCTTTGCGATCGCACTTAGTTTGATTTTGCGGCCGGAGATCGCGGCCAAGGCCGGGCAACGTAAGTTCCTGGTCATCTTGGCGAATTCGCCGAAGCAATTTGCTTGCCTCGGCGGCGCCCGGAATGGGACGCCTTGCGAGGTGTCAGCGACTAACGCCTGCCCAGGAGGTACCTGTTCAAACGTTAGGCCGCTTCCCGACCCTGAGGCCATCCAAAACCAGTACTTTGACATTCGCAACCCGTCAACTGGCTCTTTCGCGGAGTATTGGAAGGAAATCAGCTACGGCGATGTGACCATTTCCGGGGAGGTCACCGATTGGGTCCTTCTGCCCTGGCGGATTGCACCGACAGTCGCTCTTCCAAACGACTCCCGGGATTTGAACAGGGATGGAATCATTTCCCCGGCGGATTTTCCGAATTTGAGCGGCGGCGGGTATAGCTACGGTGCCGGGGAAAGGTTCGATAACCGGTTTTCGATGGTATCGCGGAACATTGGCCGTCCGAATGACCCCAATGCCGGGGTGGGAGCGAAACAAGTCAGTTCCACTGGCGCCCCGGTGTTCACGCCGGGTGAACGGTTCCTGGACGTGAACGGCAACGGAGTGTGGGACGGCGTTGACGAGGCGACGAACTCGATGGATTATGGCCGGCCCGGTGCCCCGCTCGGTGCTCCGTTCAATTATGATTCGCCCGATGACCGTCCGGATAACCTCGGCCCCTGGATCGACCTCAACGGCGACGGGCTCGCAGTCAACCCTCCCGGTTGCAGGTACTTGCAGGACTCAGACAACGACGGCAACCCGGACTGTTGTCCCAACGGTCCCACTCGGCCCGCCTTCAGCACACCCCAGAGATCCGGTTGCGGGGGGATGGGCAAAGATGGAAAGGGGGCGAACGCCTGCCCGGCCACGCAATGGCAGGGGCCGAATAACACGACCATCAACGACTGCAACGGCAACCTCATCGACGACGCCATAGATATCGCCAACGGCACGAGTCTTGATCGACTTCCGTTCTCCGGCAGCCCATGCGTCGCAGGCCAGGGGGATGGGATTCCGGACGAATGTCAATACCTGAATCCCGACAAGGATTGTGCAGCCCCCCCGCTGAACTGCGGCGATCCTCCGGATGTGTGCTGTGGCCCGACCCACAACACAACTTGCGTGTTGCTGCCGCCGGCCCAGGCGCGCAGGACCGTTCCACGCTGCGAGTATCATGACGCGAACGGCAACGGGCGGCTGGACATTGTGGAGCCGTTCGAGAGTTTTCTGCATGGTGTACCGTTTAATCGCCTGGATCTTATTCCTTCTGCCAACAATCCCCTGGGGATGCCAGGGACCGACTACGACACGTACGTAACGAACAACTATCCGGGAAGCGACCCCAACACGCTGATTTCACAGAAGACGGTTCGGCAGATCGGCGGGCCTCACGATCCGCTCAACAAAATCACTGACCTAAGTTATCGGATTTGTGCCGATGGGGATCCTTATCGCACGATCGGCAGCCAGTCCAACGCGTGTCCGGCGGGAGTACACGCCGAATATCGCCCGCCGGACAAGTGGTTCGAATCGCGCCCCCCCACGGCGCCCCCCGTCGACTGGTCGAAGATGGCGTACGTCGCCAACCAGTTCTTCCCCGGTGCGGCGGAGCCCACTTGGTATCAACAAGCGTGGCAAGATCGCTACGGGACCACCCAAGTCCCGGGATGGGTGGATAGCGTGCAACGGATGGTTCCCGTCCCGCTCGATAACCGCCCGACCTTCACACCGAACCGAGGTGGCACGAATGGTAGGGGAAGCGGATGGACGGCGAATGTCGATCTCACTACCGTACGCATTCTGCCGGACGAACTGAACGGTGTCGGGCAGCCGGTCATCTTGTATGACGGCCCCGTGGAGTTTGACGACCTGCCGTCGTCGAAATACCACATGGCGGGCGACCAACAGTTCGGCGAGGTGACCTCGCCCTTCAATAACAACATTTACGGCGACGGGAATGCCGCCGCCGGTCCCTACGCGACCCGGCTCTATGGGCAGCACGGCCGTCCCGCCGGGAACGTGCTGAACATGGAGTGGCTGACCTGGCGCACCACGCCTCCGTTTAACACCGGCGCGGCGTGGGAGGCGACGTACGGGCCACATCCTTATGCCGGCCCCGCCGGTGGTAACTTCGGGTTCCGCGACTACAACCTCGACGGCATGCTGGACCTGGGCGAATGCCGGGTTCCGGGATCGGAGAACTATTTGAGTGGTTTTTACCCCTGGAACAGGGACAGGCTTGTTGAAGACACCATCAACATTCTGGACGAAGGATTTGATTTCGATGAATTCGTCGATCCGGTTACTCGCGATCAGTTGATTTGCGTCGGGGGGGCATCCGGCCGGTGGCCGCTGCCGGAGCCTTACGCGAGTGACGGCTCGGTCGCCGTCGCCGGGGCGTGCTCGGGGATCGTTCTGCTGCCTAATGGATTGCCGCAGTTCAGCGCTGTGGCGCCGAACTTCACTCCGATCCATAATGAGGACGGTCTAAACGATTCCGTCTATCAGAGCTCAGTGTTCCCCAAGGCCCCGCGAACGCCGCAGTTCTGCTGGAACATCCTGTTCCACAACTTGGTCCTCAATTTGGATTCGGCGAATGAAGTCGGTGGAACCTCGACTGATTTTCAAACGGCGCTCGCCGCCCACGAGTATCTCCACAGTTGGCAGGACTTTCCCGACCTGTACGACGGGGATCTCCTCGACGGCACCGGCGTCGAGAATTGCCCGATCGGGCTGTGGGATATCATGGCCAAAGGCGGGCTGGTTCATCCTAGTGGGCCCCTCAAGGAGCGGCCATGCACGGAATGGATTCAAACAGTGGATTTGACCACGGTATTGACGCCGGGGGTCACCAAAGCCATCACGTTCCCGTCGGCGGAATCCATTCGCGACAACAGTTATTATTTCCTGCAAAATGAGGATCGCCTCGGCGAGAAGTATTACTTCTGGTCAGCCGGAAACGGTTTCGACGCGCAGATGCCCGGTAAGGGCCTGCTCATCCTCCATGCCGATCCGAACGGGTCGAATCCGGATGCGATAGCTCTTCAGCAGCGCATCGGGATACGCCCGGCCTACGGCATCATCCAAGCCGACGGACGCAATCAACTGTTGTCGTGTATCAACGAAGGTGATGCCGGCGATCCTTGGCCGGGCAGTACGAATAATACGGAGTTCGATTGTTCGACGTTGCCCGCAAGTCAGTGGTACACCGACGATGCATGCACTGGGCTTGAAATCCTTGATGTTGTTCCCGATGGCGCCGGTTCCACGCTCGTGACGTTCAACTGGACGCCGACGAACATTCCCAGCCTGCGCTTTATTGACCCGCCGGGCGGGACTAGCGTCGGATCAGTCTACCAGATTCGGTCGGAAGCCAATGATGTTTTCGGCGGAACCTGGATTCGCTTTTACTACACCGCGATTAACACGCAAACGCCGCTTCCAAGTGTTGGCACGCTGATATCGCTCGTCCGAAAGACTGTGCCTGCCACGACCGAATTGAGCGTTAATTGGGATCTCAACGGAATAGCGGACGGGCGCTACTTTATCTTCGCGGACCTGATTCCTGCTCAGGGGGCCGACGGGCCTGAGGCCAAATTGACAACGCCGCGGGCAGGGCGAAACAACGCCGGGTCGGCGACGCTGAGCCCGGTTAACGTCGATGTTTCGACCATCGACGGCAACGGGAACGTCACCCACTCGGGGACGGCGCGGCTGGAGACCTGGACAGCGACATGCGTCGACGCCACGGCCGGCAAGTGGGTGGTGAGCAGCTCGCTGACCCAGCCGCTGCCGGCCGGTAGTCTCAGCGCTGCGATGTGCGACACGCAGCTACCCGCTACATGCGCGAACCGCGGGCGCTGCGCCACCACGGGAACACTCTATAAGTCCTGCGGCGGCGAAGTGCAGTTCACGATTGCCCAGGGCTTAACGGGCAATTCCAAGAAGGGCGCCCTTGGCGATTCGTTTACATTCACGACCACTGGGCTGACGGCGCCTAGTGCGGCCGTAACCATCACCGGCGGGCGCGTCACGGAGGATCCCATTGCGGTGATCGACGCGTCGCCTCTTTCGGGGTTGCCGCCGCTGACGGTTGACTTCGACGCGCGGCGTTCGCGCGATCCGAACGGTCAGCCGCTGACTTACAGGTGGGATTTTGGAGACGGGTCGGCGACGCAGACGGGAGCGGAGGTCCAACACACGTATACCAAAGCGGGGACGTTCACGACCGTACTGCGGGCCACGAATAACGCCAACAGTCGCTTCGGGGAGGCGGCGGTGGATATAGAGGTCATCAACAACTCCCCAAAGGCGGTAATCAAGGCGGATCCGTCGAGCGGTCAGGCCCCGTTGACAGTAAGTTTCAGCGCCGCGAGTTCCAGCGATGCGGAGACCCCGGCAACCCAGTTGATCTATCAATGGAACTTCGGCGACGGACTAACGGCCAACGACCAAAAGACGCCGGGAATCCTGCGCGAGACGGAGCACACGTATTCGCGGGTGAACGCGGACGTGGACAAGGACAACTGTACGCAGACCTGCCCCTGCACGCCGACGGGGCGTACGTGTACGGTCAGTTGCCCGTGCAAGTTCACGGCGACGTTGACCGTGACTGACACCGGGGGGAAGAGTTCAGCGGATTCGATAAACATCATCGTGGGCAACACGAATCCGGTGGCGAACATCACGGTGTCGAACACACAGGGCAATAGTCCGCTCACCGTGACATTCAACGCCAAAAACTCGACCGATGCGGACAAAGATACGCTGACTGTCGAATGGACCTGGGACGACGGATCGGCGGTCGAGACGCATCCGGCCACGACTGGGCAATCGCCCCCAGGCGACGGGAGCGTTTCGCACCCCTACACGCTCGCCACCGGACAGACTTCGGCGACGTTTAAGCCGACCGCGAAGGTCAAGGACGGTCGGGGAGGAGAGACGACGTGGTCGGGGACGACGATCACGGTGACGGCGGGCGGCTCGGCAAATTCCAAGCCGCTAGCGCTGTTTACGATCTCCCCGGCGCAGCCCTTGCTGAACAAGGAGTTTACGGTGGATGCGAGCCAGTCATCCACCCGTCCGCCGGGCGGGGTGATTTCTAAATACGAATGGGATTGGGGCGACCTGACCCCGGGCTCAACGGGCGTGACGGCCAAGCACACCTATACCCGTGCCGGGCGGTACACCATCACGCTGACCGTTTCCGACGCGAAGACGCCGCCCAATCAGGCGTCCACGCAGCAGACGGTTGTGATCTCATCGGCCGCGCCGCCTCCGACGGGCACCAACCGCGCGCCGGACGCTTCGCTGGTGGCGGATCCACCGGAGGGCTTCGTGGACGAATCGTTCCTGTTCGATGCTCGAGGCTCTACCGATCCGGATGGCGATACGCTGTCGTACAAATTCGTTTTCGGCGACGGGGAGCAGACTGCGTTCACCGCGAGCCCGACGGCGACTCATACGTACGCAAAGGTCGGCACCTATGTCGTACGCCTTACCGTGCGCGACGCACACAACGCGTCGACCGATTTGACCCGTTCGGTTCGGGTGCTGCTGCAGGGTGAAAATCGCACGCCGATCGCGTTGATCGCCACTGGTCCGCGGACCGGGGCGGCGCCGCTCTCGCAGACTTTTGACGGGCAAATCTCTTACGATCCCGACAACGACACAAACCTCACCTTTACCTGGACGATAACGCTTGCCGACGTGGTGGTCGACACTCTAACGGGTCCGAAAGTGGAGCGGGTGTTCGACAAGGTCGGCACCTACACCGTGGTGCTGGCGGTCGCCGATCCGGCAGGTGCGGTGGGATTCTCAGATCCCGTAAAGGTGATCGTCACTGAGCCGGGCGTCGTTCCCGAACCGCCGCCGCCGGCGCCGCGTCCGACTCCCGAACCGCCGCCGCCCAGCTACCTGCAACGTCCTAAGCAGGTTTGCGGCTTCGGGATGCTGCTGGGCTTCTTCGGCTCGCTCCTGGCGCTCTCGACGATGAAGGCGGTGCGGATGAGGGGGCCGCGCGGGTAACGTCTCGGACATAGATTCACTGATTTTCGGCCTCCGCCGGTTGAGATGGGCTTCACCGGCGGGGGCCGCTTTTTTTTGCCGCCTCCGCGGGTACAATCCGCGAGATGAACACTGGCGGGTCTGAAGAAGATGTCGTGCTGCGGAGTGGTGCGCCGCGGGCAATTCGTGGTGCGTTAATCGCTGGAACGGCTCTTCTTTTGCTCGCGATCGGTGCCGACGGTCTACCGACCAGGCCGCGCTCGTTCCTGCGTGCGTCCGCATCGGCGTGGGCGTGGCCTGTTCACGAAGCGGTTATCTTCTCGGCCACCTTGCTAGATGCGGATCACATGCCTGCGGACCGCGCGCCGAGCTTGGGCGGGTTGCGTTCGGCGGCGGGTTCGCCCGTCCTCATTGCAACTATGGTACACGCCCGGGTTCTAGCGGAGATCGCGATTTCCCGGATCGGCGGTCTGTACGGCCCGTAGGCAATGTTCCGCGGCGGCACGGCGCACTTGTCTGGTACGGGCACTCTTCATTGGAATAACAGGGTTTCTCCACCATTCGCGGTCGCCGCGATCGTTTGTAGGGCGTGAACGACTGTTTGCGCGACTGCGGGGTCCGACCGGTGGTCGGGCGATCACGGCTCGGGTGCGAATCACCATCACAGGCGGGAAAGTACTATGTCCATTGTAAATGCTGCGTCGTCGATGGCGAAGGGCGTCTGGGGACTGCCCCGCAAGGTGTTCGGAACGCGGAACGATCGGGTACTAAAGGGCTATCGGCGTCGCGTCGCCCCGATCAACACCTTGGAGAGCGACGTGCGCGAAGGTTTCGACGAACGCTTCGCGCGTCGTGTCGCGGAGGAGCGTCTGGAGGAGAAGCCGGTCGAGGAACATGAGCCGATACGGCAGCGGATTCGCGTCGAGCTGAGCGAGGATCTGCGCGAGCGGACGAAGGCCATCCGGGCCCAGTTCGCCGAGGCCTACGAACCGCTGGAGGGGTGGTGGAAGTCCCTGACGCCGGCGGAGCGGCTTGAGCATTACTACCGAGGCGAATACCGCAAGCGCAACGCGACTATCATCGAGGAGCTTGACAGGCTCGGCGCGAATCAGGAGGCCTTTGCGATCCTGCGCGAGGCTTCGCGGCGCGCACAGAACCACCGCCATTTTGATTGCCAACTCGTCGGCGGGCGGGTTCTGTATGAGGGGAAGATCGCGGAGATGCGCACCGGTGAGGGAAAGACCATCGTGTGCCACCTCTCCGCGTTTCTCAACGTGCTGTCCGGAAAAAAAGTCCATGTCGTCACGGTGAATGACTACCTGGTGAAGCGCGACGCGGAGTTCGCCGCCCCGATCTTCGAGCTGGTGGGCATTAGGGTGGGATATATTCAGGCGCAAGTCGATCCCGGAGGGCGCGACGGGATTCGTCAGGCGGCATATTCCTGTGACATAACCTACGGGACCAACAGCGAGTTTGGGTTTGACTACCTTCGTGACAACATGAAGACCCAGGTCGACGAGCAGGTGCAGGGTCCGCTCGACTTCGTCGTGGTCGACGAGGTGGACTCGATCCTGATCGACGAGGCCCGGACGCCGCTGATCATTTCGGGTCCGACGCACGACGACGTGACCCGTTACCCGCGGGCCGACAAAGTCGCGATTGAACTGGTGCGACGGCAGACGACCTGGGATCGCAAGGTTCAGAGCACGGTCGCGAAGTACGACGGCGACGATCACGGCATTCCCAAACTCAGCGATGCAATGGCGATCCTCGGCTACAAGGAAAAAAAGGCCAGGATCGGGGCCGCCAGGAAAGCGACTGTGCCGCCGGAGGAGTCCGCGGGCGCGGATGGCGGCGCGGACGCGTCGAGTGGGACGGAAGATGATAGCGAGAGGTCGGCGGCGACGCTGGGTCCGGACTTCTTGACCGACGATCAGGTCGAAGCGATTCAGATGTTTGAGAACAACATCCTCAAGCTCCCGCCCTCGGAGCAATATCGCAGGCACTTCATCGTGCAGTTGGAGCGCAAACAAGCCGCGGTGACGCACGAGGGAGTTACAATCGCTCAAGAATTGCTTGACGTGGGGAGCCTGTACAGCGGCGACAACATGGAGTGGCCGCACTTGATCGAGAACTCGCTGCGGGCGCACAAGGTCTACCAGTGCGACAAGGATTACGTGGTCCAGAACGGACAGATCATCATCGTCGATCCGTTCACCGGGAGGCTGATGCACGGGCGGCAATGGTCGGACGGTCTGCATCAGGCGGTGGAGGCCAAAGAGAGCGTGCGGGTCAAGGAGGAGACGCAAACGCTGGCGACGATCACGATTCAGAATTTCGTCAAGCTCTATCGGATCAAGTCGGGCATGACCGGTACGGCGATGACCGAGGCCACGGAGTTCGACAAGATTTATCGCCTGGATGTTATCGAGATTCCCACCAACCGCCCGGTGAACCGCGTGGATCACAACGACAAGATGTACCGCGACACGGAGCAGAAATTCGAGGCCATCGTGGACGAAATCTTCGAGGTGCACCGCCGCGGCCGGCCTGCCGACCCGTTTGTGATGGCCGACGTGTTCCGGGCGCTGAGGCCGATCCTTGTGCGGCAGGGCAAAGACATCTTGAAGCTCGACGAGGCCCTGCAGCGCTTCAACGGCGCGGAATACGGCGACCGCAAGGTGATCGCCTTCATGGTGGATACTTATGACGAGTTGATGGGCGATTTGGCGCATGGCCGGCCGGTGCTCGTCGGAACCACAAGCGTCGAAAATTCGGAGAAGCTCTCCAAGCTGCTGACGCTGCGCTACGGAATCGAGCATGAAGTGCTCAATGCCAAGAACCACGCCCGCGAGGCGGAAATCGTCGCCAAGGCCGGCGAGACATCGCCCCCCGCGTACGGCAGCGACAAGCGTCCGCGCGGCCACGTGACCATCGCCACGAACATGGCCGGACGCGGTACGGACATCAAACTCGGATTGGGCGTGGTATATCCGACCTGCAAGGTGCCGGCGAAGCTCCCGGAGGGAACGAAGGCGAGTGCGCTCTATCCGGCAGGCGTGACGAAGTGCTGCCTCCACTGCGAGGAATACGATCCGTCGACTAATTGCGCGCACTGCTTCAAGCCCAAGCTCGATCCACGGTTTCCGGAGCTGGGACGCAAAGTCTGCAAGATAAACGTCCCTTGCGGGCTGCACATCATCGGCACGGAGCGCCACGAGGCCCGGCGCATCGACAACCAGCTTCGCGGTCGAGCCGGGCGGCAGGGCGATCCGGGATCGTCGCGGTTTTTCCTGTCCTTGCAGGACGAGCTGCTCAAGCTGTTCATGTCGGACTGGATGCTCAAGATGATGGAGCGTCTGGGATTCACCGAGGGGAGCAGTCTGGAGGATAAGCGGCTCAACAAAGGCATCGAGCGTGCCCAGCGCAAGGTGGAGGAGCGGAACTTCTCGACCCGAAAACACTTGCTGGAGTGGGACGAGCCCATGGACTTCCAGCGGAAGGAGTTTTACACGGCCCGGCAGCGGATTCTCGAGGAGCGCGACCTCCCCGGGCTGATCTTCGATACGATTGAGAACGCCATCCGCACCACGCTCCAACAGTTCCTTGGCGGCCGCTATCGTGAGCGCTGCGTGGCCGAGTGGTGTCGGACAAACATGGACCTCACCATCGACGAGGACAGCATCAACATTTTCGACCTGGAGTCGGCGACAGCGAGCATCCGCAAGGTGGCCCGCGACGAGGCCCACGATCAGATACGCACTTCGCTGGGCGAGTACATCGACGCCGATGAGCCGCCAGTCAACTGGGACCTGGGCGGCTTGGTGCAATGGGCGCGGCGGGCCTTCGATTTTTCGATCTCGCAAAACCAACTGCGCAAAATGGAACCGCGCGAGATCGAGGAGGCTCTTCTCGAAACCGCGGACGAACATGTCGAGAAGGCCGACTGCACGGGAATCGCCGCGTTCCTCGATCCCATGCACCCATATCGTGCGCTTGTGGATTGGGCGAAATCGAAGTTCAACATCCAAATCACCCAGGCGGATGTGGTCGAAAAACCCTCGGCGGACATAGTGGGACTGTTCGACCGGGGAGTGCGCGAAGCCTATGGCGAGCGGGAGATCAACTACCCCGTCGAGTGGTGTCTGGAGCGGGCGCTGGGCGACGAAACGACGGACAACGCCGCCGCGGCGGCGGCAATAGTCGCGTGGGTCAATGGAAAGTTCAACGTCGGATGGACCTTGAACGACATTCAAGGCAAGACCGTTCCGGAAGTTCGCGAACTGATGGTCGCTCTGAATCGAGAGTTCCTGGATGGCAGGTTGGAGAGGGAGATCGATGCAGAGCTGGCGGGGAAGGATCGCGAGGCCGCCCTGGAGTGGGCGAAAACCCGCTTCGGGCGGGCGTGGAACCAGGAGCGGTTCGAGGCGTTCAAGGGCGAACTGCGCGAGGCGATCCAGGCTCAGGGGCGTGAATTGCTGCGTTGGGAGCTTACCCGGCTTGAGCAGTTCGTGCTGCTGCGCATCTACGATCAGGCTTGGAAAGATCACTTGCTGGAGATGGATCACCTCAAGACCGCGATCATGCAGCGTCCGCTTGGCGGCGATCAGACGCACCCGCAGAGTCAATATGCCATCGAGGGTCGCGACCTGTTCAACCAGATGTGGACGCGCATCGCGGGGCGGGTTACGGACGTGATATTCAAGGTGCGTTCGACGGGCGGGCCGGAAGGGGACGGACGCGCCCCCGGCACACCCGGCGGGCGAACGCCGGCGCCATTGGTCTTCCGCCACGCGGACGCGACCGGAGCGGGGTTCGCAGGGGCCTCGGCGGATCAGCAGGCGGCCATGCAGGCGCAGGGCGTCGAAGGTAAGGTTGAGACCATCCGCCGCGAACAGCCGCGGGTCGGCCGAAACAACCCCTGCCCCTGCGGCAGCGGAAAAAAATACAAACAATGCCACGGGCGCAGTAAGTAGACTGCGAATGTGGAATGCTGAATAGTGAATGGCGAATGACAAAATCGTAGGGCGGG
>Ga0209777_10003573_pt1 | contig 19116 bp, 16 predicted proteins | sample FrelakmetHBP12HB_FD_187147 | JGI IMG/M metagenome (GOLD analysis project Ga0209777, IMG submission 187147) | Freshwater lake sediment microbial communities from the University of Notre Dame, USA, for methane emissions studies -HBP12 HB (SPAdes)... | ecosystem: Environmental > Aquatic >...
ATCTCCCGGAAAAGGAACTGCTCAGACCATTACTCGGGCATGAGGACGCTCGACGATGGCTGGACGCGGCGGGCGAGACGCCGACGGCTACGATTCTTTACCCCCACGCGCTGGTTAATGGGCGGCGGGCACCCGTGGACCTCGATCTCTATCCGCAGGCACGTGCCTACCTGGAATCGCACCGCGAGCGTCTTGAGGCACGCGAGTATGTTCTACAAGCTGGACGGCGCTGGTACGAAATCTGGGTGCCACAGGATCCGGCGGCGTGGAGTGAACCCAAAATCGTCTTCCCCGACATCAGTCCCGAGCCGCGCTTTTATGTGGATTTCCGCGGACGAATCGTAGACGGCGATTCGTATTGGATTACGGTTTTGCCCAATGTTCCCCCGGACACGCTCTATCTGCTCCTGGGCCTGGCGAACTCGCGTCTCATCGCACGGTACCACGATCTTGCATTCAACAACAGATTGTATTCCGACCGCCGCCGATACATCACGCAATACGTATCGCAATATCCGTTACCGTCGTTGTCACGACGGCCCGTGAAGCAACTGACAATGTTGGTTAGAGAATACGTGACCTCACAAAAGGCTAGGGACGGTTTCAGCAGCGTCGAGGCATTCGAAGAAGAGGTCAATGGTCTGGTCAACGAAGCATTTGGACTTGGGGCCAGTAATCGCGCTCGCCCCGCCGCCCGAGTTCCGCGTTTCGGTCATGGTGCTTGCAACAGGTGCGGAGATCAACTCAATCTTCTGGGTCTCTCCGACGGCGACGATCAAATATCAGCTCGGAATCTCGAAGCAATGGCGTGACGAGCACGCGGGACAAATCCTGGTTTCCGGCGAGCTATTCGCCGGGTGATTTCTTGTACGAGTTTGATCACGCGGTTGGCGTGCTGGCGGCTAGGTTGCGTCTAATAGGCGTGCCGCACTCGGGGCAGGCGGCGGAGTCGAGGCGGTAGAGGGGGTAGCCGCATTTCTCACAGAGATCCTCCTCGATTTCGATGGCGAAGCGCAGGCCGCAACGAGCGCAGGACGACCGCCCCACAGCCAGCGTTTGGGCCAGTTCGCAGCGCGGGCAGGTGAGCGTCAATTGGAGTTCGACGGTGCGGACCGCCTCGCGGGTGTGGATCAAGGAAACGCGATGCAGAATGGGCATGGCGATCGTGCCGCACACGTCGGCAATGGCGAAGATGCCTATAAGGCGCATGTACAACTCTTGATTTGGGTAGCGAGGCTCGGCGATGATCAGGGACGAGACAGTACCGGCGAGAACCACGATGATTAGGATGGTCCAGCGCCGCACCCACAGATAGCCGCGGTGCAGACGGGCAAATGAGAGGAGGCAAATGTGCGGAAAGGTAACGGCAAGCACGCAGGCTATTCCGACGGGCTTCCAGAATGCTACTTTGTTTCCAAGGTAGCCCAGTCCGAGATCGCGTGACCAGATCAAAACCAGGGTCAACAACAGAGCAAGCGCGGCGGCGCAGACTCCTAACATTCCGAGTGGATGCCACTTGCGGTGTTCCCAAGCCATTACGCCGACCAAGCCTAGGATCGACGCTGCGCCGATCAAAGCTATCGAGCCGAGAATCCTCGCTTCCACTGGACCGACATTACCGGTCAACAGGCAATACACGCCCAGCGCTCCGCAGGTGGCGATGGACGTCAGAAAGCTGAATAGAAGAATGCGTTGGGTTTGCGATTTCATGGGCACTTCGATGTTACTGGCGGGCGCGATCAACCGCGAACACGCGGCTGCCCATGGCGCGATCCATCGTCGCAGAGGGGTCGACGGGAAGCTGCTCGATCAACTGGCGGATGATGTCGTCGCTGCGAACGCCGTCCGCCTCGGCGTTGAAGTTGGTGAGAATGCGGTGCCGCAGCACGGGCAGGGCCGCGGCCCGAATGTCCTCGGTCGAGACGTAGTAACGCCCCTTGAGAATCGCCCGCCCCTTGCCCGCAAGCACAAGGTACTGCGATGCCCGCGGGCCAGCGCCCCAGGCCACGTAGTCTTTGACGATCTTTGGGACATCCCCCTGATCCACGCGGGTCGTGCGGACGATTTGCATGGCGTAGCGCATGACGTGGTCGGCGCAGGGTAGGCGTCGCACAATCTCCTGCAACTCCACGACCTCGCGGGCGTTGAGGGTACGATCGGCGGCCACGTCTTGCGGCGTCGTGGTCATCTTAATGACCTGAAACTCCTCCTCCTCCGACGGATACCCGACCTGCACCTTGAACATGAAACGATCGAGCTGGGCTTCGGGTAGGGGATAGGTGCCTTCCTGCTCGATCGGGTTCTGCGTGGCGAAGACGAAGAACGGTCGCGGGAGCTTGTGAGGGAACCCGGCCGCTGTCACCTGATGCTCCTGCATGGCCTCCAGCAACGCCGCCTGAGTCTTGGGCGGAGTGCGGTTGATTTCGTCCGCGAGCACGACGTTGGCGAACACCGGCCCCTTCACGAAACGCAGCGAGCGCGTGCCGGTGCCGCGGTCCTCTTCGATCACCTCTGTTCCGGTAATGTCCGAAGGCATCAGATCGGGAGTGAACTGGATGCGCGAAAAGCTCAGCGAGAGCTGCCGCGCGAGCGTGCTGATAAGCAAGGTCTTGGCCAGTCCGGGCACGCCTTCGAGGATGCAGTGTCCGTTGCAGAACATGGCCGTCAGCAGTTGCTCGATGACTTCGTCCTGGCCGACGATTGTGCGCGCGATCTGCATCTTCAGCCGCCCGTAGGCGGCGATCAGGCGTTCGACGACCGCGACATCATCGGTCTCGCTCCGTTCAACAACATCGCCGGGTTTCGGCTCGTCGGACATTCGGTTTTCCTTCTGTGCAAACGTCGGCCCGCAACCGGCCGGCTCGCTGCCCCTACCGGGCGTCATTGATCCTGTTTATGAGCGCCCGCAATCTGCCCGTGCTTCGCCGGTCAAACGCAAGTACAAGGCGCGGCTTGTCGACAAAGGCCCCGTTCTCGCCTTCGACAGCACGGCTGGTCTGCTCGATCCGGCCGCCAATCAGGATATCGGTGAAACCCTTGTTCAACTCCGATAACACGTCAAGCGGCAGCGGCGAATTCATGCGGACCACCAGTTTATCCAATACATAGCGCATGGAGTGATACCGACGGTAGAATTTCAGGATCGTATCAGCAGCGTCCTCGGCCCGATCGGTCACGTGGAACAGGTCCATGTCCGCCGGGTCGATCATTGAGTTGCCAAGCAGTTCCGCCTGCACATAGCTACGCCAGTGCTGCCAGTAGGTTCCACCGGGCTCATCGCAGAGGATGATGGGAATCGGCACTGTCTTTGCTGTTTGCACCAGCGTTACGGCCTCGAAGCCCTCGTCCTGCGTCCCGAACCCGCCAGGAAAGAGCACGATCGCTTCGGCTTCCTTCACGAAAATCAGTTTACGGGTGAAAAAATACTTGAAGTTCACGAGCTTGGGGTCGTTGGCGATCACGTCGTTGGTCAACTGTTCGAACGGCAGACTAATGGCCACGCCAAAGCTTGCCGCGCGTGATGCCCCGTGGTGACCGGCGCGCATGATACCCCCGCCTGCACCGGTGATGACCATCCAACCCGCTTGGCCGATCAGTCCGGCGAACTTCTTCGCTTCAAGGTACTGCGGGTGGTTTTCGGGAGTGCGCGCCGAACCGAAAATACTCACCTTGGGAATGTGCGCGTAAGGCGCGAAAACCTTGAACGCATAGCGCAGCTCCTTCAGGGCCGTGTTGAGGATTTTGAGGTCGCCGCGATCAACCCCGTCGGCGCTCAAGCGGCAGATCGTCACCATCATCTCGCGGAGCAAGTCCTCGTTTGCGCATGGAGCAAACTCGCGGACGAAGCGCTCAATGGCCTCGGCGCGATCGCGCCTGCGATCTTCGTTGGATTTGACCGCTCCGGTTGATTCACCCATCAATGTACTCCTCGATTCCGCGCGTCTGTCGCGGAACCATATAGACAATCGGCGGCGCCGTATGCCGGCGTCGGCGCGGCCAAGACGCCAGTATCATATCGGACGGCCGGCCTGTCGACGTGCAATTCGGGCGGGCACCCGCGTTTCCGGCCTAGTTTCATTGTCTATCGGCACACAGTCAAGTTGATCCGAACCCCAAGCTCCAAACATCTCCGGCTTGCTTGCGAATCAATCCGCGGGTAATTCCAAGGCATGGGTATCGCCGACATTCTTGGCCCCGACGGCAGGATCGCCCGGCGACTGGCGAGCTACGAAACGCGCCCCCAGCAATTGGCCATGGGCGAAGCGGTCGCCGCCGCATTTGACGCCGGCAGCCACCTCATCGTTGAGGCCGGAACCGGCGTCGGCAAGAGTTTCGCGTATCTGATTCCGGCCATCGAGCGTGTGCTCAAGAATGGTGGGCGGGTGGTCGTCAGCACGCACACCATCGCGCTGCAAGAGCAGCTCATTCACAAAGATATTCCCTTTCTGCACACCGTGCTGGGCGACAAGTTCTCGGCGGTGCTGGTGAAGGGGCGGTCCAACTATCTCGGGCTGCGCCGGTTGGCGCGGGCCAGCGGTCGCCAGGACCTACTGTTCGACTCGACCGCCGAACTGGCCGAACTGCACCGCGTCGAGAAATGGGCCTACAAAACGACCGACGGATCGCTCTCCGATCTGCCGCGGCAACCGAGTCCGAAAGTCTGGGAGCGGGCCAGGAGCGACGCTGACGATTGCCTTGGCCGCAAGTGCCCGCACTTCGACAAATGCTTCTACCAACGAGCGCGGCGCAAGGCCCAGGAAGCGCAGATTCTCATCGTCAACCACGCCATTTTGTTCTCGGATCTCGCGGTGCGGGCTCAGGGTGCGTCGATCCTTCCCGACTATGAATATCTAGTTCTTGACGAGGCCCACACCATCGAGGGCGTCGCGGGTGATCACCTCGGCCTGAACATCGCCGACACACAGGTGCGTTACCTCCTGAACACGCTGCATCATGAGCGATCCGGGCGCGGAGTCCTGCAGGGTGGTGCCGGGCACAAGGTCGTACCCGCGGTCGCGCACGCGCATCGAACGTTGGACAAGTACTTCGGCGAGTTGGGCGAGTGGGCCGCATCACTCCGCGATTGGAGCGGGCGACTTCGCGAGCCGCCCCCGGTTGAGCAGCGGCTGGCGGCTGATCTGCTTGAGATTCAGTCCGGCCTGCGCGCCGCCCGCGGTGATACGAAGGATGAGGAGGAGCGGTCGGAACTCGCCGGACTCTCGGAGCGCTGTACGGCGCTGGCCTCGTCGATTGACAACTGGCATCAGCAGAAGACGCCCGGCTGGGTCTACTGGATGGAGACGGGCGAGTCGCGGCGACAGCGCATGACCCTCGCCGCCAGGCCGGTGGACGTGGGACCGATGCTCAAGGAAGCACTGTTCGACAAAATGAAAAGCGTCGTTCTGACCTCGGCCACGCTGAACACTTCGACGGAGGCTCCGTTCGGATACATCCGTGGTCGCCTGAATCTCGCGGAATCCGTTCAGGGATTGGCCCTGGGATCGCCCTTTAACTATCGCGAGCAGTTGACCGTGTACGTGGAGGCCGACCTACCTGATCCGACCAGTGGAGAAGCGTTTGCGGAGGCGGCGTGCGAGGCGATCAAGAAGTACGTGAAGCAGACGGCCGGGCGGGCGTTTGTATTGTTCACCAGCTATGACATGTTGCGGCGCTTCGCGGAGCGGTTAGAGGGCTTCTTTGAGGCCGAGGAGATGCCGCTGCTCGTACACGGGTCTGGTATGCCGCGCTCGAAGATGCTGGAGGCCTTTCGCACTACGCCGCGAAGCGTGCTCTTCGGGACGGACACGTTTTGGATGGGGGTCGATGTGCCGGGAGACGCGCTGTCGAATGTGATAATCGTGAAGCTGCCGTTTGCAGTGCCGAATCATCCTGTGGTGGAGGCGCGGATGGAACGGATTCGGGAGCAGGGCGGCAATCCATTCATGGATTTCCAACTGCCGGAGGCGGTCTTGAAGTTCAAGCAGGGGGTGGGACGACTGATTCGCACGAAGACCGACACCGGGATCGTGGTAGTTCTCGATCCACGCGTTTGCACCAAGCGCTACGGCAAGCGGTTTCTAGAGGCGCTGCCGGAGTGCAGGGTCTTGGTACAGTCGTCAAGCCGTAGTGGGAAACTGTGATCGGGGTCAGACGGGAATGTGAACCACAGAGAGCACAGAGGACACAGTGGGAAATGACGGATGAATGAGATCAACAAGTTGACGGAGAAGATTATCGGGGCGGCTATTCGGGTTCATCGCGAGCTTGGACCCGGACTCCTGGAATCCGCGTATGAGGCGTGCCTCGCTTTTGAATTGGCTGAACAAGGCCTGGCGGTGGAGCGACAGAAGCCCCTTCCTCTGATCTATCGGGGCATACACATTGACTGCGGTTATCGGATTGATCTGCTGGTCGAAAATGCCGTCGTTGTTGAACTCAAGACGGTTGACAAGATACTGCCGATTCACGAGGCCCAGTTGCTTTCGTATCTCAAGCTCTCCGGTTGCATAGTCGGCCTTATCATTAACTTCAACGTCGTCGTTCTTCGTGACGGCATACGCAGAATGGTCAATGGTCCGCTTGAATAACATGGCTTCTCAAACCTCTGTGTCCTCTGTGGTTCATCATATGGATGCTCCAAGATCAAGTTTGGATTGCGAATTGGAGCCGCTTCTCGACCTACGTGACCTACAAGTCTCTTTCGAAGTTCAATCCGTCGTGGACGGGATTTCGCTGGCGGTTCCACGTGGAAAAGTCGTCGCGCTGGTGGGGGAGAGCGGGTGTGGGAAGAGCGTTACGGCGTTGTCGATTCTGCGGTTGGTGCCGAGCCCGGGAGAGATCGTGGGAGGAAGGATGCTTTGGTACGGCGATGTAGCAAAGGTGAAGATACCAGTCGGGTCAATGAACCGACGTACCACTCAATTGCCCAATCACCCAATCACCCAATCACCAAATCGGCAGATCGCCAAATCACCAAATCGCCAAATGCCTCCGCTCGCTTCCGCTCCCGGCTCTGAGGCAATCGACTTGCTCCAACTCAACGAGCGGACCATGCGGCGGATTCGTGGCAATCGCATTGCGATGATTTTCCAGGAGCCGATGACAGCGCTGAACCCCGTGTTTTCGATCGGCGAGCAAATTGTCGAGGCCGTCGAGCTTCATCAGCCGTTGCGCCGCAAGGTCGCTTGGGCGGAGGCTATCGAATTGCTTCGCAAGGTCGGCATCGCGGCGGCTGAGAAGCGAATCCACGACTATCCGCACCAACTTTCTGGCGGAATGCGCCAGCGGGCGATGATTGCCATGGCCTTGGCGTGCAAACCCGCCATGCTCATAGCCGACGAGCCGACGACGGCGCTGGACGTGACCATTCAGGCGCAGATTCTCGACCTGCTGCGCAGCCTGCAAGCCGAGACGGGCATGAGCGTGCTGCTCATCACCCATGATCTCGGCGTAGTGGTGGAGACGGCCGACTATGTTTACGTAATGTACGCCGGGCGAATCGTCGAACATACGCCGACAGCGGAACTCTTTGCGAATCCGCTGCATCCCTACACACAGGGGTTAATGCGTTGCACGCCGCGCATCAGCGACCGCCGCGGGCGGCTCCCAGTCATCCCCGGCGCCGTGCCGGACCCTTCGCGATTCCCTCCGGGCTGCCGGTTCCACCCGCGCTGCGCCCTCTCCGCCGAGCGGGCCAGTGACACGTCGCGGCACACACGCTGCGTCAAGGATGCACCCTGCTTGGCTGACTCGATCGAAGTTGCGTCGGAGGCGGGTCGCAGAGTCTTGCGGCGCTGTGTCGAGGAATACGATGGCGAACCGTCCGGCGCTCCCACGCTCCGTGAAGCGCGGCCCGGTCACCTCGTCGCCTGCTGGGAAGTCGCGTAGGGCGGGCTCTGCCCGCCAACCCAAAACTGATGTAGAAAGTGCGTCAGGGATGCTCCCTTCTGTCTTCTGTCTCCTGTCTTCTGTCTCCTGTCTCCTGTCTCATGTCTCATGTCTTCTGTCTTCAGCCCGCACCGCACTTGCGTCAACCCAGCCGCCCCAGCAATGACTTGAGAAAGCCCATCATCAGCGGCTTGGGCACGTCCCCCAGCGGCGGCGGCGTGGGATCGAGCATTAACCCCTCTACATAATCCCGGGCCCGGCTCCCGACCCCTTTGAGCTTTCGAACAATGCGCTCGACGTCGTCGAGCTTGGAGTCGCGCATGGCCACAACGTAGGCCTCAACCTCGTCGCCAACGTCGATCACCTCGCCGGGCGGCAGCTCCGGCCGATTCCCGCCGGCCCCTCCGCGCGACTGCTCTCCGGCGCCTTCCGGCGGTAGCTTGTCGCCCTCCTTGTCGAAGGCCGCGGCGTAACGCACCGACTCGCGGATCAGTTCCTGTTCGCGGCGCTCCTCGTCCTCATCTATCGGGGCCAGACCGATCTCGCCCTCCTCGTCCGCGGGCGCCGGGATAAAAACCCTGGTCTCGCAATAAGGACACTTGCCATACCTTCCCCCGGCGTTGTCCGGGGCGCGAATTAGCTTCTCACACTGCGGACAATGAAGTTCTATGCTCACGGTCAGACCTCCCGCGATTTACCTCGGCTCCACCTCTTCCTGCAACACTCCATCTATCAGCGCGCGCCGGCTTCTAGCTCGGAAAACCAATCGTATCGGAATCTCCTCGAAGGGCAATCGCTCGCGGAATCGATTGAGCAGGAACCGCTCATAATCCATCGTCACCCGTTTGGGATCGTTGGCAAACACCACTATCGTCGGCGGCTGGGTGCTCACTTGTGTAGCGTAGAAAAACTTGGGGGCCTTTCGGTTTCGTTTGCCGTGCGGAGCGTTGGATTCCATGGCGTCGCGGAGAATCTGGTTGAGAACGCCCGTCCCGACGCGGGTCTGTGACTGTTTGAACAGCGACCAGGCGACATCGATGGTCGCGTCCACATTGTGCCCGTCGATCGCCGAGGTGAAGGAGATCGGGGCGTAGTCGAGATGGGGCAACAGCTTGGAGAGGTACTCGCCGTACTCGCCCGTCACGGCCCGATCCTTGGCCAGGTCCCACTTGTTGACCACCAGCACGCAGGGTTTCAACTCCTCGACGATCATCCCCGCGAGCTGTTTTTCGACCTGTCCGACCGTCTCGGTCGCGTCAATTAGCAGGAGTACGACGTCGGCCCGGCTGACAGACTGCATCGCCCGGCTGTGGGCGAAGAACTCAACCCCGTCTTCGATCTTGCTTTTCTTGCGGACTCCGGCCGTGTCGATGGCCACGAACGATCGCCCATCCTGTTCGAAACGCACGTCGATGCTGTCCCGCGTGGTCCCCGGAACTTCGCTGACGATAACCCGCGGTTCGCCGGCCAAAGCGTTGACGAAGCTGCTCTTGCCCGAATTGCGCTTGCCCACCAGCGCGATTTTCATTACCGGGTCGGCGGGCGGTGTATTTGGACGATCGCCAAGCCGTGCTACGATCAGCTCGAACAACGCCCACTTGCCCCCGCCGTTCAGTGCGCTCACCGGCAGAGGTTCGCCGAAACCCAGCTTGACGAACTCGCCCAAACCGACGCCCATGTGCGGTTCGTCCACCTTGTTGGCGATCAATCGCACGCAGTCCGCCCGACGGCGGAGCAGTTCCGCGGTTTCCCGGTCCAGCGGCGAAAGCCCCTCCCGAGCATCGACGACAAAGAGGATTAGGTCGGCCCCATTGACGGCATATTCGATCTGCCATCGGACGTGCTGCGTAAGGTCTTCGCGGTCCACGATGCCGAAACCGCCCGTGTCCACCAGTTCCACGTAGCAGTCTTCGATCTCGCACACCGCCGTCACCCGATCCCGGGTCACGCCCGGGGTCGGCTCGACGATGCTCGTCCGCTTGCCCAAAAGCGTGTTGAACAGACTGCTCTTGCCGACGTTGGGTCGGCCCACAATGGCGACAACGGGTAGGGACATAAACGCACCACTTCCGACGCTTTCAACAACACCCGGCGGGTTCGGTCTGCGTGAACGGAAACCGGTATCTGACCATTGTAGATTACTGATTGCCGATTGTCGATTGCGCCGCGGGCTGTAGCGTCGCGGTTCATCCGCGGCGCCCCGAGCCGCGGACTTCAGTCCGCGCGGAGTCTCGTCCGCCGAACGAGTTGCGGACTTCAGTCCGCGCGTCTTGTTAATCTTGTAGATCCTGTCCGGTCATTCCTCGGTTCTCGTCCGAGCCGCGGACGGAATTCAATCCTGACTAGTCGGGAGTCCGCGCGGACCATCCGTACACCTTACCGCGGACCGAATGCCATCCCGACTTGTCCGGAGTCCGCCCGGATCGTCGATTGCCGATTGAACCCTAGTCCGTCGCTCCGATAAAGACCGATCCCGCGGCGAATCGGGGCCGATATCCCCGAGTTTCCCGCTCCAAAGGGGATTATCCGGCACCACCCGCCTATCATGGGGCGAGAGGGGAGGAGGAGGGGGGATGTCTTATTCATGGTCCGGGGGCACCGGGGAACGCACGGGGCGCTGTGGCAACGAAGCGCCGAATCGCCCGCTGCGCCTGGATACGCAGACGATTTTTCGAGAGATGATCGCCCGTGAGCTGCGCTGCGGTCGGCTCACAAAATCCAGCCGCGCCCGCATCGTGCGTTACGCTTCGCAGATGGGCCTTTCGGCGGTCGAAGCCGGGGAGCTCATCGGCAAGTGCCGCGACGATGCGTTGCTCGGCGACGATCCCGAGGTCCGTACGTTTGCGCTGCGACTGGTGGAGCCGCTGGAGCCGCGAATACCCACACCCCTCAAGATCGCCGGCGTCATTCTCATCGCCATCATCATTTGGAAATTAGGGACATTCACGAATTTCCTGGGCTGCAACTAAACACAACCCCGACAACATGCGCGCAGAATGCGCGCATGTTTGACTGTAAGGAATCAATTATCGGCGTGGTTGTCGTTGCCGGAACCGCTGGAGCCGCCGTCGTCGCCGTTGCCATCCCCATCCGCGGCGAAGACGCCGGACATCTCACCAACCGTAACGGCATCGCCCGCGACAGGCGCGGTGAAGCTGGCGGGGAGGTGGAGTTTCCCAGACGCGCCGGGGTCGCTGGTGAATTCGACCGCGGCGGCGCCGGTTGCGTCGAGCGCGACTGAACCAAGCGACGCGCCCGCGATGCTCACCTCGAGCACCGCGTCGGCCGCACCGCCGCTTACGGTCACGCTAACCTCAGTCTCGTCCTGGCTCTGCTCAAAACTCACTTTGGCAACCTGCTGTCCGGACGACATTTCCGCGCGGAGTTCCGATCCGCTGTGATCGTTGTTGTTATTATTGCCGTGGTCGTCGCCTTCGTTTTCACCGTTATCGTGGCTTAGGGTGCCTGAAAGACTTCCGACGCTGACCGTGTCGCCCGCGGCCAGCGCGGGGAAGCCGGCGGGCAACGGTTCCTCTCCCGGGTGGTCTGTACGACTGCTCCACCGCATTTTGCCGTTGCCATCCGCGTCGAGAGTAATGGTTCCGACGGCGAAACCGGCGGCGCCTACATCGAGCACAGCGTTCGCTTCACCACCCTGCACGTGAACCCTGAACTTGACCTTCGCCGAATCGACTTCGTAGTTGACATCAGCGCGGAACTTCGCGGACGACAAATGAGCCTTTAGCTCTGCTTGAACGGAATCAAACGAGTCGGTGAGATCGCCGACGGCCATAGCGTCGCCAGCGCTCGGCGGTTGGAAACCGTCCGGCAGCGGCTCTTCGCCCGCGGCAGCGGGCGAGCTGCTGAAATCGAGACGACCGTTACCCTGGTCGTCGAGCGTGACGGAGGCGATGGTTACTCCCGCAACGCTGATGTCCAGCGTCGCGCCGGGAGTGCCACCCGTCACCACAATCCCCATCGTTTGGCGACTGGATAGATCGGAATACTCGACCTGTGCGACAAAGGCGCCGTTGCTCACCTCGGCCTTGAGCTTGCTGCCCTTCGCTCCCCCGACGCCCCCGCCTCCCCCCGGCGTGCATCCCACGACCACCGGCAAGGCCCCCACCAGCAACCCAAACAACAATCCCACATTTCTATTCCCACTCCTACCCATTCGATTTTCCTCCTCACCAAGAGTGACCAATAGTTGTATGCATACAGTGCGCTCCGCGCCAACGTACACCTTACGATACAAAACAAGTCGGTGCAGGTCCCAACCGGCGGCGCGGTCTGGATTTTTTTTGCCACGGAATCACGGGCCGGGTCCGAGAATTGAAAAATTTGCACAGTTGCCTAATGCGGATGAGAGGAGTCGAACCTCCATGGAGTTGCCCCCACTGGTACCTGAAACCAGCGCGTCTGCCAATTCCGCCACATCCGCGTCGCCGGGCCGCCGGCGCCTCGCGGCGCCTAGTCCGGGTCGAAACGGAGCATATCTTCGCTTTCGCGCACGTCAACATCTGCTAGGAGAATACAGAATACAGAAGACAGGAGACAGAAGACGGCGGGGCAGGGAGTGAAGAATGGTCTCCTGTTCCAAGGGTTGAAACCCTGGCGGCGCGGGTGCGCGCATCGGTAAGACTTCGAGTTTGGATTGCACTGGGTCCGCTGTCGATAAACATCGCCGGCTACGATCAGGAATGCGCAAGAAAGCGGCGGTCGATGGGTTCGACCGCCGCTCGCCGAGTTCAACTTAATCCACAGTCGCGCAGGATCATGGGGCGGCGATGGTAATCGTGGCACAGTTCGAAGCCAATTGGTTGGCCGTTCCCCACAGCTGGGACCTGATCTCAATCGTCTGACCTACTCCGCCGGTGATCGTTAGAATCCCTCTGTTCTGGTCGATCGAGAGGGTCACGCCGTTGGGCAACCCGTCACAGGGTCCACCGACTCGGCACACCGGATTGCAAGGCGTCGAGGCAAAGAAGAGCAACCGCAATCCTTGGTTCTCCAATGCCAGCGGATCCGCCGGACTGCCGTTAACCTGCGTGATGGAATACAAGTTGAGGGGACTCCCCGTAGCGACGGAAGCGGGCAGAGTCATGCCGACTGTCGCTACCTGGATCGGAACGGTGACGTTAGCGCCATGCACTTGTCCCGCTCCTACCCCAACGCAGTCAATAGCCGCGATGAAGTGGAAATCAGTCGTTGCGGCCACCTCCGGGGCGGTGAACGTGGCGGGCAACCGATGTCCTAGCGGATCTACCGGCTGGTTCAGAGTGACCCTCAGCGGGTCGCCCACGTCCTGAACCCAAACAGGTACCAAAGCCGGATTGACTCCGTCGGCGAGATCTATGGTCACCGTTTCGTGTGGTCTTGCGGCACCGCTACTCTTTGTGCCTACGTATGATCTGCAGAATCCTCCTGTCCCGCAATCGCCGTCCACCTCACAGGGTAGGCCGACATTTACTCCACCTTGGCAGAATAGGAAGTTTACTGCTCTCGTCGAAATCTGAACCATGTCGCTGCCGCTTGTGTATCCCGCCGCCGAGCCCGTCGCCTGGAAGGTCAGAACCTGTGAAGCGCCCGAACTGCTCGTCGGGGCTACGAACGTAGCGGGGTCTGGGGCGCCGGCTATCCCCACGGACGGACCGCCGGGCTGCGACCAAGTAATCGTCTGGCTGGCCGGAGTCAGCGGGGTCGCATCGAGCGTCACGATCGCACCTGGACAAACATTGACTTGATCCGGGCCGGCGTTGAGCGTAGTGGTCGGCGGCGTCGGCGTGCTGCCTGGGCAGGCATCGCCGACCCCGTCGTGGTTGGAGTCCGCCTGGTTGGGATTGGCATCGAGTTTGCAGTTATCGCAGAGGTCGCCTACGCCGTCGTGGTCCTGATCGGCCTGATTGGGATTGAACACTTTCGGGCAGTTGTCGCAGGCGTCGCCTACGCCGTCGCCGTCCGTATCCTTTTGATCCGCGTTGGCCACTTTCGGGCAGTTATCGCAGGCATCGCCTACGCCGTCGCCGTCCGTATCCTTTTGATCCGGGTTGGCCACTGTCGGGCAGTTGTCCTGAGCGTCGGGAATTCCGTCGCTGTCGCGATCGCTAGTGCAAGCGTCGCCAACGCCGTCGCCGTTACTATCCAACTGGTCCGCGTTGGCCTTGTTCGGGCAGTTGTCGCAGGCGTCGCCGACCCCGTCGCCATCGGAATCAGTTTGTGAGGGATTGAATACGTCGGGGCAGTTGTCGCAGGCGTCGCCGACTCCGTCGCCATCCGTATCTTTTTGGTCCGCATTAGCCTTGTTCGGGCAGTTGTCGCAGGCGTCGCCCACACCGTCCAAATCGGTGTCCTTTTGATCGGGGTTTGCGATGGTCAGGCAGTTGTCGCTGGCATCCGGTACGCCGTCGCTGTCGCGATCGTTTTCGCAGGCATCACCGACACCGTTCCCGTCGGTATCAGTCTGGTCCGCGTTGGCCTTGTTGGGACAGTTGTCGCACACGTCGCCGACTCCGTCGCCGTCCGCATCCGCCTGGTCGGCATTGGCGATTGTCGGACAGTTGTCGCAGGCGTCGCCCACACCGTCGCCGTCTGCATCCGCCTGGTCGGCGTTGGCGATTGTCGGACAGTTGTCGCAGGCGTCGCCGACTCCATCGCCGTCTGTATCTTTCTGATCGGGGTTCGGTACATCGCGGCAGTTATCGGACACATTGGGGATGCCGTCCTTGTCGGAGTCGCCCTGGCCTGGATTGGCTTCGTCACAGGCATCTCCGATACCGTCCCCGTCGGTGTCCGACTGGTCAGCATTGGCCACCGTCGGGCAATTGTCGCAAGCGTCGCCTATGCCGTCCCCATCTGTATCCTTCTGGTCGGGATTTGCGACAGTGGGACAGTTGTCCTTGGCGTCCACCACGCCGTCGCCATCGGTGTCCAGGAATAGTCCGCCGAACGTGCATCCTCGTCCCAGGTTTCCGCAGCCGATCATGACGCACAGCGTCATGCATGCCGACACTCCAAGGATTCGCGTCATGCCGGTCAGACCCGCCCGATACAATGAATTCATAAACCACCTCAAAGTCGTAGTCGTACCTTTGTTCAAACCACACAAGTCTGCGATTCTATGCCTTAACCAGAAGTCCGGCAAATTGCGAAGCTTCTACTGCACAACCCGATGTGCGATATAACTGAAAGCCGCGTCCGTATTGGTCTGCGGGACCGACGGAATCGTTATTACCACCGAAAACGAAAACTCGCCGGTCAAAGTATTGGGGTCGTTGGCGTCGAAGGTACCCGAAGCGGTGGCCGTCGCGTTGGCCGCATTGAAGCCCGCCGCGAACGCCGTTAACCGACCCACGAAGGCGAATCCCGTCGCGTCGCTGGTCTCGGCCCCATAAGTGCCGGCCGTATAGGACAGCCCCGTCTGGCTGGTGTTGTGTTGCTGCCCGTCGAAGTAAATCGTGTCGCCGAAGATTTCCGACGCAAAGGTATTATGCTCAAATCGCGTCAGCTCGCCGGCGGGCCCGAAGCTGATCACCACGAAAGGCGTCGCCTGGGCCGGGGCGGGGTTTACCTGACCGGTCACGTAGAACTCCCACGTCGAGTCCGCCAGGGAGGCGACGCCTGCCCCCAGGGTGGCCGTCGCCGTCGTGCCGTCCGGAAGCTCGACGAGCACTGTATCCGGAACAGCGCCATTAGGCTTGGCACAGCCGATCAGCGAAAAAACGAACATGGCGGACAGACCAAAGGCCCGAACAATTGTGCTGCTTGCTGTCATCATGAAGCCAACCCCTTTTTGCCTGAAACACGACGACCGCCGGCGACGACCAGTCGTGGAATACCCGACAGATCATCGGCAATGAACAGGCGCGGCTGTGACGCGGCCATGTGAAGTTGATGCTCGTCATATTAGGCCCGATATTCATGGCCTCGCTGGAAAAATGGCGCGCACGGATTCGCTCGCCATCAGGGCCGCGAGCGGGATTACGTCGCGGTTTGTCCGCGGCGCAGACCTGCCGCAGTCCCTTCTCCCTTAGGGGAGGGGCAGGACGACCGGGTTCTGGAGCACGCTTCTAAATGTTCTTGATGATGGCGTAGGCGCCGGCGGCAGTAACCCCCATGAACGCCGTCTGAAGGACTTCGAGGAATTGGGCGGCGGTGCAGCCGCCAATCTGAAGAAGGACCATGCCGGAAGCCAACAGTTGGATCGCCCGTAGCATTCGAGGACCGCGCATCGGATACACTCCAAAAAGGCGGATAATTGACCTTGCGAGGCGCGGGTAATCCGCCGCATCCGTCCGCGCCGTGAGCGAAGAAGTGTAGTCACGAGCGAGTCGCTGTCAAATAGCCACGGCGTGAAATCGCGTTTCAGGGTCGGTCGGATTGAAGGGCGGCGCGGACGGCGGCGGCGGTGACCTGGGCGATCCTGATCGTTTTAAGCGGGGCGGTGTGGCCGGCGACTACTGACACGTTGCGGCGGTTGAGGTTAAGCAGCGTGGCGAGAAACTCGACCACTGCGGCGTTGGCCCGACCCTTCTCGGGGGGTGCGGCAACCGCGATGCGTGCCCGCCCCTGCCATTCGCCCATAAAACGGGTCCGCGAGGCCCCCGGAACGACTTTTGCCGGCAAGAGGACCCCGCCGCTGTCTTCGGTGATCTTCAGCACGTCGCCATTATAGCCGAACGCAGATTAGAAGGAGTTGTTCGATGCTCGCACAATACGAAATCGGGGTTATCGGGGCGGGTAATGCGGCGGAGGGAATCGTACACGCCATCCTCCGCAATACGATCCTGTTCGCGGATCGGATCGTCGCTTCCGATCCTTCGGAGGCGCGGAGGAAACTGTTTGAAGACCGCTTTCACATCGCGGTGACGGGGGACAATCGGCATCTGGCGTCCAACAGCGATATTCTGATCTTCGCGGTCAAGCCGCAGCAATACATCGACATGTGTCGGGGCATCGCGGACCTGCTTGAAGAGCGGCACCTGATTGTTTCGATCATGGCCGGCGTCTCGACCAAGTCCATCGAAGCGTTGTTCGCGCCGCGAAAAATCCGCGTGGTTCGGGCGATGCCCAACCTGCCGATCCACGTCGGGGCGGGGATGGCCGGGGTGTGCAAAGGCGCGCATGCCATGCCGGTGGACCTGCTTCGAGCCCAGCGGATTTTCGACGCCGGCGGACGCTCGGTGGTTATCGAGGACGAGTATCAAATGGACGCGGTGACCGCCTTGTCCGGTTCGGGGCCGGCGTATTTCTACTACTTCGTCGAAGCGCTCACCGCCGCGGGCGAGCGGATCGGGCTGACGCGACAAATGTCCGAAATCCTCGCCAAGCAGGTTTGCCTGGGCGCGGCCCGGATGATGTTGGAGACGGGCGAGACGCCGGCGGTCCTGCGGGCCAAGGTGACGTCGCCGGGAGGAACGACCCAGGCGGCCGTCGAATCCATGATTGCAAGCATGGTTTTCGAGCATATCGGCGACGGGGTCGCCGCGGCGTGGAAACGCAGCCAGGAACTAGGGCGCTAGTGCGACTACGCGGCTAGACATTCGAGTATGGTGCCCCACCACATGCGGTGGGGAACGGACCGGGCGAAGGTTCGAGGGTTCAAGGGTTGAAGAGTTCGAGGTTCAGGCGGCAATCGACGATCCGCGCGGGCTCCCGGCGCGCCGGGATTGCATTCCGTCCGCGGCTCGGGGACCGCTCAAAATAAGGGACATGATTAACAAGATTTACAAGGGGTCGCGCGAAATGAAGTTCGCGGCTCGTTTTGATATTGAGAGAGGCGTTTGGCCCTCAGAGGTCGTTTGACAAGGTTTCGACGACCAAAGGGGTGTAGGCGTTGAGGTCAAGTTGGCGTTCGGCCTCGGCGACGCGGTCGATAGCGGCAGCGTGGACCTCGGCTTGGGATCGGTCGCCGGTGCGGCCTGCGGCGGCGCGGAGGGCTTCGGCGTGCCAGCCGGCGGCGAGGCGAAAGACGGTCTTAAGTCCGCGGCGGGCGGCCTCGGTGTCGGTGATATCGGGATCGCGTTTGCGATAACGCTCGCCGAGGGACTTGGCCTGGGCGGTAATCAACTCAGTCAGTGCCGGCGCCCGGCGGGGACCGGAATCAGCGAGCAGCGTGTAAAGTCGATCGTTCAAAGCGAACAACTCATCGTCGGCGGAGTCGATCGCCCGCCCGATGCTCCCGTCGGCATTGTTTGCGTACCAGTCGATCTGATCCTGCGATAGTTCCCTGCGAAGTTCGCTGAGCTTGGCGCGCACGAAGTCGGTCGGAAGGGCGTCGAAGGGCACGACCTGACAACGCGATTGCGTGGTCGGGAGTAGTTCGTCGAGGGCGGTGGCGAGCAGGACGAGAAAGGTCGTGCCCGGCGGCTCTTCGAGGGTTTTGAGCAGAGCATTCTGGGCCTGCACGTTCATGGCGTCGGCTTCGCGGATAATGAAGACCTTGGCCCGGCCTCGTTGGGGGGTAAGGCCGACTTTTTCGACGACGAAGTGCCGCAGGACATCGACGCCCAAGTCGAGCCCCTTGCGTTTGCGGACGTCGGGGTCGGGATGTTCGCGGTTCAGTTGGCGGTAAATGAGGTGCAGATCGGAATGGAAGTCGGCGGCTACGGCGCGGCAGTCGTCGCATGTGCCGCAGCCAAGGCGAAGCCGTTCGACTCCGCTCTCGCTTGATTCGCGGTCGCCGAGGGAATGCTCGACGGGGCCGGAGCATAGCAGAAGCTGGGCGAAGGCGCGGGCGAACAACTCCTTTCCGACGCCGTCGGGACCGTGGAAGATGTAGGCATGGGGGAGGCGATCGCGGCCGACGGCCCGCTGGATTTGGCGCTGGGCGCGGGGTTGGTGTTGGATGTCAGCCAGTGACACTCGCCAGCCCTTCCAGAATGCGGTGGTAGACGGCGTCCGCGTCGGCGGAGGCGTCCACGACGACGACGGGCCTGGGGTAGTACGAGGGCAGTTCGAGAAACAACTTACGCACGCGGCGGTGGAAGTCCAGGGGGCGGGCTTCCATTGCGTCGGGTCCGGCACCGGCAAAGAGCGTGGATTGGTCGGCGGCGGTTTTTCGATTGCGGCCGGCGTGCTGGGGTTTGCGGCCAATGCGCTCGAAGCCCTTTTCCGGGTCTATGTCGAGGATTACGGTCGCGTCGGGCCAAAGGTCGTCGAGGGCGTAGCGGGCGAGTTCTATGACGCGGCGGGGGTCATAGCCGGCGGCGCCCTGATAGGCGCAGGTTGAGG
>Ga0209777_10003574_pt1 | contig 19101 bp, 10 predicted proteins | sample FrelakmetHBP12HB_FD_187147 | JGI IMG/M metagenome (GOLD analysis project Ga0209777, IMG submission 187147) | Freshwater lake sediment microbial communities from the University of Notre Dame, USA, for methane emissions studies -HBP12 HB (SPAdes)... | ecosystem: Environmental > Aquatic >...
TATTCATATTTTAAGTCCTTTAACTTTATAAATTGTTATTTCAGTAGTATCATTATAGTTAAAACTGTTCATATACTATATAGAGCTATATTAAAAGATTATTACAAAGGCTTAAATGACATTACACTTTAATAAGCCCTTAATTCTTTATATAGATGCCAATTTCATTCCACTTTTTAATAATAGTAAGAGCCATTTGTTTGTAAAAAATGGCTCTTTTACTATAGTTCAAGACATTGTTTCAATCCGCGCTCCCGCATGAAACGCATGAGACGCATGAGGAGCGACCAAGTGGAGCCACATGGTACTCCCAGTTCAATAGTTTCAATCCGCGCTCCCACACGAGGAGCGACATCCAGACGGCACTCGTCGGAGCCATGAGTCATGATGTCGGAGCCAATGTCTCCGACATTGGCAACGAAAAAAAATTAATAGGGGTATTAACAGGGGAAAAAATTGTTTCAATCCGCGCTCCCGCATGAGGAGCAAGGAGGCAAGATAGGCTGGGATTGCAAGCATGGCGAATCTACTTGGTCCGATGTCAAGTTTCAATCCGCGCTCCCGCACGAGGAGCGACCGTGACAGATTTAAAATATTAAAATTCAATGTATTGCAGAGCTTCCTCCGCGAACCTGCCACGAAATTATTTTATGTCAAAGAGCTTTTATCTAACCTATTGTTTTTATTAATTATATAATATCTTGAATTCTATACAGAGCTATGATAAACTAGGGTTCGCGGAAATTAAAAACCATTTATTTCTTCAGGTTTTAGATCTCCAAGATTATCTATGGTATAAGAGCCATCAGACTTAATTTTTAATGACCCGTGAACCTTAGCAGAAGAATATTTACCAGAACCAATTTGTTCCCACCAAATGACTTTTAAAATTTCCATACTTCCTTCTGGTCTTTGGGAAGAAGAATCATTTTCAAAAAGTTTTGGTAAGACTCCTTTTATTGCTAGGGCATCAAGTTCACTAAAATTAGTTTTTTCTGCAAGCTGAGGATTCATGCTTCCAAAAAAGCTATAAATGCCAAAATCTACTCTATGTTTCATTCCCATGGTATCAGAAGACTTTTTTCCATTTTTAGTATCGTTGCCATTAACGCTTTTAGTTATTTGAGTGCTGGCTATGCTAACTGGATCCACGCTATAAGCGTGATGAATGGCTACAGGGCCACGAATTGGAATCGAAATGCCAGGATCTTCTGTTTCATCATCATTTTGATTCTTTTTAAAAGCAAATAATTGCCCAAAAGCTCTTACATCCAGCCATTTTTCGCATGCTAATGCAATAGTTTCTTTTCCTCCAAGTTTTTCTCCTAGAGCCTTTTTAGCCCTGCTATTGAGACTAGTAGCATCATCTAATTTTCGATCATTAGATTGAATAAATATTTGATATTTATAATTTCCTTTTTCATCTTTTTCTTCCATTAAGCGATCCCGCATTTTTCTTTTTAAGCAGACATCTGAAATTTCTCCATGTTCCTCATAATCAGTACGAGGCCTATTTCCGTTAAGGGGGTCGCCATTTGGGTTGGCATTTTTAACTCGGAATATAACAGCAAAGTCAATTTTGTTTTTAAGACTTGACATAATAATAACTCCTTCATTTTAAGGTTTAAGGTTTAAATACTTTTATCTTCAATTGTTTTATCTTCAATTGTTTTATCTTCAATTGTTTTAAAAGCTTCTCTCTGGCAATGATAGCCTAAAAGAAATTCTCCAGAAAGTTGAGAATCATTTTCATAATCTCCAATATGAAAAAGTCCATGAATTTTATCAAGAAGCTCCTTTTTTTTGTAAAGATACCCGGGTCGTTTAGATTGGAGTCTGCTTATATAAGGAATTAAAGCTGACTCAATATTTTTCCAGGTGGAAAAGGGCCTATTCGAGAATCTTTGCATAAGTTTACATGCAGATGTGTCTCTATTTTCTCCTCCTATATAAATTGCTAAACTTTCTATATCGTCTGCTACAGCAAGTAACCGACCATATAAATAATCCCTAGTAGTACGGTCTGTTTCTAAAGACATAGAATAGCTCCTTTTGTTTTTAATGTTATACAAATAATATCCTTTATATAAAGAACACGCTATATCTAGCGTTTGCTCCCAATCCCAATATTTAAGGCCCATACGATTACAGGCACGTTGAGTAGCTCCTTTTACTAAATCCCAAGGGATTTGATTACCATCAATAATGCAGGATAGCAGGCGCTCTATAGTTAATTTTTTTAATTTTTCATTTATTTGAGGCCCATAGACTGCACCTGCAATATCTTTAGGGGCCGGAGCACTTATGGCTTTAATAATTTTATTTTTTTTATCTTTTTTAATCATAATTTTTTGTTTCCAAGCAAGATTAGAGTGCCATTTTGATAGTCGTTCTAAAAAGTCTGATCCGGTTAATTCTCGATAAAAAATTAGAGATAGTCTACCGGGGGAAGCTGAGTCAAGTCCAAGTATGACAATATCATTCGTAGGCCCTAGTTTAACAGAATATCCTGCTATATATTTATTAAAGCGCTGCGAAAAACTTTGGCCTGCGTCATTAAGACTTGCATCATTAATAATAGAATCTATAGTATATCCCTCTTCTGCAAAAAGATTAAAGGTATCATTAAAAAGGGCTGGTATTTTTTTGCCACTGACTGCCCAAGATACTATTACTTGGTCGTCGTTTTTAAAAGCCTGTTGGCGTCCAATAAGCCATCGCAGGGCACTGTGAGCTTTTTGTGTAATTTCAGAACCCACGCCACAAACTTGTTCTCCGGTTCTTTCAGTATATCTGCCCAGAAAAGTATAACCTGATGTATCATTAGAAGAGATTAATTTTGCGCCGTCACTATCATTTCTTATTTTTTTAGGATGTTGTTCAGCTATTTGGGTCTCTTTGCCTGTTACAAAACAAATCCCTTGTTTATTTTTTAAACCTGAATAGTAGTCAATCCAAGATTGCCATATAATTTTATTCGTATATAGATCTGCTTGGGCTTCTCCGGGAATTTCTACAGACCATCTTACAAAAGATTCAAGTTGTTCTTTATTTATTTTAAAAATTTCAGGGGTATCTTTCTTTTTTCCGTTCCATTTAGTTAGTAGTTTTCCTTGGGAATCTACAATCAAGACCCCTGCATTTATCAAATCCTTTATTATTTGTTTTTTTTCAATATATTTTAAAACTGAATTTATTTTTATATTCTGAAAAGGCGAATTGCACCAATCTAAAAGTTGCTTATGATAGAATTCAAAGTAGGGTTCTTTTTTTCCTCCATAGCTTTTATAATCTTCAGCAATGTACTGTAATTTATCGCAAAGAGGGTGGGGAGCAGGATTAGCTGTTCTACCTGCTGATTCCTCTGTTGCTGGAATTATAGTTCGGGCATCATGCTTTGGTATAGTTTGAGCTCGAAGAAAATTTCCAGCGCCGTCTATAATTATAGTAATATGTGCTTTTTGTGTAATGTGCCATAATGGCCATAATGGGATTTGGTCATTAATATTAATCCCTATATTAGAGGCATTATTATCATAAGTTTGATATAATTTTTCAATCCAGCTCATACTATGATTCCTTCCTGTTTTTTCTCAAATTTTTTTGGTGTCATATTCCTAATAAATTTTCTGATTGTGCACTTATCTGGTGATATAAAATCAATTATGCCTTTTACCATTTTTGGATTCCATAGCCTACACCATAGCTCGTTCTTTCCTGTTTCATCAGGATAGTCAAAGCCGTGAAACATAATTCCATATGCAATTTCTTGATCTTCATCATAGGCACCCTTTTCAGACCCAAAGGTGCAGGGCTCTACATATCCTTGACAATCTCTAGTTCCTAGAAAAATATCTTGTCGGCCCCCGTGCTCAAGTGACCGCTTTATTATACTATTATGCTTATTTTCATTTTTATCTTGCTTAAGACTATGATAATTCCAATCATAATGTGCTTTAACTTGATATTCTACATTTGATAGATATGAATATATGAATAGGTCATTTTTCTCATTATTCATTTTTAATGTTTTTATTCCCTTTGTTTGGGTTTGTATTTTATTCATAATTCGCACTTTATCGATATACCATATTAAGCTTGGTTTCCAGTATATTGATTTAACAATTCCTTTTAGAGCTTCATAGGTAGGAATATGATAGGAACATTTTTCTCCCCCCATTTTAGTCAATGGGTCAGTAAAAAGTGCGTAGCGTCCCCAAACTTTAAATTCAATTTCATTTTTTAATTTCATAAATCCCCCTCATGCTATTAAAAATTCTGAAAAAGTAATAGGTTCATTGCTTACTCCGAAATTGTTATCATAGTATTGTTTATCTATAAAATAAATTTTGCTATCTTTTTGTATTTCTTTTATTGCCCCAACTTTAACTAATTTATCAAATTGATGTGGATATAGATTAACAGAATATTGTTGAGCCCTTTTTAAAAGTTTGTATTGCTTTTCAATTTCAGAAGAAGCACAAAGTTCATTAATTATATTCTTTCCTTCATCAAAGGGCACAATTACTCCGCAAGTTGGGGCTTCAATAGTTTTGAAAATTTTTCCGGCAGTAAAAAAGGATTGATTTAAATAGGGGTCATCAAGGGATTCTTCAGGAAAATTTCGTTTAAATTCCTTTATAGAAAAATCATTAGCTGATAATAAATTAAATAAAGTATCGTCTCTTCCTAGGGAGCTAGTTGAAATAGGATAATCCATTTCTTCTCTCCTATTATAAAAATAATAAGTAAAGAATCTGTTTAAAGCAGCGGGAGACAGGATATCTTGACTTTTTAGCATAGAATCATTTTTTAAATCTTCCAGGACTCTTTCAGTAGCATGTTTTCCTTTTATAATTTCTAATAATTTATTTAATTTTTCATCTTTATTATTTACAATATAAACATTTCCGGTATTTTTTAAGCCGTGCCTATTACATCGACCAGAAGCTTGAATAATTGAATCAAGTCCTGCATTGCATCTTATCACAGACCCAAAATCTATATCTATTCCGGCTTCAATTAATTGCGTACTGACACAAATTAAAGGAAGATTTAATTTCAATTTTTCTTTAATTTTATTTAATAAAATTTTTCTATGAGCAGGGCAAAGATTTGTGCTTAAATAAATAAGTTCTGAGGATATGTCGCTCAGGGCCTTATATATTTCTAGGGCGCTTTCTTTAGTATTTGCTACCACGAGACAATTTCCTGAAATTTTCATTTTTTCATTAGCTAATTTAGCAATATCTTTATTAGAAAAGCCATTTATTTTTCGATAATCTATAATTTCCACTCTTTTTAAATCATCAAATAAGTTTTTAACGTCGGGTATTATTTCGGACTTTTCATTAAAAGACAAGGCTCCTTTTTCTTCATCAACCTTATTTAAAAGTGGCTGAGTGGCCGTACATAATACGATACTCGTATTACAAGATTCTACCAATAAATTCATAGTATTATTAAACATATGCGTGCACTTAATGGGCAGCGTCTGAATTTCATCAAAAATAATTAATGAATTTACTAATTGGTGCATTCTTCTAACATTTTGTGTTCCCCCGCTAAAGAGCGCTTCTAAAAGTTGAACACTCGTAGTGAATATTATTGGGGCATTCCAATTTTCAGAGAGTATTTTGCCATGCCAGTTTTCTTCATCAGGAGTTAAATTAGAATGATGTTCAAGAATTATAGAAGATTTAATATCAGGTTCTAAAATTTTTCTTACTTCGTCAGCATTCTGGTCTATAATTGTAGTAAAAGGAACAACAAAAATAATTCTGTCCAATTTGTACTTTTTTGCATGTAAAAGTGCAAAGCGAAGACTAGCAAGAGTTTTACCGCCACCTGTTGGAACGGTTAATGTAAAAATGCCTTGTTTTCTTTCTGAAGCAATTTGACAAAAGTCTGATATTTTAGAACGAATTTTATCAATAGGTTTAAAATTAATATCTTTTTTGTATTCTTGTAATTTGGCCTCTAGCCGATCTATTAAAATATCCCAATTTATTTCTTTTTCTTCTAGTAAAGGTTTGGTAAAGGGCATTTCAAAGGCACATGCATCGGACCTATCAGCATCAATAAGACAACTATATAATATTCTTAATAATTGTCCTATTTTGTATAAACGAATTTTATGGCCAATTGGGCCTTTAGGAGCTTTTATATTTTTTATTACCGTTAGAAGTTGTTCAACTATTGGGAAATTTAATAAAATATTATCAATTTTTTCTTTAATTTCTTTATCATATATTTTTATTATTTCATTTATATGAGTTTCTTTATTAATTCTTTTTTTAAACATTGAGACACCTATAGGTGATAAACAATCAATTAGGCCAGAATGATGGGATACTATACAAAGTGAAAGAATTTTAGCCACCATTTTATCTTCCGGATTTTTATTCAAAAATTTTTGCCACAATAATTGTGCGCCAGAAGTAGAATGATCTATTTTACCTTTTAAATTTTGCGCATTGACATATTCATCTTCATCTGAATTTAATATTCCAATAGCTGATTTTATATAATTTTGAAATTCTGAGCTATATTTTCCAATATCATGTAAATATCCAAGTAATTCTCCTATTTCAGCAAGGCCCATTTTTGAAGCATATCTTTTAGCATAGTCAGCAGCACCCTTTAAGTGCTCTAAGACAGTTTGTTCTTTCCCATCGGATTCACGCTTATGAGCAATAAATTTTTTTATTTTTTGTTTCATAATTTTCAGCTATATTTCAATACATTAAATGTTGTATTAGTAGATTATTAAAATTAGCTGTTGCTAAGTTCTCATAATATTATACATTTTAAAAATCTTTTTATAAAGAATAAAATCTTCGTAATAATCTTTTAATCTATATTCAGTAGCAGTTGTTCTAAATCCATAACTAAGGAATTGCTCCAGATGATAACCCCAAATAAAAATGCGTTGAATTCGTTTGCCATAACCGTAACAGACTCAACTGTTTATGTGGCTCCTGGCTCCACTCAGGTCGGGAACAATATAATTAGCTATCAGGGGGGATCAATCACATTTGACCAGATGGTTAATTTTGACTCCTCAACTAATGCCTATCAGTATAGTGCTTTGATGCTACAAAACTTTTATAATTGGGGGGACCTGACCTGTGTACTCTCTCCAATAGCTTCTTCTTTGGCGGATTTGCAGTTCCCCCTTGTTGACCCGAATTTAACAAATTTTGCTATGTCTCCAATAGGTCTTTTTCTTTTCAAGAAGGACACCACAGTAAGTCTTAGCTCTTACGAGAAGACTGCTCAAGGGGGCGGGGCGGGTCTTCAGGGGGCTACGGGTATTCAGGGGGTGCAGGGTGATACGGGAGTACAGGGCCAGACGGGTCTTCAGGGACCCCTGGGGGATACAGGAGTTCAGGGCCAGACGGGTATGTGTATAGGCCTTCAGGGGGTTACAGGAGCCACTGGAGTTAAAGGCTGTACGGGAATACAGGGAAAGACTGGCGTGGGTATGATAGGACAGCGGGGAGTTACGGGTTTTCCCGGGGTTCAGGGTGTTACAGGAGCTACGGGAACTTTTTTACCGGGTCAGAATATTGTGACTTCGGGTTATATTTCCAGTACTTCAAATTATATTTCAGCTGGAGGAAATATTTATACTACTGGAGGCAATATTTATACAACTTCAGGAGGTATATCTACTCAGACTGGAAATATAAATACTAATTCGGGCACTATAGCTTCTAATACTGGCGACATTGCCGCAGGTAGAAATATTACTGCTTTGGGTAATAGCACGGTAGGAGGTATGCGACTGACTGGTGGAGTTAGTGGTACTGTTGATATAAACGTTGTATCAGGAAAAAATTACTATAAACTAGATGAGAAGTCAAATTTTTATAGAATAGATGTAAGCACTAATAGGGATATTTATGGAATTGTTACATCATCAAATATTCCAATTGGGACAATAATTATATTGTCGGCTGTGGCTGCGAGCAGCACCCGCCATTTCCTTTTACATGGTACTTATGGTGTTTCTGGTGTTAATGGCTTTCTCTTACCCCAATATCCCTACACTTGGAACCATTTATATTTAGCTACTACTGGGGGATTAAATCCTTGGACTTATATTGCTCCTTTTATTTTCGACGGCACTTATTGGATTTTATTAAATAGTATTCCTAAAATGTAATACAATAACCTTTTAATACTCCTGGCCACCCTATACTATGGCCAACCTTTATAATCCTTCCCCGGAAGAGCTAGGTCGCCGTCGTTTTCCGGACAATAAATCTTTTCGGAAGACTTTGACGGGTGCTGCCACGTCCATTTTGAATCAATGGCAGCAGCTTTTAGCATCTAATTATCCTGAAGACTTTTCCACTAATTTAAACATTTTAAATAGAGTCATGGCTCGGGAAATAGCCCGTTTGAATATTTCCATGACGGCTATTAACAATGATAAGCAATATACTCAGACGCGGGTTCAATATCTTCAGCAGATTCTTGGGGAGCGTTTATTCCTAGGTAATCACATAGCTCCTGTGGGATATAGTGATGAGTCTTACAGGCAGTACCTCACGGCCATAAAATCTGCTAATTTGAAGGGGTCCAGAAAGTCTACGATAGAGGCTTTGGCGTCGGAATTTACGGGTCAGACGGTTAATATTCAGGAGTTATATCTTCCGGCTCGGGATCCCAGTTCTTCTTTGGGGGTTTCTGCGGCCAATAAGATGATTGTTCAGGTGTTTATAGAGGAGGCTCTCAAGGCTGGTCAGAATATAAATGTATTAAAGGCCAATTTGGATTTCTTCATAAATTTAGTTCGTCCTGCCCATGTCCTTTATGATACCGAGCTCATATGGAAAGAGCAGACAGATGTAAATAAAGTTCATGATGTTATTTTTGGGGATACTGGAGGGGGTTGTGTTCCTTTTTATGCCTATACTCCCTTCAAGGAAGATGAGCCGACGTACTTGGCTATGCAGGTGCTTGTCCTGCCCACGCCTATTACACCTCCGGAAGAGGGTATTATAGGGGTTATAGATTCCATTCATCACACGGACTTTGTTTTTTATCTTGATGACTCCACTAGATTTATAACGGAGCCAGGAGTCAATGGGACTGTTTTTTATGATAGGAATGGTAAGCGGATTACGATAGATGGTTTAGAGATAGGTCAGCAGGTTTTGATAACGTACCAGGAGATACCGGGGAGTTTTAATTTTTGGTATCCGTTTGATTTTCCCGCGCCTTTTTCTCAGTTTTACAGGGATTATTATCGGTTGCCTTTATTTCAAGAGACCGTTAAGAAGGTGATGGATGCACAGGGGCGTTTTCCTCTTCAGGTTAAGACTACTCCGACTACGATATGTGATCGGTGGGTGCAGGATTCTTTGCAGCCTTTATATGAGGACCTGAGGGGTGATTGTCAGTGTGGCAAAGAGTACAAGGCCTCTATGGCGATGGCTATTAGTGATCATAAGGGGTTTCCTAAATTTTCTTGGCCGCAGTCTCCTGAATTATATGATGCTGTTTTATCGGGTAGTGATTATGTTCAGTTTATGGAGCATTATCCTTTATGTGATAGGACAGGTGGCACTGCTCATGCCTCGGATATTCTTGTAATGCTTGATGGTACGGCGTTAAATAGTGGAATTATCACTTCATTTGATGCAAGTAGTGGCAGGATAAATCTTAATGATTCTTCGACTTATTGGAAGGGGTCTGTATTTGGGGGGTATCCGAGTAATGGGGATGAGTATACTTTCAACTATTTTTATCTTAAGGATGGTTCGGGTTTAAATGCTACGACTCAGACTATAGTAGGTATATCTCATTGGCAATTACCTGGGGTTCCTATAGTGACTGGGGATGGTTCTGGGACGTTAGCTAGTAGTGTGGCTGTATCACTTGATGGTACGGTTGTGAATAATGCGATAGTGGCTTTTGACCCACTTCTTGGGCATGTGACTTTGTCTCCTTATAGTAGTTTCTGGGAGAGTTTTTGGCCGCATGGAGAAGTCAAGCGGTTATGGTGGAAGGGTGATGACAATCCTTATGAGTCAATTGCTGGGGTAGATGCTACGTGGAATCCTTTTGTGACTCAGGCATATGCTCCTGGAAAGGTGAATGATGCTTTTGATCTTAATCCTCCTTTAAACTGGGATGATTATTATCCGGCTTTATGGTGGAAGGGTGAAGATAGTACAAAAGAAGAGATTGTTGGAGACGGCGTTGTTTGGGATGGGATAACTCCTGCATATGATGAGGGTGCGGTAGGAAGGGCATTTAGCATCACGGTAAATTAATATGAGAGTTTATTATAACGCAAATGGTGCAACTGGTGGGCTTGTTCCTACTGACTCCAATAATTATATTTTTGGAGACAAGGTACAGGTTAGTCAGAACCAGCTATATCTTATTAGGACTGGTTATGCCTTTAATGGCTGGAATTCAGCTGCTGATGGTAGTGGTATATCTTTTTGGCCGAGTAATACATATTTTTACATGGGGCATACTGATTGGACTTTGTATGCACAGTGGCTGCCTGGGGCGGGGTATACGCTTTCATATAATGCTAATGGGGCGGACGGGGGTTCTGTTCCTCCTGACAACCCCAATCATTTGTATTATGACATCATAGAACTTTTTGTAGGGACCATTTATAAAACGGGTTATCGTTTAGTTTATTGGAATACTAAGGCGGATGGTACAGGGACGGACTTTGATCCTTTTTTCTCAGTTTTTACAGGTATTACTAGGAATACAACCTTATATGCAAAATGGGCTCTATCAATTTATAAAATAGCGTATGCTGGTAATGGTCAGGATAGTGGGTTGCCTCCGACAGACCTTAATAATTATCATTATTTGGACAATGCGGTTATACTTGGTAATACTGGTGGCCTGGTTAAAGCGGGCTCTGTTTTTTCCGGTTGGAATACGGAAGCCGGGGGCGGGGGTACTCCATATAATCCGGGGGATACCGTAACAATTACTAGTGGCCTTTTTCTATGGGCACAGTGGGCGTTGCCGTGTATGGTGACTTATGAGGGCAATGGCTCTACTGGGGGTACGGTACCTGTTGATCCTACACTATATAAACTGGGAGATCCAGTTACTGTTTTAAGTAATACTGGGAGTCTTGTTAAAGCAGGAAAATATTTTGTAGGGTGGAATACGGATCCTGGTGGGGGTGGCACGGACTATAATGGCGGGAAAGTTTTTACAATATCAAATGGTGTAGTACTTTATGCTAAGTGGGTTTCTAGTATTTATTATACAGTCACATATAATGGTAATGGGGCTGATGGGGGCTCGGTTCCTGTTGATTCTTCTCATTATGGCCCTGGTAATAGGGTGCCCGTTCAGAGAGGGGGCCTTTACAAGGCTCTTTATCATTTTACTAGTTGGAATACAAAAGCTGACGGCAGTGGAACTTCATATAATTTTGGTGCTTCATTTGCAATTTATTCTAATGTGATTTTATATGCTCAATGGGTTTCTTATTGTATTGTGACTTATAATGGTAATGGTTTTACAAACGGGACGGTACCTGTTGACTATACTACGCATAATCCAGGTGACACGGTTGCTACTTTATATCTAGGAAGTGTTATAAAGACAGGTTCTAATTTTGTTAATTGGAATACAAAGGTTGATGGTAGTGGAATTTCTTATAATCCTACTGATACATTTATAATTACTACTGCTGTAACTTTGTATGCACAATGGGTTACGGTGGCGAGGCTGTATGCTCCGCCGAGTGACCGCTTTAATTCATTTGATGTATATATAGAATTTTGGTACAAGAGGAATGATGATGCTTTAGATACTGATGATTTTATTCTTTTTAAGCGTAGCAGTTCATATTCTTCTTTTTGGTTTCACAGTATTTGTGTAGCTGGTTATAATAAATTTTATCTTGAGGATTCTACCGAAGGGCATTCAGAGGATACGGGCATTTCAATAGCAGTCAGTGATCATACTTGGCATAAAATAAAGTGGGCTCCCTATGGAGACTGCTATATGGATGGGGTTGTAGTGGGTTCCACCAGTTATTGGGCAGGTTATTCTGCTCCTGGCAGAGACATGGACATAATTTCTGTTGATAGTGGGAAGACGAGCCATTGTTCTTTAGATGAGATAAAAGTTTTCAATGTTTCTTATGTTCCTGAACTTTACATGTTGACTGTGCCGTTTAATCAGAAGTTTAATTATGCTCCGACGGAAAAATTCAAGATAAAGTGCTATTTCAAATTAAATGACCTTATACAAGAACCCTATGAAATTGGCATAATAACTAAAGATTTTATAAATTTTTCAGAAAACTTAATATGTGACGATTTTTCTATAACTTATTCCTATTATAATGGGGCTTATTATTTCTTTATTTATATAGGTGACGACTCTAGTCAGACTAATTTCATAGCTATTCCTACGGGTATAAGTCTTTCTGATACTGATTGGCACGCAATAGAATGGGATTATAATAATGGCTATAACAGGTTTTATCTTGACGGTGAAGATGTAACTTACGACTCACAAAATCAGTATTTTATAAGCCAGCACAATTATGATTTGCATTTTGGCAGGATTTATCCGGGAGATTCCGGTCATTTCCTGCTTGATGAGGTGCAATTCATAGACTTGACACGGACTCCTGTTGAAGGCACCATTAAATTTGACTATTCTTATGGGGAAAGTCATAATTATAACTTATTTCTTGATGAACCCGGCAAAGTCCTTGACGCTCCTCCAGGAGAAGCAAATTTTCCTTATGGCTTCTTAATGGACGGAGCCTCTGAAAATCAAGCCGTAGTTAAAAGTGCCCCCGAAGAAATAGGCTATAGATATAGAATGTATCAACTGCAGCATAGCTCAGTATTTAATTCTCCGGGCACGCTTAATTTTAATGAGTTCCCAAAACCGGCTAATAATGCATCTATTGCAGACCGAAGGGCAACTCTTAACCATTTTAATAAAGTTTTCAGCCCTGAGTTCCTGTATGACACATATCCTTTACCTAGCTCCTTGGGTGACTCCTACCTTGACTCTACTCGTTTAGATCCTGTTCTTAAATTACAGCCTGGGACTCCAACTTTCCAGCAGACTTTCTCATATCAGCCAGACTTAATTTATCAGGAAAAGATTCAGGATATTCGTAAAAACCATAAATTGTTGTTATATTCTGATTTATTACAGAAAGAATATATATCTGGTGAAGCAGTAAATCTCAGCAGTATATGTGATTCGGATAAAGTTGCTTTTAAGACAAGAATAAAAGAAGAGATACCTGATATAAGCGAATGTCCCCCATGGATACTTTTTGATACAGTTGAAACCAAAACTGTTAATATGACTATTCCTGGGGAATATCGTGGGGTGCCTAATCTTAGAGTTTCAGGAAAGCTATTAAGGGAAAACTTCATTCTTCGTGATGTTGAACCCACAGGGACTGCTTTATTTACCTACAGTTTCATAGCTCCGGGGGGGTCTTCAACTCCTTTGGTCTTTAATTTACCAAAAGATCATAAAATGTTTATAGATGATGAATGGGTAGATTTTCCAACTTTGCCTGTTGTAGATAGAAATGACCATCCAGCTACCCCTGCAGACATAACTTGTACTATCAATAAAAAGCCCTATGCAGTTACAAGTCTGGACCCCATACTTGGAATAGTAACAGTAGCAGATTACTCTGAGAAAGTGTATGGAGAAATAATTACTCTGACTGCTGATGACGCTGCAAATAAATTTATTCAATTGCCGGGCTTTTTAAAGGATCCTACTAACATATCTTTATCAGTCGTTCATGGCACGAGCCAGTTCCTATATAAAGACTTCCAAGTGATAGGCCGGAACCTTGTATGGTTCTCTGGAGACCTTGTAGACCTGGCTGAAGGGGACCAGCTCCAGCTTATCTATGACTATGCCTATCCTGCCAATGCTGAGATTGAATTCACGTATTACATATCTAATAGTATGCTAGCTCAAGTAATAGACCGAGATCGTTCAAGGATTATGGATGACAAATATGTTTTTGCAGCTCTATGCCCTGATATTGAAGTTGTAAACATGAAACTTTATGAAAATTATTCCTTCCTTGATGATAATAGTGACGGGATTAAACTTTCGTTCTTTAATAAAGATATACTTACTATTGAAGAGCATGTCTTTTCAGGGCCTGTCTTTGAGTCCTACGAAGCCGTTGAAGATGAAATAGGAGTACCTGATAACTTTCCAGGGGCCCTTGTGAAAATTCCTAATCCAATGAGCCTCTCAAATCCTTTGAATTATTCAGCTGATTATGGCTTTTTAAATGATAGTTTAGTAAGATTCAGGAAGAAGACCTATCAGGAACTCCTTCCAGATAGGTCTTTTAGGTCTATGAAATTAGTAGAAATGCTACCTGTCTAAGTGGACTATAGTTCTTAATAATCTTTCAATAACTTTGTTAATTATACTGGCTATTCTCTCTAAGAAGGAGATTTTTCAATGGTTTTTAAAGAAAATCTACGTAAAATTTTTGAAGGCGTCTTCGGGGGCTATAAAATTAAACATGACGAGAAACTTAAGCCTCTCCACGGTGAGTATTGGATTACTTTAAAGGAAAACGGCGAAGTCATTGACTATCGCCATGATACGAACATTATAGTTAACACGGCCTCAATATTAATAGCCCGTCTTTTAAAAGATAGCCATGAGCCAGCTGCTGGTATTACTTATCTTGCTGTTGGGACAGGAGCTGTGGGATGGAACCTACAGAATCCTCCTCAGCCGACTAATACTCAGACGGCTTTATTTAATGAAATAGCGAGAAAAGCTTTTACGACTCAGGACGTTACATTTATTGACCCTGACACTGGGAACCCTACGACGACCCCTACCAATGTGGTGGATTTTACGGCGACTTTTGCAGAAACGGAGGGTGTGGGGCCTTTGGTTGAGATGGGTTTATTTGGCGGGGATGCTACAGATGTTCCTGATAGTGGCTCAGAGGTGAATTATAGGACGTTTCCAGTTATTAATAAAACGAATTCAATGTCGCTTACAATAATTTTTAGGATCACATGCTAGATCCTTGTAAGGGACACTAGAGGGCTTTAAAAGGAAGCTTTTAATGCAGCAGTTTAAAGGAAAGTTAAAGAACGTACCTACGGGTGCTCCACAAGCCTGTAGCTCTACAAGCCCTTCTTTAAACAGAGAAGAAATTCTCAGTGAGAGGGACAAAGTATGGACTTTAAACAACCTCGATGTGGATCAACACCGGCATAAGGGTGGGCAGACAGTCTCTGCTATAGCTTATGTACTTAGTCGAGAAGGCAAGCCATTAATGCCTTGCTCACCAAGAAAAGCCCGCATTTTACTTAAAAAAAAGGAGGCTCATGTCATAAAAATCAATCCATTTTTTGTTATTCAATTGGATAAAGAAACAAGTAGTCATGTTCAGTATTGTTCTTTAGGAATTGATAGTGGCTCCGTTAATATTGGCTTTTCTAGCATTAATAAAGAAAAAGAACTTGTTTGTGGTACACTAGAAATGGATAAAAGGACGTCAAAAAGACTTACAGAAAGAAAAATGTATCGTAGACATCGCAGAAATTGCTTATGGTATAGGCAGCCCAGATTCAATAATAGAAAGAATAAAACGGGATGGTTGCCCCCTTCAATACAAAGAAAATTTGATACTCATATGTCACTTATTAATAAGCTTAAAAAAATATTACCAATAAATAAAATTAATATTGAATCTGGAAATTTTGATATTCAAAAAATAGAAAATCCTGATATTAAGGGCATTCAATATCAGCAGGGATCTTTATATGAATACCATAATATGAGAAGTTTTTTAATGGCTCGGGAACATGGAAAATGTCAGTTATGCGGAAAAGAATTCAATAAAAATAATGGCTCCCATATTCATCATATTATACCTAAAAGCGACGGTGGTACAAATAGGGAAAAAAATTTAGCTCTATTACATGAAAATTGTCATAAAAAATTACATAAAGAACAAAAATATGCTTTATTAAAGAAAAATAAAGCCTATAAAGATGCTTCTTTCATGAATATTATCGGCGGAAAATTCAGAAGCGCTTTTCCTGATTGTCACATAACCTATGGAAATGAAACTTTTGTTAAAAGAAATGCTTTAAGGCTTGAAAAGACTCATTATAATGACGCCTTTGTAATTGCAGGTGGCACAAGTCAGATTAAGACAGATCCAATTATTTTAAAACAAAAACATAGGAATAATAGAAGCTTACAACTAAATAGGAAAGGTTTTAGGCCTTCTATTCGTAGACAAAGATATTCTATTCAACCTTATGATTCAATTGTAATAAATAACAAAAAATATGAGGTTAAAGGTAGTCATAATTATGGCAAAATGGTGCTTTGTGCTAATAACGGAAACAGCTTTAATTTTAATATAAAAAAAATTGAAAAAGTTTTTCACACTAATTCTATCTATTTAGCATTATGTTAGAAAACATTGGTATCGCAAAAGGCCCGGGCAATGCCCTGTGTTCCATGAGAGTTGGCTCTGACAGGATGCAGCTTTCAAAGAATGGCAGGCATATCTATTTCCTGTTGAATGGCCGGGCTATTATGTCCTCCGTGTCTGATAAAGACTTGATGGACAGAGGTGCCCCGATTATTGCGTTAATAATTAAAAATTTGGCTAAAAAGGCAGGAATAGACCAATTACGATGGCTCCCCAATACAGACATAAAAAAAGACAATAAAATGATTGAAGATGCAATGAGGGCTGTTACTAAGAATTTAATTCCACTTGGAATATCCGTATTAGAGACTGTTCCTGATGAGGTAGCAGACCAGCCTTGTAAGGAAGCTCATAGAAAAGATTTAAAGGGGGGTCTGGAAAATTACAGGTATTGTTTAAAGGATTTTGAGAATACCGTGAATAATATACGCGATTTTTCAGGGAGTCTATTAAGGGTTCATCTAGCCAGGACAATGTGGGGCAGTAAAGACATGACAGCCCTTATAAATGAAAATAAGGAGACCCTGGAAAAAGCTGCAGAAGATTTTGAGAAGGTAGCGGCATGTTTTGAGCAAGCGGATAATAGAATCAAGTGGGCGAATAGTTCTTTTGAGCGGAAACTGGCTAATGAGCAAGTTAAAGAAAATGTAGGAAAAATTATAGAAGATTTTTCTTTTATAAAATCTTTTATGGCCAGGCTTGCTCAGGATTTAAATCCTCTTTATCGTATTGATGAGGCTTTCAGGACTAAAGTTGGGTATCCGGCTACGTGGTTTTTCAGTCCTACTACTTTTATGAATTTTACGTATGAGTATGATAATTTGATAAATAACATGATCAAATCAGCATCAATAGAGGCTGAGATTTTTGAGCCCTTATTGGTGTGGAAAATTACAGGAGCTTTTTAATGGCCACAACAGATGATCTTGGTGTTAATCAGACGAGAGTTTTGGATCCAACCAATCGTAGTTTTGAATCGGTTGTTTATCAGAGGAAGAAGCCTCCGCTATCGTGTGAGGTGAATTTGACGAGTAGATTGGCTTCTGACCATGCCCGAGATGTTTTCGGAGCCATGTGTGCAAATGGCTGGAATAATATTGGGTCTATAAAGGATGACGTTTTAGAATCTGAGGCTTTGGCAGGGGATGTTATTTGTTCTTCTTCATATTCAGCTAATACTTTTAAGCTTATTTCTACAGATAGAGGTATTGATACAGGGGCTTTGGCTGCATGGGTGAATGGGGAGAAAGTTACGGTTGATGGGGCTACTATTACGCTGCCAGACCCACCTACAAATGCTGCTAATGTAAATTTTGTATTTCTTGAGGTGTGGAGGAGACTTATTACTCCTTCGGATACTGTTTATAAGAATGGCAATATTCTAGGTACTACTAGTTTACCCAATGACTTGATAGATCCTGCTGTGAGTATTGAGACGTCGTTAAGGATTCAGGTTCAGTACAGGATCAGGGTTGTTGCTGACGTAAACATCACGGATTATCCTGATGGGTTTAACCCCAGCACAGTTTTCCTTCAGGGGCCCCTTCCAAACCCTTTGAGCGGTAGCAATTATTTCAGCCCTGTCCCGGATAGTCCTGGTCTTTGGAGGGCTGGTACGGGGGATCTTGCGGCTCAGCAGGCCATAGGCACAGTTGACGGTTATACTTATGCTATTCCGATGTTTGTTATTACTCGTCGAAATACTAATCCATATGATCCTCAATATTATGCTAATGGCTCTGGTAGGAGTCTTACGGATTATTTAGCCGGTAAGGCTTCTGATCGTCCGGATGATAAGTATAATAACTGGATTGTGGCTAGTGATATATTGGATTTGCGTCATAAAATTATAATAAATGAAGATATGAAGGACCTTTGTCAGGAGGCTTTTCAGAAGACTATACGTGGGAAGCTTCGGGGTAAAATGGCGGAAAGTTTGATGGGGGAGGATCATTTTGGTACTTCTCTTGTTCATTTAGATGCAATTACTTCAAATAATGATACATGGTATCAAAAGATAGGTTGGGGGGACGGAGTCAGGAGGGTTTTTTGTAATGCGGAGATTACTCAGCCGGATACTTTGGCGAGAGAGTGTGTTACGGATAAAACGGGCGGCATTGTTGGGGACCCCTGGATTAGTGGCGATTCTGTTACTATTCTTCCTCCGGCGGTGACTCCTCTTAGGCCTACAATTCAGAGTGTAGATGAGGTTTATGTAACTGACTCTAGTAATGAGAAGACTGCGGTTATATATCCCAGGGATTTTATTACTATCAGTAGTGGGTCTGATGCTACGTCTTTTTTGTCTTCAGATGGGAACTCCTGGGTTCCTAATGATTCGACAGTTATAGCTGATGCTACTATTTTTGGTTCTGTTATAGGGGATAAATATGTTGCTGTGGGGGAAAAGAATTCCTGTGCGGTCATTTATAATTCTTTAGATGGGATTACATGGCATGATGCTACGACAATAAGTGCAACCAGTACTTTTCACGGTGCAACTTGGAATACTAATTTATATGTAGCTGTGGGAAATAAAATATATATTTCTCCCGACGGCGTAGACTGGACATATAGCGCTTCATTTGGAGTAATTTATAATGCAGTAACGT
>Ga0209777_10003575_pt1 | contig 19098 bp, 26 predicted proteins | sample FrelakmetHBP12HB_FD_187147 | JGI IMG/M metagenome (GOLD analysis project Ga0209777, IMG submission 187147) | Freshwater lake sediment microbial communities from the University of Notre Dame, USA, for methane emissions studies -HBP12 HB (SPAdes)... | ecosystem: Environmental > Aquatic >...
GGATTGCAGTAGGCATCGGCGGTAAACTAGCCGAGATATACGAAGATAGACTAGGCGACAACTTCAATTCTATCTATGCGCTCATGACAACTTCAAGATGTATGCTAACAGTCGGCTCATTCATTTACAACCATCACATCGAAGATGATGTGGTAAGCGTTCTGGTGGATGGGTTTATGGCAACTGGTATTAGATTGCCCGTTGTTAATAGAAAGGTAATGGGGACTTGGAAGATTAACGAACCACTACCGGCGTTAGTCGCTTCGTTAGAATATCAGTGGCAAGGCAACAAACGACCTAACTACAAGACTTACGATGAAATGATAGCAGCGATTAGAGAACATCCCGATAGGTCATACTTTGAAGGTGTGGACTTGAACCTCTTATCGCACAACCGCAACTTTACGAAACTTCCAAGAACAGGAAAAGAGTTACTAGAGAATAAATACCGAAGCGAACCCTATGAGGTCTAAAGTTCTCGATGAGGCTTTGGGAAAGTGAAAACTCGCAGCCATCATAAATCAGGCAAACACCCTAGAACAAAACGATATTATGATTGGCTTTACAGACAAGCCGAAAGATTAAATAAACTTATCGCCAAACCACCTATCGAACCAAAATGCAAATAAATGCCAACCCACCCTATGGGGTCTAAGACTCTCGATGCTATGAAAGGCATCGGGATTATTCTAGTCGTTATCTACCACGCCATTAATTATAATGTGCCAGGTCACAACGGATTATACTATGCCATATCAAGTTTCTTTATGGCGATGTTCTTTATCATATCAGGGTATCTAGCCCACGACAAAATAACTCCCAAGTGGGTATCCGATAAAACCAAAAAGTTACTTCTGTTAATCGCCGCATTTACCGTTATCTACTGGTTAGCTGGAACGTACTTTAACTCACCGACTAATACTAATCATCTGTCAATCGGCTATTATCTGATTAACAGCATCTTCTACGGATTTAGCGAATCGGTATTATGGTATCTGTGGACTCTGATACTATGCTACTTTGCAATATGGGCATTGAGCCGATTCCGCACGATACCTCTCTGGATACCTGCGCTACTATTAGTCATCATTCTGACATTCATCCCGTTCGAGATATTCGGGTTTCTGCTTTTCAAGTGGTATCTGATTTATTTCCTTGCCGGATACTTCATCAAACATTATCGTGTGGCGCATCACAAACTCATATATCTATCCCTTGCGTTATTCCCCGTCTGCATCTATTTGTTCAAGTGGATGATACCATACCAGAATGTTCAATATGCACAGTTGGGGTTTGTGAGTGTCACCAGAACTTTATCTGCTGGGCAACCGATGATAATAGTGATTTACTTGCTGATGTCTTTCTTGGGAAGTGCCTTCGTGTATTCTGTGGCTAGAATCCTTAATAGATTATACGGCCTGCAATACTTGGGGAAAGCATCGTTGGCGATTTACCTATGCCACAGCTTATTTATACAATTATTCCCGAACTATATCATGGACATCCTGATAGCGATACTTGCCTCAATCATTATCAGGGAACTCTACTTGATTTGTTCAAGACGCTTCTTTAGTTCTTTTCGATGATGTGTTTCGTCTTTTGCTATGTGGCGATATAGTTTAGCCGTTTTCGGGTCAGCCGTTTTAGCGGCTTTGTGATAATCGTTTATCGCCTCGGTTTCTTCGTGGATATTCTTCTTGACAGTCCGCACTATTCTAATAGAGCGTTTCACCTTGCCCTCCTAGATGGTCTTACCCGATTCCTCATGTACTCCCGATATTCTACACCATTCATAGCCATTATACTAGGTCGTGACGCCACCCTAGACGATTGCTTAATTTCCCTTGTTTCTCCCCATTCGGCTCTTACGCCATTTGTTCCGGCATACCTGCGCTCCCTTCGCCCCCTAGTAACTGCCGTAATAAGAAGAACTACTGCGAATATCCAGCACAGATAAATCACGAGCTGGTCAGGGAAACTACCAGTTGTCATACCCGCAATCGGGTTACTCCGTGTATAAGCAAAGAGTATAATCCAAGTTATCGCCGCCCCTAACGCTAAAAGAATGTTAGAACTGCGAAGTGAAAAATAGGTTGAAACCGCACAAAGTATAATAATAGCAATTAGTACCATGCCCAATCCCTCCAGGATGTTATTACTCTTAACATCATTTAATATCCACGTTCCGTCTAGTCGCTGTCCCCAAGCCCTGATATAAAGCGGAGTCGTGGATGTACTATCCAAATTAACAGTATAGTCGCTAGCATGAATTCCACTTCCGGCATAAATCAAATAACCGTCACTGGGGGTTATATTATCCGCAGGTATATCATTAGGATACGCCCCGTATTTAGCCCTAATCATAATAGCAACTGCCGGACTGCCATAATCCCAGTCGAAATCTAATTGGTGGTCGTTTATTTGAGTAATTGTAAAGTTCATTATACCATAGGCAGGAACGTTATAGATTGTAATTGTTGCCGCCATTACTGTTATCGGTAATAACCCAAATAATATTCCTGCGATTATGGCAAGTATCTTTTTCATTCTATCCTTTGGTCATGAAAATTGATACTTCTGATTGCGTAACAAGAAAACTGTTATTTGATGTATTGGCTACGATAATACCGATTTCCCATCTTTGAGACTCATTTATGTTACTTGGAATCAATAATGATATCGGTACTTTCGCCATGCTTTTAGCAGGCACATCTACGCTCTTGGGAAAAGTTATCCAGTTGCTAGCATCGAAAGGCGCAACATCATAATATTGATTGTCGCCAGAGTAAGTTCTACCTCTCCCCGATTGATAAGTCAAGCTAAAGGTATTCGTAACATCATGGCTATTGTAGATTGAGATTGATAGAGGCTCGCCTATCTGGTGTCCGAAATCAGGCGTAAAGTCGTACATTAGCCACTTATCTATTTTAGTATTAGGCAAGTATGTAATTTGAATTACAGCAGGATATACCATGTCCTGTAACTCGGTTGTATTAGTCGTCGGCGAAAGATTGACAATAGGCTTAGTAGTTTCGCAGCCTGTCAGCAGCAATATAACTGCCAAGCCTATTGTCCCTATTATTTTAAGCATCTAAGACTCCTTAGTGAGCAGCGGTTGTAATAGTAATGGTCGAAGTCGTAGCGGTTGCGCCAGTCCAAGCGCTAGTTTGAGTGTTGTACTGTACACCAAACTTAATATTGGTAGTAGCTCCCAAATTGGAATAGCCAACTCCGCTACCAGCTGATTTCAATAATACTTTAGAAGCCAGCGCAATTCCTGAAAAGTAGGAGTATGCTCCATAGCTCGTAGCACCAGCCGTGCCAGTATTTCCGTTTGTGGAGTTATCGCTGCCGCCAGCAAAGTCCGACCAAGTTAGAGTTAAGTCAGTTCCTACGTTAGAAGTATTAGTAATGGTAAAAGCACATTCACCATCTACTGCGGTTGCACTTGGAGCAGTTGTCTGTCCAAGAGGGTTAGAATAATAAGTAGTGTTTGGCATGACATTGGGATGCGCTGCTCCTGTTGCGTTGAAGTTATAGGTCGTAGGAGCTACTGTAATTCCAAGAAACTGAGGGGTATTGGTGACTGTAATTGTAGCCGTTGTAGCAGCATAAGCAGGGACTGTTAATACTACTAAAGCGATAATTGCCAAGATTGCGGGAAGTATGATTCTTATAAATCTTTTCATTTATTCTCCTCCTATGGTAGTAATATTTCGACTATATATCGCCTGACAAGACTAACACCAGTATTGGATTCTGATGCTTCTGTTATCGCAAAACTTCCTTCTTGTCCTTTAGAAGTTATCATTTTATTCCTTTTAATTGTAACTTGCTCGGTATTGTTATCTATATGAGTAATGCTGATTGTAAAATCCTTCCCATTCGGTTCTACATATCCTTTATCATAAGGCTGTGGTTTTCCTTCGCTTACTGTATAATTGCCTCCTCTTACTTTAACTTCAATAGTTAATGGCCTGAAATACCATAAATTAGTGACTTTAATCTTAGCAGGGGATACCGAGAACGCTGGTTGCCCCAAGTATAATACCAAACTTCTATCAGCCTGTAACACTGTATATCGAGGCATAGACAGCATCCATAATAGGGAAAATACTCCCCATATTCCTACTAAAGACCAAATTATGATTTTATCTTTTTTCTTCATGAGCCTGTTATAGTAATGGTATAAGTCTTTTGTACTGCATCACTAAAAGTTCCTGCTTTACCTGTGCCTGTTCCTCCCAGTATTTCCTTGAAGTCCCAGTTAATAGTTCCTGCTGCTGCTAGAGCCGATTTCCATGCCTGAGGAGAAGTTGTCAACACCAAACCGCTTGCGGGATTATCCCCCTCTGCGTACACCATAACTTCAAACTGGTCACCAGTAGGGCTAGATGCTACCAAAGTCCAAGTATTGCCCCCAGTTGCGTTTGTGCAGGACATGGCGAGATTTACGGATGCAGTCCCATTATTGGATACTGCAAAAGAAGTTTCATTACTAGCTACTGGATTACTTGGAGCAAATCCTTTAGCGTAATAAGTAGTCCCTGGCATGACTGTCCCAAAGTCTTTAGTCGTAGGAGTATTTGTAATAGTAATAGGCGCACCCGTTACCCAACCAGTAACCCCACTTCCTATTGTTGAATGGCTACCATAATACCATGTTGTCGCTGGCGAACCAGTGTTATAACTCAGATTGAGATAATCAAGGGCGACTGTTCCACCACCAGCCTTTGCCAGTGTCCAAGCGTTAGTACCCAAAGTTGTGGCAAAGGTTAAAACGGTAGTGCCTGATACCGCACACGGTAAGTCGGTGACCGTTACTGAGGCACTTGCCGAAGCTTTTATACTTTTAGCTGCTGCGCTTCTATCTACTGTTAGATTATGTAATGTCCAAGTATTGCCAATTGAATACTTATAAAATACAGTGGCAAAGTTTCCAGAACCTTGAACTGTGACATCATACAAGTTCAGATTCGTGTTAGCCGCCGTTTCATTTCCTATCCACACATCGCCAGTGCTAGTGTTACTGATTACAAACTTAGAAGTTCCGATATTAGGACTAACCAGATGCGCACCAGCATTTATTGAAACGGCAGTTCTCGCTGAACTTGTGGCGTGATTAATGGTAATTACGCTACTACCTAGTGAATAACTACAATCAGAGCCATTACCATAATTAACGTAAAGGTATTGGGTTAGGGTTACATTCTTACTGTTAGTGTCCAGCGTTCCCTTTGTGATGCCGATACTTGGTGCTGCAAAATTATCAGATAATTGTAAAGTGCCACCAGCTCCAAATAGCACGATAGTTGGAGCAGTAGTTAGCCCATTCGTTGTGAGGGTCTTGGTTGTACCATTAGGGGGCAAGAACAAAATCCCATTATCGGGTGTTGTTATTGACATGGCAGCTATAAATGTTGTGCTACCAGAAACTTCAGGGTAGTAACTATATGATGAATCTAAGGCAAAGGTTGGTGAGTTGGTTGCGCCAGTCCAATCCATATTTTTGCAATAACACTCAGCATTTTGAACAACAGTATGGTCGGTTGATGTAAATGATGCTGCGTCAAAGTAGACATTGTCATCCGATGTTGGGACAGACGCTCCGCCTAATCCACCTGATGAGGTTGACCAGTGAGCAGAATCACTCCAATTGGCAGTTACTCCTCCTAATACCCAATATCTATTGGGGTCATACTTGCTTAAATCAACAGATGTTATATTTTGGCTAGAGACATCGGCAAGATATTGTTTTTGTCGAACCGTAAGTTCGGGGTTATTATTTAGATACCTTACAGCGGCGGAGCAAGCCCATTTTTGTTGTAGTTTAGCTCCAGCCCATACTCCACTAAAACAGGTTTCGGGCTGTATTACTTCTAGTATCTCGTTGTCAAAAGGCTCTACAGAAGATTGCAGAGAATAAGATTTAACAATATTATCAGCTTGCTCTTTGGTAATTGCTTTTAAGGTTGTACCACCTTGTTCTCCTTTTGGCTGAATCCCGATAGGCATACTAAATAAACATAGCCCCAAATCTTTACTATATGAATCATCGAATAATAAAATCTCAGAGGCTTTTGGAGCATAACTAAAAGTTCCATACCAATTAGGAGAATATTTTAATCCAGAAGGAAATGTTGTCTGATAATATTGCACTCCGTCTTTTAAGATAGGATATACTAAACTATCACCAGATACATTAACAGGCATAGCCATACTGAGTATTAGGATGATAGCGAGTAATGATGCTATTCTAACTTTCATTGTTAATTATTATTAACTTTTTTTATTCATTTTATATCTTTCGTTTTTATAGTAGTTCTTCCGCATCTATTACAACGATGCCGTTGAACTTTCTTTCTGCCACTCCAAACATGGCCGCATTTAACCATTGGATATTTACACTCTGGACATTTCATATTTATATAATATATAGTCTATATAGTTTTGTCAACCTCCTATTTAGATTTAAGTTTCTTGTCCTGCGCTTTTATCTTAAAACAATAGTATTCGATACCCACAATGCCCGCTAACATTATCCAGATATAGGGCATCGAACCCTGCACAAACTTCACGAGCAGAAGAATACCAATGACTAATGCCAAAGTCGAAAGGTCTAATATGGTATATCGCCTCTTGAGTGCGGGAGATTTCCAGTTATAATCCTTGAATTTGGCTTGAACGTCTTTCCAATCCATTATCTCACTCCTAATGTTTCTTACTATTAAAATACCACCATATGATAAGTATGACGAGAACAATCATCACTACTGGATTATTCAGTAACTTGCCGATGTCAAAGTTAAACAATTATTTGCTCCAAACCGCATTAAATGAATTCGGGCTAGTTCCCGCATAAGTCAAAGTTACTTTCGGGTTAATCGTAACTGTGCTATTGGCATCAATCAGCAAGTCAGTATAGAAGTAAACTGTCGTGCCGCTTATTGCCGATGAAGTAGTCACTCTGTCTATTACGGCGTTTGATATACTCGATACCGTTGCAGTCGCCGGAGTCAACGTCAAGATAAGATGTACGGTAACGCTTGCCGTTCCATTATTACTTATGGTTAATACCTGCGGTGACGTTGAAACTACCCCGCTTGTAAGACTGTAAGCGATTGACGGCGTGGAGATTACAACGCTACTGCTAATAACCTGCGCCCGTAACCTGGCTATTTCCGTTTCATCACTAGATAATTGTGTTTGAAGATTTGCCACTTGAGTTTGTAAAGTAGAAATCGCAGTACCATGCGAAGCGACAACCGTATTTAGGTCGCTGAGATTATCTGATACGTCTAGGATATTATTCCTAACCACCGTGACCGCTGCGTTCAAAGGGGTAAGATTAGCGATTAACTGTTCGTCACTGGCTAACTTACTATTGGTCGCATTTACCTGATTAGTTAAACCAGTGACTTGCCCTGATAGAGTATTGAACTGCGAAACATAGGCGTTTGTTGCCTGCGTAACCGCCGCATTTACAGTTGCCGGAATTCCCTGAACTGTGGCGGTGATATTCGCCATTCTAGTATTCACATCGGATGATACTTGGCTGACGGTATTTGTGAGGTTCGTTATATTTAGGGTAAAGTCATTCTTAGTTACCCAATAAGAAACCCCCATATAGCTCAAACCGAGAACCACGATAATCGCTACTATAATGTTCACAATGATTGTTTTCATATCAAGCCCGCCGATATTCAATCCCTTCCCCCTTTTCTCGGGAACAGGAGGCGACTCGGAAACCGTTGCCAATTCGGGTTTCGGCTCTAATTCCTCTGGTGATTTCGGTTTTTCTTCTTTATTTTCCAAACTACCTCTCCTGCTCTTTTCCCATTTGCTCTTTAATCTGTTTCGCCAAATCCCTAGTTATCAAGAAGGAATTGATGGAAATACTCACACATACAAAGTATGATAACACAAGTGCCAATAGACAATTCTGGAATACTAAAAGGGTGAATCCGAAGATTACTACCATGCAATACAAGACAACGATATTAACAAACCCGATTATCCTATCTTTTTTATTGAGTTTTAAGGGAATCCCGTTAGAACTATAAAACCATTTTTTGAATTTATCCGTTTTCACACCACCAATCCGTATTTCTTCCGGCGTTCCTGAATGTATAAGAGCAAGAGTTCTTCATGGTCTTTAAGTCTCGGCAACCAACTGAGAATATTTGATACCTGCTCATCACTATCCATAAACGCCTGACACTTTTCTTTTGATTTCTGGACAATGCTGACGATTTGCGGGAAATAAGCGATATAAACGCTTTCGCTTAAACCATTCAGACGTTCTGACATTTGCTTGCGCTGTTCTTCAACTGTTAATGATTGTTCACCCATATTATGTACAGATTGAAGCCAACCCTTAAATTCCTCTTGGAGATTAAAAACGGCGTCTTTGGCTAACTCGGCAACCGCATCATTTTCTTCGGGCGTTAAAGTCTTCTGAATATTCTCGGCTACTTCGATTTGTTTTTTGTTTTTGCGGCTAAACCAACTCATTTAGCAATATCCTTCGGTTCTTCTCTCTCCTGCACTACCTTGACAATCTGGCTCTTTGAAATCTTGATGTGGCGACCATCCGGCAACTCAAACGCCATCATCCAAGAACTATCATACCAGAACCAGTCTGCTGATTTGCGGTAAACCATTACCACGTCATTATTTTTAAGATAGACCGTGTACCACTGTTTCCTCTTGCCGCTAAGGACAAAAAACAAAATCGCCACAATGACCGCTGCCAGAAGTATCCATTGACCATTTAGATTATTCATTTTTGCTCCTTATCCAATTTGTTTTCATAAAATGTATGACCGCAATCCTGACATTTGCGGCGTTGCCATTTCCCGTTCACGTTTCGGATAAAACCGTGACGAACCGTTTTAGCACTCTGGCAACGGGGACAATCCAGAATTTCAACACCTTTATCAACTCTTATAACCATTTTCTATCCATCTATATATATAGAATACCACCCAAAGTCCTACTTGTCAATACCCCTTTTATCCTTTTGTAAATCGCTTATTCTGCGGTTTCGCTTATCAGTTGCCGCCACATCCACAGCAACCGCCTTTTGATATACCTGATTATTGGTCTGGTAAATCTGGTTTTCTGATTTATAAACAGGGGCTTTCTCCTGATAGACTCTGTTACCAGGCTGATAGACGCCATCCAATTTAAGGTTTTCAAAGTTACCAAACATAGCCGAGACATTTACTTTACGAGCCGAAATCGGATGCCCATGCTTCCGACACTTGTCCATAGCCTGTTTTGCGGTACGGGCGAACTGGTGAAACATCTTGACTGTTTCCTTATAATAATAACAGGCATATTCGCTATTGTAACCGATGGGATTATCGCCCTTTATGAGTACCCGAACTTCATAGGCGGTTAAATTAGCACTCATTATCTTACCTCAACAATCCTTGCCTGATACGATGCCGAGTTTTAAGCCAAACGGGGTTCGCCTTCTTCTTTTTCTGGTTTTTGGTATTATCTTTTCGCTTTGTCATTCCCCGCCTTCCTTCTCTCAAGATATCTCAGTAATTGCATCTTCTGGCGTTTCGGCAAATTATGAATTCTCTGTCTCTTGAGTTTTGCCACACGTTCACTATCCCCTATCGCTTGAGTAACCGCATCCCGCATGGTAAGTTCTTCCTGAATAATAATCCTCATCCGTTCTTCGTCTATCGGCTGCGGCGGTTTCTTTTTCCTAAAAGGAAATGCCATATTGTCCTACCCACCCGATTAAGTTCGGTAAAATCCCAACAATAGAGAGTGCCACGATAATTTTAATCAAGTCGGACTTTCTATCTGCGGAGTTCTTAATAACTATTCCAAGTAATAAACACATAAGCAAGCTCATCACAATCGCAAAGTTATAAGCCACCCTCACCGAGAACGATGACCTATCGGTAAATACCAAAGTCCCAAACACTAAAGCAATAAATCCTAGAAAGCCCAGTACGGCGAACTGATTTTTATTTAACCTTATTTTAGACATTACTATCTGTATCCCGCATAGAATAATACAAGCGACTGTAAATACCCCCATATAGATAAAGAATACGTCAAACGCATTGGTAACCTGCTTTGTTTCTGTATTTACAGGATTAACGGGATTTGCCGCAGCTTGAACCGATGCTTGGGTTGGCGAGTCAATAGTTATCGGGCTAGTCAAAACCAACTTGCCGCCCATAGTTGAATTCGTCTGTATGCCAAAATCGGGGTGAAATAATAAGAGCATGGCAGTTGACAACACGAGCAAGGCAAAACTGGCAGGCGTTATCTTTTTGATAAAGTAGTTCAATGCCAACAAAGTAATCGGCAAAATAATTATCATTTCGATAATACCGAAAATAGTTCCCGCCCAAAATAACCTGAGTATTGCCCCCGTAAAAACTACTGCGAAAACACTAATGACACTCACCATCTTGGATTTCGTCATCTTCATTACTAGAACAGAGATTATTGCCCCACCGATTATAAGAGATAGGAAGTTAAACCACATAAACATAACGGGGATACCAATACCCGTTAGCTTTTCCGCACCTACCAATCCGTAGCCAACCATTTCCTGTCCTAGATACATAAAGGAAGCGTTCCCCGTCTTTATCGCCTCAAAGGTCGCCAAGTGTCGAGCCGTATCATCGTTGATTATTAGATACTGGCTTTTGTAAAATAACGGCAGTACCAAAACTATTGCCGAAAGCAATAAAACGGCTATAATATTCCACTTGTACTCTCGTATCATTTCTTTTTGCGCACAGAAGATGCAATCCACAGGATAAGCAATAAACCGCCCGAACCAATCAATAGGACATTAAACATATTCTGATTGGACATAGTAATAAAGTTCCATTCTTTTACTTCAATCGCCCCCGTTATCATGTCGTAAGGATTAGACAGCTTCCAATGCCATTCGCCAGGGGGATTTGTCGGGACTTTCACGACCAAAGATGTATCACCGTTTGTCGGCACAACTTTCGCACCATAAGTTTCGGGTGTAGTTGGTACAGTAGTCCAAACATTATCATTTAATTGGACTATTGATGCCGCCAATGCGTTCTGCTTCTGTAATATCTCGTTTTGCGCCGCCACTCCCACATCAGCATATTTTACGCCCTCTTGGGTAAGTGTTTGCCGATACATCGGACTGACTACGGTATCAACACTAACGGGGATGATGTTTCGATGTTCGTTCTTGTCATAGACATATATCATCGCCCATTCCCAACCAAAACGGGGCATGAGCATTTGACCGTCTGGTATCTTGGGAAGTTCTTGTGTATAAAACTCAGTTGCCGAAAGATTTTTGTCGAGAGTCCGGCCTATGTCAAAATAGTTGGCATTGTAGCCCAAAAGCCCGATAGCGACTACCGCCGTTGCGATAGCCCACTGGATTTTAAGTTTCGGAAGATATGTAGCCGCTAGGATTGAACCGAAAGCAATCGCCGGAAAAACATAAACATAGGTTTGCGGAGAAAGGTCTGTTAAAAAATACCCCACAGGCACGGCAAATAGCCAAAAAAGTTGATTCTTCCACCATCCCTTAGTCTTAACGACATAAATAATAATGACCAAGAAAGCCACTCCCAAACTCACGCCTAACAAACCAATGGTATCAAACAGGCGTTTCGGAAAATCATAAATCGCCAGAGTACCCGAAAGCATACTCGCCGTACTGATAAAATCGGTTATCTGGCTCTTGGGGGTTAAATTCCCCCACATATTAGGGGGGTTATTCAATCGGGCTACTATCGGAACGTAAAGATAAAACATAGCGAAAGGAATCAACAATAAGAGCCGTTTCAAATTCCTGATTCCCTTATTGAAGATAAAGATAGGTAAGGCTGCGAATATAATAATGGGGTGAACGGCTGCGCCAGCTCCCAAAGCGGCAATAGATGACTTCCACTTGCTTTTCAGTACGAAGTAATATCCTAGCAAACCAAACATCGTAACAAGTGAATAATATTTCACAATTACTGTCTGGCTTAACACTAGAGCTGAGCCAGCAAATATCACCGTGCCGAGCAGGGCATACCATCTGTTAGTCTGTTTCCTGATGATTATATAAACCAGAACCGCATCGGCAAACGAAGCAAATACCGAAATTAAGCCCATACGCCAGAATTCAGAACCAAATGGGAGATATAAAAACAAATGGCCTAACAGGAGATAAAGAGGTGCGCTTCCCTTGTGCGCCGGATAGAGATAACGAGCCGCAAACGTAAGATGAACGCCATCGGAATTAGTATCCACCCAAGTCATATTCGGGCTTTGGCATATAAGAAAAATGGCGAGTATAACCCCGAATACTACTAATTCAGGCCAATGCTTTTTAATAAATCTCATCATGCCTTCACAAACATTTCGATTAAATCACATCCAGCCACGTACTTATACTTCACGGGCTTTAACCCGTATGGTTTACACATCAGTTCAAGAGACTTGCGATTAAACTTGGTGATATGTTCCTCTTTATATGGCGTAAACCTCTCGGCTAAATTCCAAAGAAAACGGCTGTAATCAGGTGTAGCAATTATCACTTTGCCGCCCTTACTCGTAAGCCTTGCTATTTCAGATATAATTTCACCAGGCCGTTCCAAATGTTCCACGACCTCAATACAAAGCACTTGCTGGTATAAGTCGTGTATAGTTTTTAATTCTATATTCTTGAATATGACGTTATCGCATCGGGATTGCATAAATGAAAGTTTTTCTTCATTTCGGTCAATTCCCATAGATGATGAATTATAATGCGTAACTATCGGACTAGACCCACAACCGCAATCTAATGTCTTAGCGTTCTGGTTAGTCCAGTCCCATACCGTTTTAGCAATTTGCCGTTTCCACCATCTTTGAACAAAGTTGCCTTTATAAAAAGCAAGCCACTCATAATCAGCATCTTTGGGACTTTTCTCTAAGCGATAAGTCCATAACGTATTTAATGTATAATTGCTCACAGTAGCGAAAACCACTGCAAATAAAAGACTCATCATGTAAAATAAGTGAAATCTCTCGGTCAATAACCAAGTTATTCCAAAAGTCTCAGCCGAGCCGATACCGCCCACTACGCAAAACTTAATGAACCTCTGGTATTTCCAAAACGCCAGAAGCCCGATATGCTTGATATAAGCCACCATCTGTTTGCGATTGAATTTACTCTTGCCGACCTCTCTAACCTTGAAAGTAATCGGCACTTCGCATATTCTAGTGGGTTTAGCCTTGAGCAAGACTTCCAGCATTATCTTCCAACTGCTCGGCTCTAGTTTTACGTCTTTGATAATCTCTCGCCGGATAGCAAAATACCCCGAAGTCGCATCCTTTACAAGAGTTATAGGAGTAGCCAAGAGACAAGCGCATCGGCTGATAATCCTACGAGATAATTCCCAACCCTCGGTTTTGCCGCCCTTTACATATCGGCTACCTATTGTCATGTCATAGCCGTGAAACAATGGGTTTATAATAGAAGGAAGCGTATCCGGCGAATGGCTTAAATCGGCATCCATCACGACTAATATATCGCCCTGGGCGTAATGCAACCCGTCAAGTATGGCCTGCCCCAATCCTTTTCTTTGCCCTCTCACCACTATAGCATCCATACTTCGGGCAATTTCGGCGGTATTATCATCGCTGTCGTCTACTACGATAACCTGATAACTATACTTGTCATTCAATACCCAATATATAGCATCAAGTAGATTGGCAATGTTCCCGCTTTCGTTACGAGTGGGAATGATAATGCTTACGCTAGGCATTGAGGATTCTCGCTTGCGCCTCGGCCTTACTTTTAGATGTTCCTTTAGCGTGTATTTTCCCTTTATTATCAATCACACGCCAAAGTTGCTTATTCCTGATTTTTTGTATTCGTACTGGCATATTTACCTCCCAAAAGAAAAAACGCACTCAACCTTATCGGTTGAAATGCGCCTCAAGTATGTCTTGTCGGCTATTTAGTTAATTAAAACTGTTCTTTGATAGTGGCATCCAAACCTTTCATTTTCCCCTCGTGTACCTTAATGAGAATTTCACCATAGCCATGTTCTTCGATAACTTCCAATTTATCGGCTATGATTTTCATTTCCTTTTCTTTAAGAGTGTCTATCGGGAACTCCTTAGTGGCTTTTAATCCACGCTAAAGCTCGACTCCAAATCGGTTTGCCATCAGTTCCCTTGAACGCACTTAAATCTGCGCCCCTCTTTTCCAGTTCCTTTTTAATCACTCTCTGCTGTAATACCGTGATTTCGGCCTCATTCTGTTCTTTCTCCTCTTCGAGTTCGCTTATTGATTTTTTTTGCTTAAGACTGTCGAAAACTCCCATTTTATACCTCGCATCCTGTTTCTTCTCTGATAATTCCCTTATTTTTCAAATGAACTAAAGTATAAGTAGTCGCCGTTGGTACATAACTTAAAATCTTTTCCTTTGTTGAATGGTCGTTTTTTGCCATAAAATATATAACTCCCCACTCCGGCTTGTGCGGGCTTCTCACACTATGAGCCAATGCTCTCCCTAAACTGGTGAGGCTATAAACTTCCATTACTTGTTAATCCTCTCGTTAGTCCAATAGAAAGGCCAATACTGAGTAGCATCGAAAGGCGGCAAAACCCTAGAACCCCTTTTACCCTTTTCCCTGATAGTTAAAGTTACTTCCCTGCGTTTCTTATCGTAAGAGCAAAGAATATGTTTCGTGGGCGTAAGACGGGCATACTTATCAATCAAACTGGCAATCGGAGTAATTAAAATAACGTCAAGTTGCATTTTCCGCATCTGAAAGCCCTGTTTTTCCAGTTCCTTGCCAAATGCCGTCATGCTATCACGAGCGTTCCCGCCAATATAATACTCGTCTAAGACTAACCATCCATTGACAATAATCCCCGCTTTTAACCATGCGAGGAGATGTCCAAATGACGGAATATAAACATAAGGTATGCCGTAAAAATGAAAGTTGGCGAATATCCGCATCGGAGAATGTAATTTGTAAGATTTCGGAATCCTTATGAATTTCGTTACGCCGTCAACCTTTAACCTGGCAATTCTATTTTTGTGGTCATAGCCCTTAACTATTCCTCTGATATTATTTTCTTCGCAATATATCCGTACACAATCCCTGAAATAAGTATCCGTTACCATGCCAGTTGCGGTAAGACTCTTTCCTCCCCCCTGGTCAGCTTCAATCATGCATACATGGGCTTCAGTAAATGGTGCTTTACTATCAAATATTGGTTCTTCTTCTACTTTCCCCGATTCGTATTCTTCTATCTTGTCGCTGGCCTGCTGCATGGTTGAATCGGCATCCCTCATATCTTCACCCGTTAATTTGTGAAGTCTAAAGAGTTGACGGGCAGTAGCGGGAGCTTCGGGATTTCTAAGTAAAACAGGCATTACAAATCCTTAGCCAATTTCTCAAGTTCTTCTTCACGCACCGAGCCGTATGCTTCCAGAATATCGGCAATGCCTCTCCCCTCATAACCGATTGACAAACCATCTTGTGTATTGAATATTATATCGGCTACGGGTATATCATCCCCCTCATCATATTCTAGGATTAACGATAAAACAATAAGTTTCATCTTATCTAATAGATTATCAGGGAAGATGCGAGAGTCCATAGCAGGCCGTACTAGGTCGTTAATTCTCGCATATTTGAACTTCGGCCTTAGCGTTAGAACAGCGGTTTTGAAATCAGAAACTTGAGGAGCGTTTTCCTCGGTTTCAGTTACAGAGTTGGATGGCTTATAATCATCAGGAATTTCACGCTCGGCTTCTTCCTGTACTAATTCTTCGTAAGTAGGAGTATGATGACCTTCTGGAATTTCGGGCATTTCAGACGTTTCGCTATCTTCCATGTTATTTCGGCTTCAAAGAGTTAATCTGATTTTGCATCGTTTCAAAATTTCTTACATTGGACTGAGTATTTTGCCAAACAAATACGCCGATAATAACTATAATGACTATGGCTATCATCACCCCGTACTTCTCTAGCAACCCCTGTTTCTTACTAGCCGTAGGCGAAGATGTCTTGAAATAGGATTCCATCATTGAGGATTGGTCTATAATTTTACGCACTCGGGGGTCTATGACTGTTCTATTGTGGTTTTTGGGGTCACGAGGCCATGCGCTTTCCCAAGTATAACTGAGGAATTGAACTCTTGTAGGGAATAACATATGGATGCCCGTCTTTACCCACCACGTTGTCATTCTTTCCGGCATTATCTTGTGTTTATGCCCTCGGAAAATAACCCACCCGTCTTTATCGGTCATCCACTTGAATTCTTTTGTGCCATCCTCCCCTTCATAAAAGCAGAATACTTTGTTTCGTTTACTGTATGTGCCGTAAATACCCGCCAAGAGTACCATGATGATAATAACAATGGGAAGTGATATGTTACCCAAAAGCAACCTCCGCTAGACTTCAAAGGTGTATAGGTAGATATATTTATTGATTATTAGTATAGACTAATAAATTGTGGTTGTCAATACCCTGAAAACAGCTTCTATATTTAGAATGTGATATTGCCTCTCAGCAGGCCGAAGAACAATACCAGCATACTGAGTACACCCATAGCCACAAACGGGGCAAAGAATATCCAGTAAATCATCGAGTAGCCATCCATAAAAGACCATTGCCAAGTCATAACTCTAAAGACCGACTGGAAATAAGATGCGTTAGGAACGGGCAAGGGGATATTCCCTAATAGCGGTATCTTCTGAAATGCGTTAGACACATTGAAAAGATAAGACAGTGTATTAGTTGGAGCTTGCGAATACCCGCCAGTACCACTACCCGCCCAACCAGGGCTTACCGCCATTGTATAAGGTAGTCCAGCCCCGCCAGTACCAGAATAAGGGGAATAAAGCGTTAAAGAACCTGCACCCGTAACGGTTTTAATTTTAGTCCAGATAGCATCGGCATCAGCTTTTATATTGCCGTTTTCCATCGTTGCGCCCCATGCCGTTCCTGCGCCCGTTACCGATGTACTGCCGTTTGTAAAGGTTGCTACGCCTGTGGAATAAGCTATACCAGCCCCGTTGACTGAATTCTGGTACTCAAATGTAGAGCCGAAAAACGCCCCAATAATCCAGACGAATACGAATAAGGCTATCCAACCTGCTCTTAATCCTAACATTAGTAGCTCACCTGCCTATATATGAACATTATGCCGAAATCTGTTATCATTACGGCAACTGCTATCCACATGGGGATAATCGTCATGCTGGATGAAATGAATAGGACAATAATCATACTAAGAGAACCGAGAAACGCCGACCTAGTATATCCAGTAACAAGTATAAATGCGAAAATCGCAAGCCCCACAGCGATAACGGTATAAATGGTATCTACTGGCATACCAGAGCTACTCGCCGCAGCACTAAACGAATCATAAAACGGCAAGCCGGATAAATTCTCTCCCGATGAGAACCAAGTAGAAGGCAATCCAGAGTTACTTAATGAGAACCCGCCCGTTTGTGATACAATAGCCGATGTAGGTGAAAAACTTTCCATAGCAGCATAAGTTAATGTAAGGCTAGTGTTGGTTCCCCAAGTTATCGTTCCAGGGTAACTGCCACCCGAATCCAAGTTTACAACCACCGCACCATTCAAAATAGTATTCGGCTGATATTTAATCTTTTCTACCCCGCCTACTGTCCATTTGAAATAATCCATATACGGAGTGCTGTTGCTCATCAGGATTAAGTTATTAGTGTTATCAGGCACAGTTCCTACCCAAGCCGTTGTAGCAACGGGTGTAACCATATCGTCTATGTAAAGTTTAAGGTTTGCTCCGTCATAGGGCATTTTTACTACATGGGCTGCGCTTGTTACATTAGAAGTTACAGATGCCGCAGCCGATAAGTAAGTATAATCTACTTCTACATATATTTGGGTTATGTATGTTATAGTAGTTCCTGCAACATTAACTACTCCTAGCCCTATCTGTAATGTGTTTGGGGTGAAATCAGCAGTTGTCCAACTGCCGCCTCCTGGTCGAGTTATATTACTAGAAGTGTAGCTAGTCCAAACTCCCCCCGTAAGTAAATCAGGGGGGTTAATAGTTGCGCCAGCTACTTCTGCGCCACCCAATATTACACTAGGCACAACAGATGATAATTCTCCTCCCGCTGCACTTCTAACAGTTCTAGTGTGTATGGATACATTTGTTACCTCTTGTCCTATCCCTAGAAACACCGAAGTTGCCGTACCGTTATAAGAGTCTGATTGATATGACTCTGAGTTAGTATAGACTCTCGTTGCCATATCGTCAGGTGCGCCAACAGGGTCTTTTACATTATTCCAATGGTCTACTGCGGGAGATGCACTCGATATATTGGGAAACGCATCGGCGTATGTTCCATTACTGGAAGGAAGTACATAGAGAATTGCGCTGGTCGTGGTTAATATCTGTCCTGTAATATTCCCGCTTTGCGCAAAGAGCCGAGTGCCATTTGTAGTTACTCCCGCCGTCTTATCAAATATAGCTAGGGCAGTAGCATTACTGGTATCTATGTATCCTGAATATTCAGCCGTAAAGTTACCCGCAGGTTCTATATCGGCGTTATCAGAAACTGTTACATACCCATTATTCCCTGTAATAATCGGGAAATTAGTTGCGGCAGGTGCATAGCCCGTATATAAATCCAATCTCTGACTTCCGTTAGCCGTTAGACTTGGTATGACACTCAATACCTTAGCAGTCGAAATCATGTACTTGGTATCCATTGTGCCGATTTGCATATTGGTATCAAGGCCGGAAGCCGTCATTTTGCCCGAGTTGATTAGCGATTGGCCTGAATACCCCAAAATCACAGGATAATAAGTGCGGGTTGCATGGCTGGTATCAGTTACGGTAGTCGGAAATCTGAATAGCCAAGATGATGCTAAAACAATACTACCGACCATTAAGAAAGCTATAATCGGAAATAAAATACGTGAAATACGTTTCAACATTACAAAACTCCTCTAGCAAAGAAGAAGTAGCCCAGCAAAGTAACCAGCATTATCATAAACACAAAGGCTAGAGCAATCGGCATCAATCCTAGATAAGCCCCGAAAAACGGTGTAGCCGCCAATACTAGCAAC
>Ga0209777_10003576_pt1 | contig 19095 bp, 17 predicted proteins | sample FrelakmetHBP12HB_FD_187147 | JGI IMG/M metagenome (GOLD analysis project Ga0209777, IMG submission 187147) | Freshwater lake sediment microbial communities from the University of Notre Dame, USA, for methane emissions studies -HBP12 HB (SPAdes)... | ecosystem: Environmental > Aquatic >...
CATAAGTTCGGCGGGTAAGGTAAAATCCTCTCGGTAGGTCATGGCGTTTCTCCTTTTGGTCTGCTAACCGTGAGGATAACACCTGACCTACTCTTTCTAGAAATTACAGAAAATAGTTTACACTACTACTAGCCCAACGTCTGTTTAATAATCAGGGGATGGGTGGTGTCTTATCCTTTGAGATTAGGAAAGCTGGACGTACAGACGTATTCCATTTCATGGAAGCCTTGAAACTCTGTCTACCTGCCACCTCACTTGGAGATATCTATACTCTCGTGTTACATCCAGCCACTTCCTCCCACCGTTCGCTTACAGCTGCTGAACGAGAGCAAGTCGGCATCAGCGAGGGACTCCTACGACTTTCAGCTGGTATTGAAGATCCTATCGATATCCAGTCAGATCTGGAACAAGCCCTAGAAATTTTGAAGTTGTAATCGTGTGCAATGAGAAGTTAAGTAAATCCCCTCATTTGAACGCTATTACGAAATTTCATGTCTTCTTTCCTATAGCAATATTGAGGCTTCTCGACCCCTTTATATAGGATTATCACTTCTTCTCTGACCAGCCCCAACTATTTGATAATATTTACAACCCTCCATTATCCACCGGACCAGCCCGTCGATGAGCTTCTTCGGCATCCTAATTAGTTTGCTTCGGATAATGATCTATTACGATGCCTGCATTTGCTTCAGCAACCTTACAGCAACCAGAAAAGAATCCATGGAAATAATGGAATTAATGGACAAAATACCCCCAGACATAGCACTCGATAGAGTGATTAACACCAGATATACTGGATGGACACCACGAATCGCAACTGTGGAACAGGCTGTTCATGACCATTTCCTTCGCTAGGTCATCCTCGGATGATCAAGTGATTACCCTCCTTTATAACGACCTAAGAGAGTAACAATGGATTGATCTTGGAGGGCGATATTGCCCAATTCCGTGCCAATGACAACCACTCCATCTACCACAATTAGAATATCACTCAATTTATTATTCTTGGGGTCAGTAAGGGACTGAAACTCTGGATGTTTTATGGTGATTTGTTCAAGGAGACCCTGGAGAGTTGTCCCAGGGTTAATCGATATCTCCAGTTCTGTAGGACCACTGGTTTTGGAAAGACCCAGCATGCCACTTAAAGGTGGTTTTACTTTCACGTGGACAATCATGTTTTCTCCATCAATATTAGAGGGTCAAGGCATTAATAAGCGCCCTGCCATTTCTCTCACCTGATTTGTAATAGCCTAGCGCTCACGGAAACCGAATCCATTAGGTCCAAAGATCTTTAATGATACCGTCAAGCCCTAGCATGTGCAGTGTTTCGGGCAACGGCTTGCTGGTAGCCTCATCCCAGCCATGTTCGCGGTAATAATCTTTGGCCACTTTCTCTTTAAATGCGACTGGCGTCATGCCTTTCATTGGACCATCTACTTGAGCCATGCCATAACGTGGCGAATGGTTGAGATCGTCAGCAGCCGTCATCCCGTGGTGTAGGTTGAAAGCGCGATTAATTACCGCGATTCGGTGGCCGACTTTGATGAATTCTTCCTTGCTAAGATTCCAGCCTGTGGCAGCATTGAGGGTATCTACAATGGGTTGTAAAGGCCCCGTCATTAAAAGAAAGCATCCACCGAGTGCATCATAAGTCATCATGCGCCAGACATTCCGTGCATGACTGTAACCAAATTTTTCATAATCGTGTAAGCCAATATTTTCAGTCACACCCAAATCCGGGTCAGTACCCGGAACGCCATACATTGTATTGGAGTCGCCGAATTCCATCATGAACCAAGTGGGCCAATTACCACGGCCATCTAAACCCTGCGGAGCAAGACCGTGCCCCACATAGACAGCAACATTAAGCGCTTCGTCGCCGATGTATTCCGCAGCTTTCTTAACACCCGATGCCAGGACCGCACCGAAACTGCGGCGGTGCGCGATGTCCTCGATTAAATGTGCCACAGCAGCCGGATTTCCCCACTTTAGCTCAAGGCCGCCAGTGTCTGCCGTGGTCAGCACACCCTTTTCAAATAGTTCGATAGCCATGCTCACAACAAAGGTGCATTCCTTCATGTCCAAACCCATATCATCGATCAAATTACCGAGCCGAACAGCCCAGCTAAAATCGTCGTTACCAATATTTGCAGTCCAGGCGCCAAGTACCTCAAACTCTGGCTCCCCACCCTGATAATTGGCCAATTCACCATCAGTGATGGTTATTATGGAGCAGTGTGACCAGGAACAAGACCAGCATGGGCGCGGCAGGCGCGGGTATCGGGCGCGGAGATTTTGCCCGTACCACCTTTCTTTGTTGGGCCATTCATTGGTTGAGTAGTTCTTGATAGGGACGAGACCCACCTGGAATGATCCTTCAAAACCACCTGAGGTGCCCAAATTCTTGACCATTGAGCCCGTAGGGGAAGCTTCAGCGGCTTTGAGGAAGTCGCCGCGTGCGAGATCGTTGAGTTTCTGGAGATTCGCCACGTCCACTATATTCTTACTGCCATAGACAACGACTGCTTTCAGCTTCTTGGAACCCATCACTGCACCGGGCCCGTTCGTAGAAGCCACATGGCCCTCGTCGCTGCAGATCGCGGCAAAGGAGACCAAGTTCTCTCCTGCCGGGCCGACGCAAGCGACACTGGCTTTCTTTTGGCCCACTTCCTCTTTTACCCGTTTTTCTGTTTCCAAGGTACCCAACCCGAGAAGATGTTTGGCTGATCGTAGCTCGGCTTTGCCATCTGCAATATAGAGATACTGCCACTCAGGCGCCACACCCTGGAGGATGATGAATTCATAGCCAGCGAAACGCATTCGTGCGCCAAAATAACCGTTCGCTTGCGCCGCAGTCAAGAACCCGGTTATAGGCCCTTTAGTAACCACCGAATAAGTACCCGATCCAGGAACTCGAGTGCCGGCGAGCGGACCGCTGGCGAAAATCAACCGGTTTTCGGGATCCAGGGGCTTGACACTGGGCGGTACTTCGCTATAGAGCATCCTAACCCCCACTCCACTTCCCCCCACAAAATCTCGCAGGATCTGGGGATCTACCCGCTCATCAGTAAACTTGCCAGCACTCAGATCAACACGTAAAACTCTTCCAATATATGTATCTGCCATGTTTCTCCTCCTAAACCTTTTCTGCTATAGAATATTGACAACCATTCACGAGTTGGGCATAGATTTGCATATACAATAGCTTCATCCATTCCACAAGTTGGGTCATCCACCCGGTCGAGAGATATTTGCCGGGGGAAGGAAAGACAATTGCGTGCGTGAAACATTCCTTTATGATCTCATGAGATCTGACCGCATGCAGATGCGATCTGGCTATGTCATGCTCTTAATGATATAGATACGCAAAAAAACAATTATTATATAAGAGACTCACCATATGCCTTACTTGCCCGTTTCAAGGCAAGATTTCTGAATCGAACGGCAATATCAGTAATTTTAGGATTCGGGTTGGCTACTATTATAGTTTTTATCCAATCTGTTGGTAGTGCGGAAGCCCCGAATAATGATCCAGCTAGTTCTCCCACCATGCAGGCAATCGTATCTGTATCTCTCCCAAAATTCACTGCGGAAAGGATCGCCTGTTTAGGATCATTTGCCCCAAAAGTTAATAATGCCAAAGCAGCTGGGATTTGTTCTAATATGTAAATCTGCCAGGAGGGTTGAGGAACCAGAAAACGATCGTAGAATTCCCTGTAAAACCGATTGACCGACTCACTTTTCCGAGCCAATTCAACTGCACCCTGAATACGGTTGAGCAACTCCTGGGCAAGTTCCCCATATAAATAGGTATTTGCGCAAGCACATTCCACCAAGGAGTCGATAGTCGCATCAGGATGAAATGCGTGAGCAATGCAAGTCGCCATGACATAACCATGCCTTGAGGCCAATTTTTCGTTTGCGGGGTAAAGCAGTCCTACTGGTCCATCCCAAGTTAAGCAAAAACCAACCGGCTGCCTCTTCCCATACAATGCTTCCAGCATTACCCCTGACGACAATTGTTCAGCCCACTCTTTCTCGGGGCCTTTCCATGAAGGAATACCCTGTGATTTCCCTGATGTAGCTTGGAGGCGGTATCGTATCAAATAATCAGCAAATTCAGAACCGCTAATCGCATTTTCCTTTTCTAACATCGCCGAACAAAGGAGAAGCCTGAAACGCATGTCATCGCTGTAAGTTCCTTTCGATAAATCCCAAGCTCCCAAGGAATTGATTGTGGTAATGTCATATCCTGCATTGGGCATAAATAAGGTTGGGCCTTCATAAAACTTATGGGGGTGGTGTTTTTGAGGAACAAAATCAATGAACCGATCCACCCATCCCCATTGCGCGGAGATATCCTCATAATGCATCCATTCCACCGGGCATCCCATGGCGTCTCCGCAGGCTCCGCCGATCAAATAACCCAATATTTTGTCAAAGAGAAGATTGGCGCTTTCATTGGCGATGAGGGTATGGGGTGGTATTTTCTCAAACAGCTCTAGGACAGATTTTCTTGTTATCTTGGCTTGTCGGTATTGTTCGATAACAAAGTCTCCCAGAAGCTCAGAAGTGTTTCTGATATTAAGCTCTGGGTTTTCCTGAATAATATGATCAACAATTTCGGATGGAAGATCATTAACGGCAGATAATGCACCGGCAATCTGTCCCGCCAGGCACGCTGTTTGGTCAGTATTTCTTCCCAGTTCAAGGGCTGCTTGAATTGATGGGTATGGTCTGCCTTTGCCCAAGACAACACACGCAAGAGCAAGTGGGACCACCTCCACTAATGAGTTGGCGACAGGTATTTGAAATTTTTCATAAAACACTTGCTTGAATTCCCGCATCGAGGAGCAGCTTGATGCAAGATGGACGGCAGCATCAAGACGCTCGTGCAAAATCGTCGATTCAATCCCGTGATTCGGGCAGGCATCCAGGCTAGCTGTGATTACCTTTTGCAGGGTGGCTTGAGGTTGCATTGCCTCCGCTATAGCTGCGGCCGCCAAGCGCCCTCCCACCTTAATTTCGTCCGTACAGAAAGCGAATGCCCATCCGAAAGAGGTATCCCAGGGTTTATCAATGGGGAAAATCGATTCGCTGCCTATCCCGTGAATGATATCAATAGAAACTTTCGAGGACATGCCTACCAAATTTATATTCTGAAGAATATAATCTTCCATGGCCTGGGAATCCGGAAATCTTCCGAGCGCGAACCAAGCTTGGAGAATTAAACACTGGTAACGCATGCTAAAACTCAATTGATAATGAGGGTCTGCAATTGCACTTCCAAAAATCCCGGCCAGGTATGAATTTTCAGCTTTCTTTCTAAGGGTGGTTTCGTCCACAATTATCTCCCTTTTGAACGACTATACTGCACAACAATCAAACCGCACAATGCAATACCCAACGCGATTGCCATGAGTGGATTTAATTCGTCCCCAAGAAATGCCCAGGTCAACAGGCTTGTCCATATGATATTCGTAACCAAGATTGTACTAACGCTCACTACTGTCGTCTTGGCGAAGGCTGCTGTGGAGGCAATCAAACCAGCAGCCTGCAGGATACCTGCTAGAATGAGTTTAAGGGAGTCGGCCTGAAAGATGGTTACAGGCCGATGCTGAATGATGACCAAGACTCCCAGACCGGCTAAACTGGCAATGCCGTTGATTGCAACGCACCCGCTCTGGCTCAACCCGTTTGCCAAGCTGTAGCCCGTCAGCGACATGGTAACCCCATATAGGATCGCCACCGCTAGCGCTAGAGGAACAGCGAAATACCATTGGGCGCTTAGCGGGGTTGCGGACATCTGCCCCGCCATCAAAAGGATCATCCCCGCCCCAAAAATCCCGAATCCCAGGTAGACATATTTCGACAAGCGTTGCCCGATTATGATCCGAGCCAGCACACTAGCCCAGATGACAGAAGAAGCAACTATCGGTGTTACGATCACTGCGCCTCCCAATGAAAGCGCCTTCAGAAAGATGGGCAAACCGATCATATTTGCAGAAAGCGCACCTCCCACACCTGCAGCGATGGCCCATCGAGACGGATTTCCGAATGTCATACCCGTTATCCGCCATGATAGCCACAAGTAGATCAAGCCTGCGACGAAAACTGGGATGATATTAATAAATGAACCCACAATTGCATTTGCATGGACTGCGGCAGCCCTTTGGTAAACCACTCCCAGACTTATGCAAATCACCGCAATGACCGCTAGGGCCTCGCCTACACCAAATACCCTGGCCATTTTCTCTTTCAAATCCATTCCCATATTCACCTTTTAAGTCGCTTCCTTAATGGATCAGATTCCGAGTGCGCTTATACAATTCTCGAAACGCCATAAGCTTCTCCTGCCATTCTGCTGCGGTCAGAACATTCGGCATGCAGGTGTACTCTATTATGCTAAGACTCCTTCCGGCTGTGGAAATATCCGGCCATATTCCTGTCCCCCAACCGGCGATGGCAGCCGCTCCTAAACACGTGGCCTCTTTTACCAAAGGGACGTGAACCGGAATCCCGAATGCATCCGCCTTTAATTGATTCCAGCTAGGATTAAATGCCTGCCCACCGTAGACGGTTGCTTCTTGGAGTTTTACCCCAGCGGCTTTGATCCGCTCGAGGATATCTTTTAACCCCAACGTAACCCCCTCAATAACGGCAGAAATTAGATCCTCACGGGTATGCGCCAATGACAATCCAAGAAAGGCTCCCTTGGCGGAATTGTCCCAGATAGGCGTTCGTTCCCCGTCCAGATATGGCAAAAACATCAAGGAAGCTGGATGGCTGCCTTTCGATAGGGCGCCTTCGATAAGCTTACTATAATCTCCAGAGTATCGTAAGATATCATGCAGGATCCATTGTATCGTGCGCCCACTCGAGGAGGTAGGTCCACCCACCATCCACCAGCCAGGGATAACAAAGGGTGCTTTCAACAGTCCCTCGCCCTGGACTGGTTGATTGCACAACACACTGATTCCACCCGAACTTCCGCCTTCGTTATGGACCCATCCGAGATCCAATCCAGGGGAACCGATGATCGAAAGAGTGGCATCACCAGTTCCTCCCACCACAGGGGTCCCGACTGGTAAACCGGTCTGGGATGCGCCCGCTTTATCAACCTCTCCGAAGATACTCCCCCAATCTCGAATATTGACGAACTTTTCAGGGGGGAATTTCATTAATGTGAGATCTGCCTGCGGCCACGGATGTGACCAGGGTAATTCACTGCCTGCGAGGGTTCCGGTCAAGCGGTAAGCAAGGAAATCCCAAGGTTGCATGAATTTAAAGGTGTTGTCAAATCGACATTTATCTTCCCGGTAAACCCAATAAACACGTAATAAGTACGACCAGCCTACATTGACCTGCTTGCCGAGCTGGTTACTCACCTCTCTAGTGTAGATTTCAGCTCGTGTATCGCTCCAAGGTATCGCCAACCCCAGTGCTTTCCCATTTCGATTGATTCCCACTAATGTCGGTCCCTGTCCCCCAACACTGACGCCCATGATCCGACTTGTCCCAAGGACCGATATCATGCTTTGCAAACCATGACAGGTTGCCTTCCACCATACTTCGGGATTCATGGAGTCACCGCGAAACGGCCGAGAGAAAAGGAAGCGTGGCTCCCCACCTAGTGAGAACGCCCCGATTTTAACCGAGGAAGTCCCCAGATCGATCCCAACGAGAAGCTTTTCACTGTTCATGCAAATGGTTCAACGATCACCCGGTAACTATCTGGTTCAACCGCCCTTTGCATGGCGGAGAGGATCTCGGTCATGGGTTTGACCGTATCGATCAGAGGACTCGGATCGACCAGACCATATGCCAGCATTCTGCAAGAAATCAGAGCATCTTCCTGGGTCTTGCTCACCGCTCCGAGTACCCGATACTCGCGGCGATGGATATCATTGGGGTCAATGAGCATAGGCTTTGCCGGATGCGCGGAGGAAAACAGTACAATCTTCCCATAGGGAGCGATCATTTTTAGAGCTTGCTCATTAGCCGTTTCCAGACCGACTGCTACGATGACCACATCTGCACCTTTTCCATTCGTTAGCTCTATCACGCGGGCGATTGGGTCGGTCTTTGAAGCGTCCACCAATTCGTCCGCTCCGAGCAAGCGCCCTTTCTCTAAGCGTTTCCCGACAAGTTCATTAAGGATGACACGCGCCCCGCATTTCTTAGCCACAAGCAGGTTAAGCATCCCCATCGGTCCACCACCGATGATGACGACATCTTCTGCCAGACTGATCTCCGCCTGCCGGGCAGCATGAATGGCGCAAGCGAGGGGCTCGAAGAAAGCTCCCACAGTATTTGATATTCGGCGCGGGAAGCGATGTACGGCCGAAGCGTGCAGGTTGACATACTGGCTGAATCCCCATGATCCACCGATGTTCATATACTCGTACTTTCCAGGCCTTTCTGAACACAGGTTTGGAAAACCTCGGCGGCACCACTCGCACTTGCCACAGTAGGTCTCCAACATTGATACCTGATCGCCTATCTTGAAATAAGAAGGAACACCCTCTCCAATCGCTTCAATTTCCCCTACGATTTCATGCCCGCCGACGAGAGGGAAGCTGGCTTTCTGCAAGCCGGAAAACACACGCTGCTCCCAAGTGCAGATGGCACAGGCTTGGATCCGGACCAGGATATATTCCGGATTCACCTTGGGCTTAGGGAATTCTCTCAATTCCAATTTACCGGGCGCGGTCATTACAGCCGCCAGCATTGTTTCCTTATTTTTTATCATATCCATCCAATTCCTTCAAGGCGTCGCTAACATGTGCACCCTTGTGGACGATCTGAACCAGCGCTCTCACCATTCCTTCTGGATTTTCATTTTCCCAGACATTTCGCCCCATCGCAACGCCCCGGGCGCCTTCATCCATCGCAGCTTTTACCATTGTCAGCGCCTCTGACGTCTTCATTTTCTCCCCCCCCAGGATCAAGATGGGAACATAGCAACCTTCCACGACTTTACGAAAACTTTTTTGGTCACCCGTGTATTTTGTTTTAATAAAATCCGCACCTAATTCTGCGCCGATGCGTGCCACAACTTCAATCTGCTTGCCCAGGTCCCCATTGCACATCTTCGGATCACCCGGCAGCATTTCGGCCATGACTGGCATACCCCAGGGAAGAGCATCCCTCACGATTCTCGAAAAATAACCCAAGATGTCCGCCTCATTTGGGTGTCCTGGGAAACCCATGCAGGCTACTCCATCCGCTCCGATTGCAAGAGCATCATTCACGCTAAAAATATCGCGGATTTTCGCCATGTCCCCATAAAAGGTTGCTCCCCCGTCCAGTCTGAGCATCAAGCCGCGTCCCTTCACTTCTTCCTGAAAGCGTTGTGCTGTTCCAAAAGAAGTGAGGATCGCATCAGCGCCACCGCGGATAATCGACTTGATCGTTTCACCAGGATGGACCAAGCCCGGCATCGGTCCGCCTCCTCCGGCATGATCCAGCACGATTAGAATGGCATTTCCATCTTCAGCAAATACATGCATCATCCTTCGTTTCATTAACATAATTAACCTTCTTATTCAAATTATTTTTTTACCCGACCGGAGAAAGGCGGTTCATTTGACGCCCTTTTTTAAGTTGTGCCACATGTTGTAGAAGAACTCCACACGATCTTTCGCGATTGGGATTGGTTCGCCAAAGGATCGCGCCAGCATATACATCCTGGCTCCTTCTTCGACTGCTTTTGCCGATTCCAAGGCCCCATTCAGGTCCTCCGCCAGGACGAGTGCGCCATGGTTAGCCAGCAACGCCGCGCGGGCATTGGCTGCTAGCATTACAGCATGGGGCTTGCTGCCCATATCCTCTGTGCCTGGGTCCGTCCAGTCGACTGCAACAATTGGCGACCCGATATTCAGTGCGATCGGAAAGGTAATCGGCGGAATGGTGCAATGAGCAATGGATGCGGCAATCGCATATTCGGAATGGGTGTGCATCACGGCACCCACCTCAGGTCGATTGCGGTAGAAAAAAGTATGCATGGGGGTTTCACTGGACGGTTTCACCTTTCCCCAGATTATTTCGCCATCTACTTTGACGATCACAATATCATCAGGAGTGATGACATCATAGGGGATCTGACTGCCGGTAATCGCAATCAAACCCGATCCGGGATCGCGGGCACTAACATTACCTTCCGCACCGTGGGCCAACCCGGCTTTCGCCATGGCTTTAGCGGTTTCTGTTACTTCTTTTCGCAATTCTTCTAACATGATTGAATCTCCTTTTAATTTTTACTAGGTTGAATTTAGAATTCCTAATAATTTTCCTAATCTTAAATACTCCTGGTAACCATTCTGATATATTGATCGATGGTCTCTGGTGGGATTGACGGTTATCCCGGGCTTTATCCAGCCTCTGAGTTGTTCAATGTCGGAGAACATCCCGCATCCCCAGCCTGCCAAGTAGGCATCGGCAAATGGCGCACCGTGCCCGAGAATTGGAATGTGTTGAGTGACCCCGACTACGTCGCTTATCACCTGAGTCCAAAGCGCATCCTTTGAACCTCCCCCGATGGCAGCAATCTCCGTAATTTCCGAGCCAATCATTCCTTCCAATTGACGGCGCACCTCATAAGCGATCCCTTCGATAAATGAGCGGTAGACATGGTCGCGAGTGTGGCGCAAGTTCAACCCGACCAATGCAGCTCCTGGCGTCGTCTCCGGATTATCCCCATTATGTTCAGTAAACGGAAAAGCAAAAAGACCCTCACACCCCGGCTGAATATGTTGACCCAGGTCACTCAATAGGTCATAGGAGTTCTCGCCAGTTTTTTCTGAACGTTCCATTTCCGTATGTGCGAAATTATCCCGGAACCAATGCAATGTGGCACCTGCCAAAGGTACACCACTGTACAATAGATAGGTATCATCTATCGAATGGGAAAAGCAAAATGTATCTGGCATGGGCTCGGGTATGCATTTAACGATCCCGAAGAGGGTACCATAGGTGAACGCAACCTGCCCAGGCAAAAAGACCCCTGCACTCAGAAGGTCGGCCATCGAATCGCCGGTCCCGACCATAACTGGTATCCCGGGCGGCAAGCCGAGCTCCTCGGCAGCCTTTGGAAGAAGGGGAGCAGCAATTGTATGGGAGGAAAGAATCTCCGGCAGGTCGGTGACTGGAATTGAAAAGAGATCACAGATTCGACGATCCCATTTCTTTTGCTCAAGAGAATATAATGGGATCATTCCACTGGCAATAGCAGGGTCGACGGCATTCCTGCCTGTCAGGCGAAAAAGAAAATATCCCGGGGTCGTTAATTTCAAGGCGGCTTTCTGATAAATCTCTGGTTCATTCTGACGAAGCCACATCAAAGGGGCAAGATACGAATGTGCGGTCAAGGGAAAGTGCTGCCTGGACCACAGATGGGTTTCAGTAAGCGTGGTCTCTATTTGGGTGGCATTCTGCCCACTGCGCCTGTCCTGCCAGATAATGGCCGGGCGGATTGAAATTCCGTTATTATCTACGAGGACCACATTCGGAGTCTGTGCGCTAAACCCGATTGCTGATATCAACTCTGAGCTAACCTGAGCTTGATGAAAAGCCGTAGCAATGGCTTTCTGACATCCATTCCACCAGTCTCTTTCGGGATCCTGCTCTGCATATCCATCTTGTGACCTTTTAATCGTATAGGTAAAATACCCCTGCCCCAGAACATCGCCATCTAGTGAAACCAAGACGGCTTTTGCCCCTTGCGTTCCGATATCGACACCAAGGAGAACCTTCTGACCAAACGATTTTCTTAAGGTTAATTTGCGCATAATGCCCCTAACAGTACTTTTGCCGCATCTTCTTGGGCCTTTTGATAGACCTGGTCAAAAACCACAATCTTGTGACCATCAAAATGAGTGTCTGATATTACCAACAATCCGGCCAGGTCGATCTTACGGAACATTGCAAGGGCAAACAACGCAGACATTTCCATTTCAATTGTCAAGACGCCCTGGGAGCTATACTCTTTCATCTTGCTGATTGTTTCGCGAAACACGCCGTCAGTTGTCCAAGTCGATCCGCGTAAAACACGTAAATGATTCTGACTTGCAGACTTTCCAAGCAGCTTGATAAGCAATTTGGATGAATAGACCTGAATGTCCTTTTCATAGTAACAGTACGAAGTCCCCTCCTCCCGAATCGCCTGGATAGGGATAACCAAGTTACCCGTCTGGGCTTTAGGATGAATGCTTCCTGCAGCCCCTGTGACAATAATGCGGTTGATACCTAAACTTATCAAACATTCTACAAAAGCAATTGCATTTGGTGCAGAGGGAGGGATCTTGCTGATTATTACGGCTTTCCCCTGATATTTTCCGTGATAAATAAAGGTCTCAGATATTGGGAACAACCAATCCCCTATTGGCTTTGCATTGCTCAAGTTGATCAGATGGGTAAGGCATTCATTTTGGAAAGCCAAAGCAGCCCGCGGAGGAATAACTAATTGATCTGGGGTAACCCCTTGATGGGTGAGAAATTCGTATAAGAGTAGCTTGGGTGTCAGGATGAATTCCTGGTCTTCCATCTGATCAGTTTTCACAGAAATGTCCTTGAAAAGTAAAAATAAATTCGATACAATAAATAACTCCAGACCTAAGAGTTATAAGGTATAAGGACCTCAAGATCCAGCAATGATCGAAATATTAATGAACACTAAGAGTAATACCGAGGATCTAATAGATCCCGCAACCAATCGCCGATTAGATTGACCCCCAAGACTGTGATCGAGATTGCCAGTCCTGGGAATACCGATAACCACCATGCATCCTGTAGATATTCACGACCATCCGCGATCATATTTCCCCAGGTAGGGATCGAGGGGGGAATTCCAAGGCCAAGGAAACTTAAGCCGGCCTCTCCCGTAATTACCGAGGCCATCAGCAAGGTTCCGATAACGATGATCGAAGCTAAGCTGTTTGGGAAAACATGCTTGATGATAATCCCCCCATTATTCGCACCCAGCGCACGGGAGGCCTCTACGTAAGTTCTTTTCCTGATCGATAAAGTATCTGCCCGCATAACCCGGTAATAAACGACCCACCCGGTGACTCCCAGAATCAGGATCACATTCTGAAGACTAGGCCCCATGACAGCTGCAAGTGCGATGAGCAATGCAATAAAGGGGATGGATTGCTGTATATCTGCGATCGTGGATAAGATCGAATCTGCAAAACCTTGGAAGAATCCCGCTACCAAACCCAGGACGACTCCAATAGAACCCGCGATCAGGATCGAACTGATCCCGACGATCAACGATATCCGGGCACCATACAAGATCCTGGAAAATATATCCCGTCCCAAGGTGTCCGTTCCTAAAAAATATCCAGGTGCCCCTTTAGGCAACCAACTTGGAGGGCGGAGGCGCAGCTCGATATGTTGCTGATTGGGAGGAAATGGAGCAATAAGAGGTGCAGCCACAGCTGCAATCATAACCAAGACCACTACAAAGATACTTATCCCTGCCGATGGACTGATACGCATACGACGGCGGAGAGAGCCGTGTCCTATTTTTTTATTCCGGGTTTTTCCAATATCAATTTCTGGTATAGTCATGAAGATAGCTCTTTTATTCCGATTTCCGGCCTATTGAGATCCGTGGATCGATCTTTGCATATAGCAAATCGGTAAACAAATTGACCAAGATAACACATATGGATGTCACCGCTACAAAAGATTGTATCAGAGGTATATCGCGGCTATTGACAGCCTCCACAGCCACTCGTCCAATCCCAGGATAGGCAAAAATCATCTCAACAATCACAGCTCCGCCAAAAAGGGAGCTTATTGAGAGACCAATCACCGTTATGACGGGTAAAAGTGCATTTCTGAGCGCGTGTTTGAAAACAACTTTTTGCCAGACAAGTCCTTTTGCTCTCGCAGTGATAATATAATCCTGGGAAAGGACCTCTAGGAGACTCGACCGCAACAACCTGGAGACCACCGGGCCAACAAAAACCCCTTCTGTAATACCCGGCAGGATCAGGTACCGCCATGACCCCGATCCAGATACCGGAAACCAGTGCAGGTTAACTGCAAAGACCAGTATCAAGATAATCGCCAGCCAGAAATTCGGAACGCTCTGTCCCAGAATGGCTGCGGTTTGTAAGGAAAAATCGATCCAAGTATTCTTGAACAAGGCTGACAATATTCCAGTAGGTAAAGCGACTAGAATCCCGAATAGAACCCCGACCACCATCAAACGGATGGTATATGGAAGGGCTTTTATCACGATGGGGAAGGCAGGCTCCCGGTAACGCAAAGATTTGCCAAAATCGCCTTGTATCGCGCGTTCCAGGAAAACAAAGTATTGGTAGGGCAATGGTTTGTCTAAGTTGAGTTCCGCCCGCATGGCTGCTCTCTGTTCAGCGGTAGCATCCAGGGGCAGCAATACTGCTGTCGGATCGCCGCTGATATGCATGAGAGCAAAAACGATAAAAGTTACCCCGAGCAAGACCACAATTCCTCTCAATAACCGCTGGAATATGTACTGTGACATGCCGATTTCTGCCTTGAATACCGAAAGGCCAAGGTGATGAGGGGCCCACCACCTTGGCCTTATCCAAATGCTATTTGACTTTATTTATCAAGGATGGGATGAGCGAGCCATCGGGGGTATAAGCAAATGTGGTAACTTTATTGCTCACTCCCCAATGAACATCAGACGACCAAAGGTAAATCGCCGGCACGTCATCATGCAAGACTTGGAATGCCTTCCTAAAAGCAGCGGCACGTTGTGTATCATCCAACAACGCAACACCCTGGTTGTATGGGGTTTCGAAGGCATCATTACAATAGTAGGAGATTGCCCCAGCGCAGGTCCATATGTAAACAAATGAAGCAGGTTCGGTCTCCGAGTTGATACCGACAGCTACCATATCGTCGTTCTTGTGGCTCAACCACAAGTCGTTGAATTTACCGACTTCCATGGGAATGATGTTTAGCGTTACCCCGATGTCCTTCCATTCTCCGGCAACTGCCATGACAACATCAGTGGGGACGCTCGAGGCAACATCGATGGTGAGTGTGAATCCATTTGGGTAACCGGCAGCAGCCAGCAATTGGAGCGCCTTGGCTTTATCATATGGCCAGGGTTGTAGACTCGGATCATAACCGGTTGTAATGGAAGTAAATGGACCTGCCAATAATGTGCCATAGCCTCCCGCCAACGCATCCATAATCGATTTAACGTCAGTTCCATATGCTAACGCTTCACGAACCTGGATGTCGTTGTAGGGTGCATCAACGCCCTTTTTGAATGCAAAGGGCATCATGTAATAGGCTGTACCATCACCGGTCTCAATATGTAGTCCCTGCGTAGCCTTTATTTCGTCCACTTTATCATTCGTCACACCAACTGCGATGTCGACTGTCCCTGCTTCTAATTCGGCCAACCGAGTTGCCAATTCTGGTATAAACCGGAAAGTGAGATTCTTGACAATCGGTTTCCCTTTATAGCTGCCGTCCCAATAGTTGGGATTAGCGGTCAATTTTATATACTGGTCCCGCTCATGCTCAACGAACATATAGGGGCCCGTTCCAATGGGTTTCAAGGCATATGCGTCAGCGCCTTCCGCGGTGATGGTCGCCCCCGGTAGAATGCCTAGGAATTGGGTCATGTTGAAGACCAGTTGGGAATCGACCTTGTTAGTATGGATTTTTACCGTAAGTGGATCCACAACTTCAACGGTATCGATGCTTTTGAAAGCAGCGCCCTGCGGAATGGATTCTAGGAGGTTGATGGAATACAACACATCCGCAGCACTGAAATCCTGGCCATTATGGAACTTAACCCCTGAGCGCAGCTTCAATTCAAGAGTCTTATCGTCAAGCCAACTCCAGGAAGTGGCCAGTCCGGGTACTAAATTTCCCTGGGTATCTCGCTCGATCAGGTTATCGTACAACATTTTAAAGATCGCCGGTGTATGCATATCTCCTTGACCTTGATAGGGTGCATAGTTGGAGATATCCTCGGGAATGGCGATGACGAGTTCATCCGCAGTCGGGGCGACAGTCGCAGTTGGAGAAGAGACTGGAGCAGACGTAGGCGGCACCATGGTGTTAGTGGCAGCAGGGGTAGCTGTTGCAGCTGCACACCCAGATGCAATCATCGAGAGGATCAGCATCCCGGGAAGTAAGAACTTGATTATTGAAATTGGGCCTTTCATTTCTTCCTCCTTCATCTCTTAATTCGGTTATGGGGTTTTAGAACTGCCTGAATTGAACGGGATATATTTTGACAATTCACCTCACTTTCTATTGTTTAATAAATAGGAATTATCATAGGCTTCTGGGTTGACCAAATTGGTTGGTTTCACAGAGGAAAAGAAAGCCATAATTCCATCCACGATCATTTTTGAACCTCGAGTAAAAACTTGGTCCCCCATACCCCCGATGTGAGGGGTAAGTAAAACGTTATCCAATTTAAGTAAAGGGTGGTCCTGTGGGATTGGTTCTTTCCAAAATACATCCAGGGCAGCACCAGCGATTTTTCGATTTTGAAGAGTTTCCACCAAAGCTTCTTCTTCGATCAGAGCCGCACGCGCCGTATTGATGATATATGCATCCGATCTTATTTCAGATAAGTTTTTTGAATTAAGAAGGTTTTTGGTTTCGGGTGTTAGAGAACAATGGAGGGAAATAAAGTCAGACCGACTGAGTAACTCTTTTAGGGGTGTAAGATGGATGTCAATACCTTTTATAAGGTTTTCGTTCACATAGGGATCGAAACCCAATATTTTCAAATCAAAACAGGTTGCACGCTTGGCCACTAATCGACCGATCATGCCCAAGCCGATAATGCCTAAGGTACATCCAGGAAGCTCCTTTCCTTCTAACCCATAATCGGAGGGGGAAGACCAATTTTTCCATAAGCCGGATAGTAGAAATGATTGTGACTGGGCAATTTTCCTTACCACAGCTAGCAGTAAACCAAAAGTAAAGTCAGCTACTGCCACCGCATTTCTTCCCGGGGCGTTTAGTACGGGTATTCCAAGGCTGGAGGCCAGCGAGACATCTACGCTTTCCACGCCAGCCCGGCTGCAGACCAATAATTTAAGGGCCGGGAGTTTTTTAAGCACCTCTCCAGGCAGAGCTTCCGTGCCTAGAATAATTACATCGGAATCTTTCCCAAGATCGATGAGCTGATCGGCCGTTAGTGGTGCCGCATGCATACCATCCGGCCCACCCCATCCAGCATAAGTAAGTTTCCCCAAGTCTGCTAAACGGTTTCGGACAACCTCTTCCAGCGGTGCACAGACAAGTATTTTTATTTTGTCACTCATTTTCACCAAGATCCAAGTAAGGCCTAACCTCTTCAGGGGAGACCAAATACATTCCGTTGATATCCAGGGAGGACCCTGTCACTGCTCGCGCTTCGTTGGATGCAAGAAAAACGATCACATCCGCAACTTCTTCTGGTTGGATCCATTTAGACTGGTCGACTTGATTAATTTTTGGACCGAAGAAACCTGTCGCAATTCCTCTTGGGCATACTGCATTGACGTGTATGTTGTAGCTCCTTAATTCATCAGCTGCTGCCTCGGTCAACCTGAGTACCCCTGCTTTTGAAGCGCTATAAGACGCATGATGAGAATAGCCAGAATGTGCTGAAACGGAGGCTACATTTATTACTGAGCCACTCAGTTGTTTCATCATTTGTGGCAACACTGCTTTCATCATCAGGAATGTTCCACGCAGATTAACATCCAAAATTTTCTCGAATTCCTCCAGACTGGTATTGATAAAAGTGCGTAGGATGATCATTCCTGCAATGTTCGCAAGAACATCGATCCTACCATAGGTATGGATGACTTCAGCGACGGAGGTGGAAACTTGAACAGGGTCGACAACGTCGACATGCCAGGCCTTGCAAATTCCCCCCTTTTTCTCAATCTCTTTTGAGGTTTCTAAGAGTTCAACAAAATCCTGGTCAAAAATGGCGAGCTTATCGCCTCTTTCTGCCAATATCAGGGCTGTCGCTTTTCCGACCCCCCTTGCTGCACCAGTTATCAAAGAAACTCGCTCACTCTTCATGGAATCCTTCTGTAGTTATGTGGATGATATCCAAGTCACATTGTTATTTGATAACCTGTCAAAAATCCAACTCCAGTTGCTCAATGTTCACTCCCATTCTCAACCGGCTGGACACAACACTGGCAATATAAAATTGGATAGGCTTGCCCTCTGCGTTTCTGGAGAGACCTTCAAAGACAAGCAATGGTTCACCAACTTCAACCTTAAGTAATGCTTCTTCCTCTTCATCAGCAGCTTTTGCGGATGCCCAGGTATCCGATTTTATTATCTTGTGATAGATTTTTTCCTCCAATAAATTATTCACTTGCTCGGTGGTTAAATCAGGGGATACGAGATCCGGACATATCGAATAGGGGAAGTAGGCGTCTGCAAGCTCGAGGGGGATGTCATTTGCATAATATATTTTGAGTGCATGGATCAATTGGTCTCCGACGGGAATTTCCATTCGCTTAGCCAACAATTCCGACACAGGTAAGATTTCCCGAGTATGATCTATAATATTGAGCTTTATACCCATTCGCTCGGCGTTTTCAAACAATTTAGGAGACAGTAGATCCAGGAAGTATTTGCGTTTGGGCTTTCCGACAAATAAACCTCGGCCCTGATGGGCTTCGACAATCCCCTCTTGGACTAAATCATGAACCGCTTGACGCACCACTGCCAGGCTGACACCGTAATTATTAGCCAGATCATTGAGTGAAGGAAGACGACCTCCGGGATTAATTCCTTCCGAATGAATATAGTCTTGTATGGAAATTTGAAGTTGATAATAAAGGGGAATGGGGGAGGACTTATCTAACATTTATGTGATTCACTTTGTATACAGATATAATATTATGTTTATATGATAAAGATTATATTCAGAATGCTATTTTTGTCAATACTATATAGATCTAACTGTAGTCAATTTAATCCATCGAATGAATTTTGCAGATAGTAGTGTAAACTATTTTCTGTAATTTCTAGAAAGAGTAGGTCAGGTGTTATCCTCACGGTTAGCAGACCAAAAGGAGAAACGCCATGACCTACCGAGAGGATTTTACC
>Ga0209777_10003577_pt1 | contig 19095 bp, 15 predicted proteins | sample FrelakmetHBP12HB_FD_187147 | JGI IMG/M metagenome (GOLD analysis project Ga0209777, IMG submission 187147) | Freshwater lake sediment microbial communities from the University of Notre Dame, USA, for methane emissions studies -HBP12 HB (SPAdes)... | ecosystem: Environmental > Aquatic >...
CTCCCCGCCGAGCTTCCCTAAGAATCCCAACAATCTGCTCTTCTTTGAACCGCTTCCTTTTCACTTCGAACCTCCTGTTTCGGAGATTCTAACACTTTTAGCTGTACAGTTTTAGGGGTGCATGTCCGTCCTCCAAAAACTCCCGCATTATGGAAACGTAGCCCAAGACGTCGTAATAAATACTGCGAGACTTGCTCGCTTCCTGGCGCCCGATCTGGTATCGCAGGAGGTTTTTTGGCGTGAAGAAAGGCGGAACGTATTGGTGTATTGACAAGTAGTCAATCATGTCTCCCGCCCCGGTCAGAACGATGCGGTTGATATCCTTGCCCATTTTCCCCCGGAATAGATTGCCGCAGGCGATCAGTTTTAAATCGGGGGAGACCTTTCTCATCGCGCGAGCATATTCCTTAAAAGTGTTCACGTATTCGAGAGGTTGCTCATGCCCGATTTCGTAATTTCCAAAGATTTCGTTGCCTATGTACCAGTATTTGACATTATACGGAGCGGGGTGTCCGTTTCGGGCGCGCTCACTCCCCCATTTGGAATCCGCGGGGCCGTTGCAATATTCAACCCAGTCCGCCGCTTCCTGAGCCGCGCCCGAGCCGACGTTGGCGGTGAGCTGGGGCGCGGCGCCGACGGCTTCGCACAGGTTAAGGAACTCATCCGTTCCGAAATGGTTGTCTTCCTGCGGGCCGATCCGGGGGCCGAGTTTTGCCCATGCGCGGTTTTTCCGGATGGGCCTTTCACCGCGAGGCCCTATGCCGTCTTTCCAATGGTACCCGTCAGCGAAGCAGCCGCCCGGATATCTTATCAGGGCGGGGTTCAGCGACTTGATCGCCTCGACCAGCTCTCGCCGCGCGCCGCCAAGAAACATATCATCCGATTCGCCTTCCGCCCAAACGCCGCCCTTAATGCAGCTCCCGAGGTGCTCAATAAAATGGCCGTATTGTGTGCGCGGAAGATCATGCAGAGGCTCCGGCTCAACCGTTATCGAGGCGTTGATAGCAAGGCTATCGCTCGCAACGCCCCTCGCGCTCCTCCCGAGTAACCCGAGCGCCGCCGACGTCGCCCCGGCCATTAGCATGAAATCTCTCCTGTTCATCCTTGACAACATAGACCTCACATCCGACGCCGGCTATCGTTATTTACCAGACAAGGGGTTTAAACCCCTTGTCTGGCCTTGATGACTTTTCAATTAATAATGGATGCGAATGAACACTAATGTACATTATCTTGCCTTAAAATTCGCTTCCCATTCCTTCATCATGCCTTCGAGCTTTTTTGCAATGTCAGGGTATTTGTCAATTGCGTTGTACGACTCGTTGGGATCGTCTTCGAGATTGAAGAGCCACGGGCCATGTTTAACAAACGGGTACACCATGACGCGATGCCGGCGATGGTATTTCCAGTTTTTCCAGCGCACCGCCTGAAGCTCTCTCCCATGGTAGAAATACAGCGCCTCATGCGGCGACGGTTCCCTGCCCTGAAGCATCGGCAAAATATTTTTTCCGTCTATGACCCTGTCCGTGGGGATTGGCGCCCCCGCGATGGCAAGGCTTGTGGCGAACAGGTCGAAGTTCATTGACATTTCGTCGGATGATTTGCCGGGAGGAATCCTGCCCGGCCAGCGGGCGATGAACGGAACCCTCATGCCGCCGTCGAAGGATTCGTTTTTCCGGCCCCTGTATCCTCCGGGGCTTCCCTCGAACCACGGGCCGTTATCGCTCGTGAAAAATATAACAGTGTTGTCGTCCATGCCGAAGTGCTTCAGGGCAAGCGCCAGTTGTCCGGCGCTCCAGTCTATCTCCTCGACGCAATCGCCATACAGGCCGCCCTTCGATCTGCCGCGGAATTCCGGCGACGCATGAAGGGGCACGTGAGGAAAGGTGTGCGCAAAATACAGAAAGAAGGGTCTGTCCTTCACATGGCTTATAAATTCGATGGCCTCCTGCGTATATTCCCTTGTCAGAAGGTTCTGATTTACGGGGTCCTCAATAACTTTGCCGTTCCTGTAGCGCCTGAGCGGGGTCATGTCGTTGCTGTACAGCAGCCCCATGTAATGATCGAAGCCCCTTTTGTTTGGCCAGAATGGAGGCTCGTCGCCGAGGTGCCATTTGCCTACACAGCATGTGGAGTATCCGGCGGGTTTCAGAGCTTCGGCGATCGTCATCTCGTCAAGCGGCAGACCCGGCGCAACGCCATCCGCGCGGTTATAGGTGGTTAAAAGGGAGCTGAACGGAAAAAGCACTTCCGTAACTCCAGTGCGCGGCGGATAGCGTCCGGTAAGGAGACCCGCTCTCGATGGAGAACAAACTGCGGCGCTGGAGAAGAAATTCGTGAGCCGCGCGCCTTCGGAAGCCATGCGGTCGAGATTCGGTGTTGCGATTGATTTCGACCCAAAGCAGCCAATGTCGCCGTAACCCAAGTCATCCGTTAGAATTATAACTATATTCGGCTTTTTCCCCGACCCTGCCGCATATAAAACGCCATCGAGAAGCGCAGCCCCGGCAAAAGCGCCAGCGGCGTATCTCGCCCCTTTATCTAAAAATTCCCTCCTCTTCATCGGCCTGCCTTCATAACTCGTGAAGCATATCTCGTGAAGCGTGAAGCGAGATACGCATCTTAAAACAAAGCGCTCTCAATTGCCGTTGCTGCGGAAATATTTTTTGATACGGGAGTCCATAATCATGCGGCTGATTCCAGGAAACCATCTGTTGGCGCGGGCCACCGCTCTCGCCATCACGCCGGGGATGATCTCGTATTTGTCTTTTTCCATACCTTCAATAACGGCGTCCGCCACCGTGTCCAGACTGAGAGTCGGTATTGTCTGGACCACCATTTTGTTTTCTATGGAGCGATAGGTGTTGATCTCATCCACCATGGGCGAATCGAACTCGTGGGGATAGACGATCTGTACCGTGATGTTGAGAGGCTTCAATTCGCCCCTGATCGAGTGTGTCAGTCCGGCGATTGCGTGTTTGGACGAACAATACGCCGAGTAGCCGAATACCCCCATGAGGCCCGCCATTGAGCAAATATTCACAATTCTTCCGCCGCCCTTTTCTTTGAAGTAAGGGAGGACGGCCTTTATGCAATGGAGCGTGCCGAAGAAATTTATATCAATTACTTCACGAAATGTTTTGAGGCCTTGCTTCTCGAAGTGACTTTCGCGCAGGATTCCCGCGGAGTTGATAAGGATATCGGGTGGGCCAAGGGAATCCGCAATCGCCTTAAATGCGCTCATCGTTGACTCCGCATCGGACACGTCGCACGGAAAATTCTCTATCCTCCGGCCCGCGCCCGCCATTTTTTTCAGTTCCTCTTGCGCCGACAGCAGTTTCTTCTGGTCGCGCGCAATAAGCGCCAGGTTTCCGCCGCGCTTCGCCACCCGCTCCGCCAGCGCCTTCCCCAGACCTGACGAGCCGCCAGTGATTACTATCGTTTTGCCATCAAACATAATTTGCCCTTCTTTGCGCTGTTTTTAAAACGCAACATTATTGTTAACATTGATACATCAATATCAACATTATAGCGCTCCCAACAATTGAGTGAAAATGGTTAACACGGCGTCGAATTCCGGATTGACCATGGGTCTGTAATCCACTGTACCAATTAAATCGCCGTTTTCGTCGAAGTCGTCGGGAGTGGTAACGGGAAAGAGCAGCAATCCTCCAAATACCCCGACAGTTTTACCCGATTCATCGAGATCGGGGTAGAAGTAATATTTCAGATCAATCACGCCATTTGGAGGATCGATGCGGGTATATGGCGCGGGCCACGTGTGCGATACATCGCCGGTTTCATCTGTTTCCACTTCAACAATTGTGGCGCCGTTTGCGTCGGCGAGAGGGCTGAGCATCGAGATCGTTTGCCATGGCGGATTGAAGGGCGCGGAGAGGTTCAGGGCGGGCAGGCCAAGCGAATAAAGTGATTGATCACTCAAAGTTATGCCAGGCCCCAGCGCCTGAATCAGCGGCCTCAAAAGGCTTTGAATGAGGTCTACCGGCGCGCCGTTCTTTTCGGAAAGAGCCAAGTCGTTCATTAAGTTGGAGAGCGTTGGCAGGGTCAGCGCCTGGCTGAGTTGACCGAGATCAACAGGCAGGCTTCCGAGGAGGCCGTTCAGCAGGTTTCCGAGAGACGGCGCGCCCCACGGCTCTCCGGGATCGTATTTACCGTTCCCCTCGGAGCCGTCGGCGTCCGGGGCTGTGTAAGATGGATCACCGGGGCCAACGCCGTCCGTTCCTACATCACTGTAACGGATGACGTTGCCGCTCTGATCGCCGGTCCTGGCGGCAATGAAGGCGAACGCGGCGCCCAGAGACGCAAAGCCGCCCTCGAGCAGCTGTCCGGCCTCGGTCATGCGATCCGAGCCGCCATTCGCGTCAAGAATTCCGTAAGGGCCAAAAAGCGCCACCCATTCTGCGCTGCCCGTCGGGGGCGAGCAACCCGGGTTGAAAGCGGGGTTCACCACCGTCTGCAAAAGTCCATCATAGGAGAACATGATTTTCAACGCCCCAAGCAATACCTGAAGAACCCCGTTCATAACCCCGATCTCCCCAGCGTCCCATCGCCCCGAAAGATCGAGCGCCAGCGTCTCATCCTGCGGCGTAAGAGGCTTGTCTTTGACAAGTATTATAAGGCCGTTCTCGATCTCGAGGGATACGGTCGGGTCTTCGGCAATCGCTTTGCCGAAGTTATCTATCGCGGGAGTGACCAAATTGGACACTATCATGTCCAGGCCGGGCAAATAGCTGCTGAAATTCACGACATCAGCGCAACCCGCCCGATTTGACCGCTTTCCCCAAGCCGAAAGAGCCGCGCCGCCATGGTTCATTTGTAGGCCGGAATACAGAAAGTTGGCTGGCCCTTTACCCGATGAAATGCCGCCGAGAAGGCCCGTCAGATCAATGCCCAACAGGTTCAGCAGGGTGGGCAGAATGTCAAAAAGATCATAGAAATTGATCAGGCCGATGCCCAGGTTGGCCCGGGCGCGAAGTTTCAGGTCCTGCGAATTGCTTTCGCTTGTGCGGTCGAGCACCTGTCGGTACAGGAACAAAGCCTGCGTGCGCTGCTGGTGATCGGTCATGTCGGACTTGAGGATCGCGTCCGCCTCATCGGCCAGAACGGCCGGCTGAACGGTCGCCTGCGGCGATGACGGGGGCAAATTCGGGCCAGTCCGGCTTTCGTTCCCACACCCTATCAACGCGGAGGTTCCAACCAGGATCGCCAGAATGAGACCGCGAATCCAGATCAACGCCCCTCTCACTTCCCACTGCTCCCTCTCAATTGTAAGCTTCTTCATGGTTTCGGCCTCACGGTTATAGTGTGTGTTTTTTGATTGGGGTCGGCATAGATTTTCAATATTCTGCCGTCATACTCCTGTCGCCAATTAATGTCGCCTGTTTCTACATTGAACCCATTCGGATAATGCCTCGCCTGGGGAATATAAATCTCCGTCGGGCCGGTCACCCCCGGCTGCTCTTGGTACTGAAGGGTGAATATCTTGGTGTTCTGATCGAATGAAAAAGAGAGCGGCTCGCCCGCGATGCGCATGGGATATGGCCTGACCATGTCATTGACGCGGGGTTTTTCGGCGCCGTCCTGGTTGAGCGGGTCCATGGATGAGTTGCGGCCATAGGCCCAATAAAAGCCGGATGCCATGTGATTCTCGAGCTTGTCGTAGATGTCGTGGACATACCGGTCGGAATTGGTTCCGCTCGCTATCCCGAACTCTCCGAGCACCCATGGTATGTTACCCAGCCCCAGGCATTCATTCGTGCGCAAGGTCATCACCGAGTCCATGCGCGACGAATCGCCGTCGTAAGGGTTTTCGTGAACCAACCCGAGGGTCGGGTCGTAGAAATGAGGCGCAAGCCCGACGTTTGCCTTGACCGCAGGCGGAGGCAGGAAAGTCGGTATGCCGCCGGAGCTGAAGATCATCGGCTCATAGAAAATGATCCGGTCGCGATCTATGGCCCTTATCCTCGCCGCCAGGCGATCCTCGAAGGGGCCGAGGTAATCGCGCTCGAAATTCCACGGCGCCCTGGAGCCGAAGAAAGGCTCATTGTAAAGATCATAACCGAAGATTATCGCCCGATCCTTGAATCGTTCGATCGCCCTGAGCCACGTCTTGGCGTAATGATCCTGAAGGTCGGCGCTGGCCCAGAAATCGTCGTAGCTTGCGATGACGGCGGGATGAAAATAATTTATGCCCCACGGGTCGTTCCAGGTGAAGGGTATATCGGTGCGGCTGGCCCATACCGGGGCGCCGTCGCCGTTAAACGCGGGGCCGTAGAGGTCCTGGTGCATGTCGAGAAGGACGTATATCCCGCGCTTCTCGGCCCATTTTATCTGCTGGTCCACCTTGTCGAAAAAAGCGTCGTTGAACACGCCCTTCTGAGGCTCGATGGCGTCCCATATAATGAGAAGCCGCACGGCGTTAACGCCCCAATTGTAAAGAATATCCCAATCTCCTTCATTGTAACCGTAGACGTATGGAGCATTCTTGATGGTCCCCGCCATGTTGAAGCCGCGAAGTATCACGACGCGGTTCTGCGAGTCCTTGATCCACCGGCCATCGGTGTGCAGCGGGGCAATTGAATAAGCCCCCGCCGTTCCATGAATCTTCTTCTCGCACCCCACGGCCGCGAGAATTAGCGCTACCCCTAAAAACGCGAGTCTTTTCATTGCCACCCCACTTTCATCAATGATCCCGTGAAGAACTTTCCTTTCCCCGCGCCATTCGCCGCGTTCACGATCCTTATTTTAGGTATGCCGATCTTGGGATTTTCTTCCCATTATGTAGGGGCGACCGGCCGGTCGCCCCTACACGCAAACCGGCAATACTTCGGATTCAACTCCACTCCCAGTACGTCCATATTCTAGAATGTACCAAGAACTATTTCAAGGCTCTGAACTTTATTTTTACAGCAAAATCAATTTTTAATGGAGGCTTATCAAATCACACATGAGATCGGAGATGCGATGGGGATGTTCCATACGTCTTTTTATCTTAGGCGAATTTTTCGAATGAAGAGGTTCAGGCCTTCATGAAAGAGAGAGAAAGCAAGTAGTATTTTTAGGGAGCATACAGATTTTCTGCCCCCATCTCCACCTCATTTCACCAGCATCCCCTTTTTCTCCGCGACGTTAATGGTGGCGAGTGTTCCCGAGTTGAACTGGATGTAGTCGGTTTCGATGCCGTCGCTGAAGATCACGCCGTTTTCCGGCATGTGCGACATCAGGAGGAGCGGAGCGGCGGCGGTGATCTGGCCGAAGGTAATGGCGGCGCCGCTGGTTTTGCTTGGCCACGGCTCGCGCACCGAAAAATACAGGAAGTCCGCGTCCCACTCAAATGGCTTTTTATCTTTATCCGCGGCCTTCAGTTTTATTCCGGTGACAGACGAGGCGATGCCGACGGCGCCCGCCAGAATCGAGCGCATCCAGCCTGTTGAGCCAAGCCCTGTGGAGACGATTATCCCGCTGGAGGAATGATCCTCGCTGCGTTCTCCGATGCTGATGTGATAGCGGGCCGAGGTGTGGCTTTTCGGGCCGATGAAGAGGTCGTTTACTCCGAAGAGGGTCTCGCCGGTATTGAGCGTGGCTTTTGCCATGCTGACGCGGGCCACAGGCCGGCGGCGGTCGAAAACCTCTGGCAGGAGCCTGTCCAGTTCCCCGACGGTGAACGGCAGGAGCACGCCTTCCCAGCGGTCGGGGTCCGGGTTGACGCCGATGGTTAATTGCCCGTTGAGGTATTTGAGGACATTGGCGACCAGGCCGTCCTGGCCTAGCGCCACCACAGTGTCCTCCGGCCCGAATAGGAAGTTGGGCACGAAGGAGCGCTCCACCACTTGCAGTCGCCCTAGCTGCGACAGTCGCCGCTCGGCTTGGCGCCGGGCCTCCTTGTAAGTGGTGTCCTCGAGCGCGTAATCCGAAAAGTCCGCTCCCAGGTGCTCGACATAAAAGCGCGCCTGGTCGCGGGAATTGAACCGCACTATTAGATCGTCCAGCCGTGTCCGGCGGACGATAAGCACGATCTTGTTTTCGGTCAGGCGCTCCATGCGGGCCGCCGCCCTTTCATTTGCGATTGTGTGAAAGCAGCTCGCGCAGCAGGTCTGGCGAGATGTTCAATTGGCCAATTTTTTCGGCTCCCTCCGCCAACTCCATGAACGCCCGGGCCACTAGCTGCCCCGGGTCCATGCCCATCCCCGCCAGCGCCTGAATGATCTTCGGGTCGGTCTGCGCCAGCGCCTTCATGGCCGTGGAAATGGCGTAGGCCTTGGCGTCGGACTCCTCCCGCGCGTTGGCGGTGGACAACGCCACCAGCGACTTGTTCTTTTCCTCCAGCGAGATCTTGGACGCCATCTCATTTTCCTGAAGCTCGTGCTTCTTCTGCTGCACGGACTTCTCCGCCTCCATTTGAGTCTCGCGGATTTGACGTTTCTTGTTCTCGACCGCGATCTCGGTGTTCAGCTCGTTCTCCTTGATCTCGCGCTCCTTTTCGACGGCGGCGTTGCGGCGGGCATATATGGCGTCGTCGGCCTGGCGCAGAATCTGCTCGCGGGCCTCGGCCTCCAGCGCGCGAGCGGTCTCGGGTGTGGGCCGGATGGCGAGAATAGAGAGATCGAGTATTTCAACGCCAAGTGAGGCTATGGACTCCGCCTTGGCAAGCCCCTCTCGCAAGGCGGTCTCAAGGCTGTCGGACCTCCCGAGGGCCTCACGGAGGGACAGGGACTTGAGGGTGGCGCGGGTTAGAACATGGGCGTGGTTGATGAGTCGCAGCGGGAGTTTTTGAGGATCGTCTGAAGTGTAGTCCTGGCCGCCGGGCGAGAGGGTGAAGTTCATGAGCTGCGCGAGCTTCTTCGGGTTCGCCACCCGATACGTGATCTGCCCCTGCACCGTTACCTGCTGAAAATCGGCCGTCACCTCCTCAAAGATGAAGGGCGCGTCCACGCTGCCAATGGGCACCATCACAAGCGAGGTAGCGGGCGCAAAATACATGAAAGACAGCCCCGCCCCCTCTCTCACAATGTTCCCGCGCTTGAACTGCATGACGAAACTGGTCGGCTCCACCTTGATAAATCTGATCCCCAGCATGTTTCCTCCTCTTCATCGCCACAACTTGAGATGAATCGTCCTGCTGCAATAAGAAGATATGCCCTGGAAGAATCTATAAAGCCTGCCCGCACAGGGTTTGGAAACGCTCTTTCCAGGACGGGCAGGCCAAAAAATGTTTCTAACAATAATTTCTCAGCTTCTATACAGTTGTGGCCAGTTGCGCTTCGGCCTTTTTGCCATGTTTCGCGGCCTTCTTTGCGGCCTCTTCCTGAAGGACGGCGTGAGCGGCGGCGAGCCTGGCGATGGGCACGCGGTATGGCGAGCAGCTCACGTAATCCAGCCCGACCTTGTGGCAGAAAATGACGCTGTCGGGGTCTCCGCCGTGTTCGCCGCAGATGCCGATGTGGATGTCCTTGCGTGTTTTGCGGCCCTTTTCGGCGGCCATCCTTATCAACTGGCCGACGCCCTCCTGATCAATGGAGACGAAAGGATCGAAGGGGAGTATTTTTTTGTCCACGTATTCGCGCAGGAATGTGCCGGCATCGTCGCGGCTGACGCCGAGTGTGGTCTGAGTGAGGTCGTTTGTGCCGAAACTGAAGAATTCTGCCACGGTGGCGATCTCGTCGGCGGTAAGCGCAGCGCGGGGCAGCTCGATCATCGTGCCGACGTGATATTTCACCTTGGTCTTCGTGCGGGCCATTATCTCCGCGGCAATGCGGCGGGTCATCTGCTCGAGAGGCCGAAGCTCGTTCACGTGCGCCACGATGGGGATCATGACCTCGGGGAGAACTTTGACGCCCTTCTTGGTAAGCTCGCAGGCGGCCTCGAAAATGGCGCGCACCTGAATCTCGTAAATTTCGGGATAGGTGATGCCGAGTCGGCAGCCGCGGTGGCCAAGCATGGGATTGAACTCGTGCAGGGTTTCAATCTTGGCGCGGATGCGCTCGGGCGTGACCTTCATCTCCGCCGCCAGCTCGTTTATCTCCTTGTCACGCGTGGGGAGAAACTCGTGCAGCGGTGGATCGAGCAGGCGGATGGTGACCGGCAGGCCCTCCATGGCTTTCAGGATGCCGAGGAAGTCCTTTTTCTGGAACGGGAGTATCTTTTTCAGCGCCTTGCGCCGCCCGGCCTCATCATCGGCCAGTATCATTTCGCGCACAGCGGCTATGCGATCCGCCTCGAAGAACATGTGTTCGGTGCGGGTCAGCCCGATGCCCTGGGCGCCGAAGTCACGGGCCAGTTTGGCGTCCTTCGGGGTGTCTGCGTTCGTGCGGACACCCAGCTTGCGGATTTCGTCAACCCATTTCATGAACACGCCGAAATCCCCAGTCATCTGCGGCGGTATGGTGGGCAGGCGGCCAAGGTACACTTCGCCCGTCGAGCCGTCAATTGTGATTTCATCTCCCTTTTTGACGATCGCATCCCCTGCCCTGAACATATTTTTCGCGTAATCAATCTCGATCTCGCCGCAGCCTGCGACGCACGGCTTGCCCATGCCGCGCGCTACCACCGCCGCGTGTGATGTCATTCCGCCGCGTGCCGTCAGAATGCCTTCGGCGGCGTTCATGCCGTGTATGTCCTCCGGGCTTGTCTCGATGCGGACAAGTAGCACCTTGTGGCCGTCATTGTGCATCGCTTCGGCCTCGTCGGCGTTGAAGACCACCTTCCCCGAAGCCGCGCCGGGGCTGGCGTTTAGACCCTTTGCGATGCGCTTCTTGGGCGCCTTGGGGTCTATCATGGGGTGCAGAACCTGGTCGAGCTGGTCCGGCGAGACGCGCGACACGGCTTCGCGCTTCGATATGGAGCCGTTTTTGACCATATCCACTGCGATTTTGATTCCCGACCGCGCGGTGCGCTTCCCAACGCGGGATTGAAGCATCCACAGCTTGCCCTTCTGGATCGTGAACTCTATGTCCATCATGTCCTTGTAATGCCGCTCGAGACTCTTCTGTATGCCATCGAGTTCGTTATAGAGCTTGGGCATCATTTTCTGGAGGGACTCAAGTTTCGGGTCATGCTTGCGAACATCGTTGATCGGCTGAGGGGTCCTTATGCCGGCTACAACGTCCTCTCCCTGGGCGTTCGGGAGGAACTCCCCGTAGAAGAAGTTGTCGCCCGTTGACGGGTCGCGCGTGAAAGCGACGCCTGTGGCGCTTGAAGGGCCGAGGTTGCCAAACACCATGGACTGAACGTTGACCGCGGTGCCCCACCAGTCGGGGATTTTATTGAGCTTGCGGTACGTCACCGCTCTCGCCGTGTTCCAGCTCTGGAAAACGGCCCCAATCGCGCCCCACAACTGCTCCCAGGGATCCTCCGGGAAATCCTTATTTGTGTGTTTCTTCACTAATGTTTTGTATTGTTTTATCAGCGCCTTCAGGTCGTCGCTCTTGAGGTCGAGGTCGCCCTTGTAGCCCTTGCTCTTCTTGAGATGATCCAGCTCGTGCTCGAGGACGTCCTTATCCATGCCCATGACGACGTTGGAATACATCTGGATGAGGCGGCGGTAAGAGTCGTAAGCGAAGCGCTCGTCGCCGCTCTCTTCGATAAGCCCCTTGATGGTTTTTTCGTTGAGGCCGATGTTGAGGACGGTGTCCATCATGCCGGGCATGCTTGCGCGGGCGCCGGAGCGGACGCTGACCAGCAGCGGGTCCCCCGGGTCGCCGTATTTCCGCCCGATTTGCTTCTCGACCCAGGCCAGAGACTTCTTGACCTCCTCTTTCAAACCGGGCGGGTACTTGCCGCCGAGTTTGTAATAATCTGTGCATACTTCCGTGGTGATGGTGAATCCGGGGGGCACCGGCATGCCGAGGTTCGCCATCTCGGCGAGGTTCGCGCCCTTTCCGCCAAGCAGCGCCTTCATATCGGCCTTGCCATCGGCGCTACCTCCTCCAAACCTGTAAATAAGCTTCTTTGCCATGATTACCTCCAATTATTTTAGTTTGCAGGGTGGGCTAGCGGAGTCCCCGATTTATCGGGGGACGGAGTCTGCCCACCGAAAAAAGTGATGAGTGATCCCGACGAGTCGGGAATGAGTGATGAGTTTTCGGTGGGCAGACTCCGCTTCTCTCCGCTAGCCCACCCTACCGCCTATCTTGAGATGGCCGAGAAATCGGCGACCTCAAGAAACATCTTGTGAATCTGGTACAACAGGCTGTGCCTGTTGATTTTGCGCGGCTCATCGTTCGGGTCGTTGACGAGCACGTCCTCGAAAAATTTATCAACATGGGGTCTCAAGTCCGCTATCAGGGCGAGCGCCCCTGAGTAATCGCGTTTCTTCGCCTTCTCCGCCACTTTGTCCTTCAATTTCAGGAAGGCACGCCAAAGTCCCTTCTCCGAATCGTGATTGAAAAGCGATTCGTCAACCGTCTCCTTCTGAATTCCTTCGAGTATGTTGCCGACGCGGCGGAAACTTACCGCGAGGTCCTCGAAATCAGGCCGCTTCCTGAACTCATTCAAAGCGCCCGCTTTATCGAGCACGTCGAGATAATCATTGTGGCCGGATCTGAGCACAGCTTCGGAGGTATCGGGCGCAGCGTCATTCGCAATAACCTGCTGTCTTATTCTTTCCTTTATGAACTCGATGATTTCCGCCATTAATGCGGCCATCGGACGCTTGGACTTGTCCTCAACTCCCCGTAGCGCCGCGGAAACCAGCTCGTCAAGCGGGATTCGAAGTGAAAGGGATCGGATTATCGCCAGTATTCCGAGGACTCCACGGCGCAACGCATAAGGATCTTGATCCCCTTTCGGCAAAAGCCCCAAACTGAAACAGGCCGCCAGGCTGTCGGCGCGGTCCGCTATGGCGACGCATGCGCCGGGCAACGATTTCGGTAAATTGCCCGACTCAATGTCCCCTGTGGAACGGGGAAGGTAATGCTCTTCAATCGCTTTTGCAACCAGTTCCGGCGCACCCATCTCACTCGCGTAAATCGTTCCCATAACCCCTTGGAGAGAGGGGAATTCCTTGACCATGTCGGTCGTTAAATCGGCCTTGGATAGGAAAGCGGCCCGAGCGGCGAATTCAGCTATGCTTTTATCATTTGGAGCGGCCATTTCCGCAATCTGGCGCGCGAGTTTTTGGACCCGCAGCGTCTTTTCGTAATAGCTTCCGATTCCCTTGAGATAGATTATACCCTTGAGATCATTGACCCGGTCCGGCAACGGCCGCTTTAAATCCTGGCGATAGAAATATTCGGCGTCCGCGAGCCGCGCGTTGAGAACCCGCTCGTTCCCCCTTGCGACTACCTCGATATTTCTTACGGGCGTGTTTGCGACGGTGATGAAGTGATTTAGCAGCTTGCCGCTTTTGTCCTTCAGGGGGAAATAACGCTGGTGGCCGACCATTGCGGCGATGAGGGCCGGCGCTGGCACTTGCAGGTAGCGCTCGGGAAATGTTGCGGAAATAACAACCGGCCACTCGACCAGGAAGGTCACTTCGTCGAACAACTCCTCGTAACTTGCCGGTTCACCGCTTAGTTCCGACGCCTTTTTGTGAACGCCTTCAACAATCGCGTGCCTGCGTTCCTCGTGGTCAACAATGACCCATGCGTCCTTCAATTTTGACACATAGTCATCATAATTCCTGATTTCAACAGGGCCGGGATGCATGAAGCGGTGCCCATAAGTGACATTTCCGGACTTTATTCCCTCGATCTCGAAATGAACCACCTCGCCGCCGAAAATCGCAACCAGCCATTGGATGGGCCGGACGAAAGCAAGGGAGCCGTCGCCCCACCTCATGCCCTTGCGCCAGGGGATGGAAGTGATTATTCCGGGCAGGATTTCAGCTAGCGCCTCGATGGCGCTGCGGCCCGGAATTGTTCTGCGCGCCGCGATATATTCGCCCTTCGGGGTCTGTTCGCGTTCGAGCTGTTCAACCGTGAGGCCCATTTTTGCGGCGAAGCCGGTTGCCGCCGGTTTGGGTTTTCCATTTGCGTCGAACGCCGCGCTTACCGGCGGCCCAAGCCGCTTCTCCTCGAGGTCCGGCTGGCGCTCGGCGACATCTTTGACAAGCAGGGCGATCCTGCGCGGCGTGCCGGTTGAGCGGACGGCCCCATGGGTTATGCGGTTTTCTTCGAGCGCCTTTTTAATCAGGTTTTCAAGATTTTCAAATGCGGGAGGCAGCATCCCAGCGGGAACCTCCTCGACGCCTATTTCAAGCAGGAACTCGCGGCTCATTTCGCGTTCCCGCCTTTCTTCAACAATGGGAAGCCCATTTCCTCGCGGCTTTTCAAGTATCCTTCAGCGCATAGGCGCGCAAGTTTTCTCACCCGCCCTATGTAGGCGACGCGCTCGGATACGCTTATCGCGCCGCGCGCATCGAGCATATTGAATAGATGCGAGCACTTGAGACAATAATCGTAAGCGGGCAACACAAGCCCCATTCCTGCGAGCCGCTCACTCTCTCTTTCAAAATCGGAAAAATGCCTGAGAAGCATCTCCACGTCCGACACCTCGAAATTGTACCTGCTGAACTCGACCTCCGACCGATGATGCACGTCGCCGTATTTTATCCCGTGCGCCCATTCGAGGTCATAGACGTTGTCAATGCCCTGGAGGTACATGGCGATTCGCTCGACTCCGTATGTGATCTCCGCGCTGACCGGCTTGCAGTCTATGCCGCCCGCCTGCTGGAAGTACGTGAATTGTGTGATCTCCATTCCGTCCAGCCAGACCTCCCAGCCGAGTCCCCATGCGCCCAGTGTCGGCGATTCCCAGTCGTCCTCGACGAAACGGATGTCGTGATCCAGCGGGTCTATGCCAAAGCTGCGGAGGCTGTCCAGATAGATTTCCTGGACGTTGAGGGGGCTGGGCTTCAGGATGACCTGATACTGGTAGAAAAGCTGGAGGCGGTTGGGGTTTTCGCCGTATCGGCCGTCCGTTGGTCTGCGCGACGGCTCGACGTAAGCGACGTTCCACGGCTCCGGCCCCAGGACTCTGAGAAATGTCGCCGGGTTCATCGTTCCGGCCCCGACCTCAACGTCGTAGGGCTGTTGGAGTATGCAGCCGTGGTCGCCCCAGAATTGCTGCAGCTTCAGAATCAATTGTTGAAAATTAAGCTTATCACTATTTTCCATTTTGAATGACCGTATTCAGATCGTTCCTATTTACATGTTTTTTCAATTTTTCTTCGATTCAAGTAACCGCGATAGATGCGGATTACTTTTTAATAGTTGTCGGAGTGACTGGTTCCGTTCTTTCCATGAGACCCTGCCGTGCTTTTTCTTGAGCTTTTCTTGAATTTCATTTTTCATTGCAACACAATCGAATACCTTGGTTTTCATAGCACCACAACCTCCATTGGAGAATATATTAATATTGACTTATACCCATGCAGTTGATTAATAGCGTTGAATCCACGAATTTTTTCAAAGTGCACTATGTGCTTGAAATTCCAACTGATTATCATGTCCGCATTCAATATGGTTGCTGAAGCTACATGAAGCGCATCGGCGTCACTGCGTTTATCCAAAATACCGGCTTTTATGTAAGCATCGCGCAAACTTTCCATTGCGTCTGTTACCTCATGGTACTCAAAATAGTCATTTGGTATGTTATCAAGCACACTTTGCACTTTATCGGGAGCGTTGTTCAATTCTTCCGCGATCGCCGCTGAAACCACCAGCGTGAATTTTCCTTCAGCCACGGCTTTGAAAAACTTCAGGCTGGCATCCTTGAATTCATTATCAAAACATCCCCCGAAAACCGATGTATCGGCGTATACGCGCAGACGCTTCATTTTATCTTAGTCCTACTTGAGTCTCAATCTTATTAAGATACTCGATACTGCTTGGGCTGCGGCCCAGCAATACGCGTGTGTGCGCTATCCATATTGCCCTTGCTTCCTTCCGACCCAGTTCGGTGAACTTGAGCCTTCCCAGCTTCTCGGCGCTCATGGAAAGGCCCGCCTCGATGGTGCGGAGCGTTTCGCCGTGGACTTTCATGATTGAGGCGGAGTCGCGTGAGAGCGCGGTATGCCCCGCCCCTGTATCCCGCATAGCGACCTTTTCGGCGCAGCCCGCGCACAACGCTCCGCCCTCGACGGCGCTGTAGCTGATGCGCGCGCTCCTTCCCGGTTCGCCCGCGCATGAAGCGCATCTGTCGAGGGCTGGCCTGTGGCCAAGGATGGCGAGCAACCTGAACGCCTCCAGGTAATGCCTGTCGGCGTCCATTTCAATGCGGTTTGCGCGCCTCAAATACTCGATGAAGAACCCGTAAAGCTCCTCCGCAGGATCGCCTTCTCCCCATGCGCTTTCTATGATCTCTGCGAAAGTCATGCAACGGCCGAATCGCGCGGGGTCTCTCGGGATCAATGGAAACCGCTCGATAAGCTCCGTCTCCTCGATAAACGCCATTCCCGAGGTTGCTTTGCGCGAATAATCGAACCTTATCCTGTTGGTCAACCCCAGCCGCCCCCCAAAGCGCCGGACACTCCACTTCGCCTGCCTCGCCATCGCCCGGAGCGGCCCCCCAGACGGGGTAAGCAATGACACCAACATATCGGCCTCTCCCCTGTCCTTAAGGTTCAAGACCACCCCTTCAGCAGTAATTCTGGGCATGACCCCCGACTCTCGATAAGCGATGCGTAAAGAAGGCTGTAGACATCCAACCTGAGCTTACAGCCTACAGCCTTTTTCTGAATTTTGCAAAGTCCGGCTTGCGTTTTTCCAGAAAAGCGGTCATGCCTTCCTTCAGCTCGTCGCTCCCATACGTCGAGCAGAGCATTTCGACGCCGTGCATGAAGGACGGGTTCAAGAGGTCGCTTTCGAAATTGAGGCTGATCTTGGATATTCGCAGCGCCTGCGGGCTCATCGAGAGTATCCGGTCGGTCCATTCCTTTACGGCTTCGTCGAGCGTGCCGTCGGGGACAACCTTGTTGATCCATCCCATCGCCTGTGCGTCTTTGGCGGGATAGCGCTGGCAGAGGAAGATGATTTCCTTTGCGCGCTTGTCGCCGACGTTGCGCGGCAGGTACTGCGTGCCAGCAAGCACCGGCGTGCTGCCGACCGTCGGGCCGACCTGGCCGAACACGCTACGCTCTGTGGCGATTGACAGGTCACAAACCATGTTCAGCTCGTTGCCGCCGCCCAGGCAGTAGCCGTCCACCGCGGCGATCACCGGCTTTGGCGCCCAGCGAATCGCCTGAAAGACCTGATAAAGCTTCGTCACAAAAATCCTGCCGGTGTCAAAAGTCAGCTCCCTCATCTCGCTGATGTCCCCGCCCGAACAAAACGCCCTGCCGCCCTCCGCCGAGATCACGATCACCCCGATGGACTTGTCATTCGCGGCGTCCAGCATCGCCTCGAGCATTTCGTTCAGCGTCTGCATCCTGAAGCTGTTCATCATTTTGGGCCGGTTTATTTTGATCCGGGCAACGTCATCCTCTTTTTGATAAATAATGTCCTCGTACATCCTCTCCTCCTTCACAGTTTGAAGTGGGTACCCCACCTTCAGTGAAGGTGGGGTACCCACTTCAAATCTCCTTGAATTTCAGGTCAGCGCCCTTTTGTCAATTCTCGCGCTACGACCAGTCTCTGTATCTGATTGGCGCCTTCGAATATCTGGGTCAACTTGGCGTCCCTGTAAAACCTTTCCACGGGGAAATCCCGCGTGTATCCGTAGCCGCCCAGCACCTGCACGGCGTCTGTGCATATTTTAACGCAGGCGTCGCTCATGAAATATTTGGCCATGGAAGCCAGCATGGTGTTTTTCTCGCCGGAATCATACAGTTCCGCGGCGCGGTATATCAAACCTCTCCCGGCTTCGATTGCGGTGGCGGCGTCTGCCAACATAGCGGCGACGAGCTGGTGCTCATGGATCGGCCTGCCGAAAGTTGTGCGGGTTTTCGCGTAATCCAGCATGCATTCCAGGGCGCCTTCGGCGATGCCAAGAGCCTGCGCCGCGATTGCAGGGCGGGACATGTCAAAATCACTCATCGCAATAATAAAACCCTCCCCCTCCTTCCCCAGCCTGTTCGCCCCGGGCACTCTGACTTCCTCGAAGATAACCTCCGCCGTGTTGGAGCCGCGCTGGCCGAGTTTTCGCTCGACCCTGCCGACCGACACGCCGGGGCTTTCCCGCTCAACAATGAAGAAACTCATGCCCCGATGGCCCGCTTCCGGGTCTGTTTTGGCGAGCACTGTGAATATCCTGGCGATTGCCCCGTTGGTGATAAGGGCTTTGGCGCCGTTCAGGATGTAATTTTCACCATCCCGCCGCGCCGCAGTTCGTATGCCCATGACGTCGGAACCAGCCCCCGGCTCAGTAACGCAATATGCCGCCAATTCTCTCCCCTTCGACAGGCGCGTCAAATATCTGGCATGCTGATCGGGATTGCCCGCATGAGCAATCGGAAACGCGCCCACCGCTTGCGCTATCAGCATCAACGCAGACGAAGCGCATGACTTCGCCACCTCCTCCACACAATGACAAAGCGCAGTCCCGGTCAAAGCGGGGAATCCGCCATACTCCTCCGGCAGAGTCAACGTCAGCAGCCCAATGTCCCAGAACAGGGACTCGACGACGGGATCAAACCGCTCTTTTTCATCTGTCTCAGCGGCGCGGGGAGCCACGACTTCCTTGACGGCGCGACGAACGCTTTTAAGCAATTCCGCCAACTCTTCTCTCTCTTTCAGCATAAAACGATTATATCAAAATTCCTCAGTCTCCACCAATACCCGGCAAAGCAGAAAAATTTCTTGCGCTCATCAATGGGGCTGTAGGGGCGACCGGCCGGTCACCCCTACATCAATAGTGCAGGTATTTACTCAGTTATCAGTATACGCGCTATTAAGGATATGGGGGCCGGTTGAATAAAGGCTTTAAAATTGTTAAGCTGTGAGGTATGGAGATTTTCGAACATGATGGCTGGCTGGTGGCGAAGATGGTTACGGGGTTGTTCGCCTCCAATGTTTACCTGATTGTTCCGGAGGGCGGCGTCGAGGCGGCGCTCATTGACGCGGGCGGCGGGGTTCGCAAAGTCCCGGCATATTGCAATAAAAACGGCCTCGAATTGAAATATATCATCCTGACCCACCA
>Ga0209777_10003578_pt1 | contig 19086 bp, 40 predicted proteins | sample FrelakmetHBP12HB_FD_187147 | JGI IMG/M metagenome (GOLD analysis project Ga0209777, IMG submission 187147) | Freshwater lake sediment microbial communities from the University of Notre Dame, USA, for methane emissions studies -HBP12 HB (SPAdes)... | ecosystem: Environmental > Aquatic >...
CTGCTCCTGCCCCAGGAGCATATCATCTATCTTACCCATTGGCAGGGTCTCCTATTTAATCACTGGTAAGCCGTTCTCATCTATCAAGCCATGCTCCAGCAGGTACTCCTCTGCATCCTCCAGGGAGCTGAGGCCACCTGAGCAGTAACACTGCTGCCTATCCAGGCTGCCACTGGGAAAGCTAAACTGTAACCATAATCCCATAATAATATCCTGCTCTTTTCTCATCAGGCATTACCTCCCTGGTCAGTATTGGCCATTAAATTTTTTATCATATCGTTTATCTGGGCATTATTTACAGAGTTTATACCAGGAGTGCTGGTTAAATTATTTACCTGTCCTACTGTCTGGCTATCCTGGCTGCCTGTCTGAGCTGGCTCTGTTTTTTCTTTTACCCCTACAGCCTGCTCTATCTCTGCATCTATAACCTCCTGAGTATCATTATCCAGCCCAGGCATGAGCTGCCTTACTAATCTCTGCTGGAGCTCTACATTGAAAGTAGGGCTTTTAATAAGTGCTTTGCCTGTCAGTGCATTTTCCAGCTCAGTGCTCAGGTCTGCTATGCTATAGTCAGTGCTCCTGTCTATTGTTACATCATCATAGAGCTGCTCAATACCTTGCCATTTAGTCCAGTAATATAACCCCCATAGCTCTGCCTCTATTTCTGATTTACTCTTTGCAGTAAGCACTGAGTTTAAAAGCTGAAATTCCCTCTTGAGAGCCTCACCACTCTTTGCATATCTTGTAGCCTCTACACTCTGCACCCCTCCAGTATTGGCTGCCCTATATATCTGGATTATTTTTAGCTCCAGCCAGGATAGCATAGCAGTTATAGGCTCACCCACTGAGCTGGGCAGCCAGTCAGGTTTACTATCAGGTAGCTGAGGGTCAAACTCCAGCACTCCAGTTACTCCTACTACATCATCATTTTGAGCCCCTGCTACCTGCTTAGGGTATGGTTTCCTGAGCATAGGAAAAGCTGCATACTTAATTACCTCCTCCCCATGAGATAGGTTTCTAACCATGCTGGCCTCTATGTAGCTTATCCTGGTAAGGTCTGAGATACCGATATTTCTTATCTCCCTATGCTTAAAATTGTAAAACCAGTAAAAGGGTATTTCCTGGAGAGGGTTTACTCCACTGCCCAGGGCTCTGGCCTCACTGTCCTTTATATCCCATCTTTGCCACTCATCTTTAGTCCAGAGCAGCACTGAGCCACCATCCTCCAGGAGCTTAACCATGCTTAGCTCAGGTCTGCCCTGCTCATTTCTCTCTACTTTCCAGTCCAGGATAGCAGGAGGCATAAAGGCAGTGGCATAAGGGTAAAGGTTTCCTTTTTTAGCCTCCTCCCTGTTTGCTACCTTGCCCTGGGGCTTATCTACCAGGATACCTACATGGCCATATATGGAGGCATTTTTACTCTGAGTCCTCAGAAAATCTTCCCAGGATGTACCCCATAAATCACTATCATCTAAAAACTGCTGGAAAAGCTCATCTTGCCCCAGCTTTGAATAATTGTTTTTAGTTTCCTTTTCATGGGTATAGAAATTAAAAATATCTACTATGGCTTTTGAGTATCCAAAATCAAAAGCCTCTTTTTTTCTGCTCTCAAAATTTTTAACACTCTCCCTGTCATGCTTAGCCAGTATTCCCTCTGCTATCATGGCATTTATCCCATCATAGCAGGCTGAGTAAAACCTCCAGGATGAGAGTAGTACATCATAGAGAGGATGTTTTTTTAACAGCTCTGCTTTAGTTATTATCATGGTATAGCCTCCTTTTATTTCCAGTATTTTGCCCCACTGGGGCTATACTGTGTTACAGGAAATTCCTGGGCAATAAGATAACCCAGGGCAGTAGTGCAATGCTGCCAGGGCTGCTCCTCCTCTACATATCTTGCCCCTGGTTTAAATTTAGTCAGTGAAAGCCCCTTTATCAGGGTTTTACATCTTGGATGTATCTTTACCCTAATATCTCCTACAGCATTTTTAAGCAGGCTGTTTACTGCATTATGCCTATCCCTTATGCTGGGATTAGCCAGGGGCACTACCTGATTTTTAAATCCTGCCATACTTATAATGGCATAATCAGTAGTTTTGCTCCTGGTATCCTTATGCCTCCCAGAGGCATCTCCATACACTATTACACTGGGCTGCTGCTCAAGCCAGCCTCTCCCTTTAAGCTCCTGGCAGGCTTCCTGGGTATCGCAGCTTTCAATTATTATCTCATCAAATATATGCAGCTCTGGCCTTACTACACCCTGGGCATCTCTGCCTCTTACTATCTGGCACAATAGAGAGCTCATGGGTTTATCTACACCTATGTTAAAATCGTGAGTCCAGGAGATAGCATATTCAGGTTTAAACTCTGCCTCCTCAGTTATATGAGTATCTTTATCAAAAGCATAGTAGATGAGGCCACTCTCCAGGCTTACCCACTTAGCCAGTATCATTCTCTGAGCCAGCTTATCTGAGTATTTTTTTAGTAAATCCTCTATGTACCCTGGGGGCAGGTTAGGCTTGTTATCATAAGAGGTAGCATAAACTACATCTGTATTATCTGCCCTATTCTCCTCTGCGAAAGCATACATCCATCCAGTAGGGTCATCCAGAGTCGTAGTTATCAAGCCTCTTAATGCTGGGCTCTTTTTATCCCTGAGCCTGGCCATCAGTAAATCAATAGCCTCCTCACTGGTTAGCCATGCCTCATCTACCCACCACCAGCAGAGCTCTACCCCAGCCAGCAGCTTAAAACTATCTAAGCTCCTGCAAAGTATCTCTACCCACTGAGAGCCTGATTTTACATAGAGACTAAATGGCCTATGAGTCCTGGGCAGTTCAGCAGGTATTAATCTGATACCCATACTCTGATAGTTTTTATAGAGGTTTCTTAAAGTGGAGTCTATGAGCTGGGCATAGCTATTAGCAGCTATTAATCCCAGGCAGGAGGCAGGAGTTTCCTTAATCCTCTGGAGTGCCCAGTGGCTACCTATGTCAGTTTTACCTGAGCCCAGGCCAGCCCCCAGGAAAGTATATTTTTTAGAGCATTGCTTGAGTACCTTGCTCTGATGAGGTCTTAATTTGTAGTCTACTATTGCCATCCATAACCCAGTCTCCTCCAGGTTATTTAATGCTGCTGCTATGAGCCACTCTGATAGTATTTCTTAAAATCCATAACCTGCTCCCAGGTTAAAACGGTCTACCACCTTATCACCTATAAAATTATAGTGCAGGCCATCAGCACTAACCAGCTCAGGCTTATGAGCCCCATCCTCCCTGGATAACAGGCTATATATATCCAGGTATCTTATCCCTGCTTTAATTGCTGCCAGCCCCAGCCGTCTGTTAAATTCCTTGGTTAAACTTACCCTGGTTTCTAAAGATAAATTTACCCCTATATCTTCTAAATGGGGAGCTACATTTACAGGAGGGGGTATTATGCTGGTTACTGCCAGTATTGGCCAGTCAGCATTTAACTTTTGTAAATATCCTAAGTACCTGGCCAGCACTATATCTATCTCCTGCTGTATCGTATTCCCATTATCCCTGCTCTTTGAGGGTATATACCACCGTACATCTATCTCTCCACAGATAAACCAGGCATCATCTTCATGTATGTTTACATTATCTTTTAAAAATCCCCTGAGCTCTGCATCCTGGTCAGCTACACCGTAAGCAGTAAAGAGTTTTAATCCAGGTATAAAATGGATACCCTTATAAAACTCTTTTCCCTCTGCCAGGTACATGGCTCTATGAGAGTCTCCAAAAATAAATACCTGTTTCATTTATCTACTGTTTGCCTTATTGATAAAGCCCAGCATAGTAGCCTTTAAACTCTCAGCCCCTATAACCTGCCTCATTATATCTGCTGCTGAGCCACAGATAGCTACTATCTCATCTGGCTTAAAATCATCAGCCCTCAGCACTTCCAGTATTTTCTGAGCACCCTGGGTTATCCTATCTATCTCCATACCATTCTCCCTATCTAAGTATTAAATCACTCCTGCCTGCATTTTTAAGCAGCTCATCTGCCTGCTGCTCAAGAGGGCTCTTTGTTTTGCTCTCATGGTAGCTGCACTCTGGATATTTACTGCATCCTATAAACCTGCTAAACTTTCCTACCCTGTCTAAGAGCTGCCCCTTTTTACACCTGGGGCATATCCTCCCTGTAGGCAGTGCCTTGGGCTTTGAGTGGCTCATGGAATTACTCCCTGTCCTCTACATAGTTTATCTGGATAGGCTCATTACTGCTGTCTGCTGGCAGCCCTCCTCCTGGCCTAAATACTACCTCCTCTGGAAAAAACCTCATTAGCATCTGTATTTTCCATGCCTTTGCTTTCCAGTTTCCCTGTATCCTTTTTTTAGTCCTGGTCTCTTTTACTGGGATACCATTTACATCATAGGTTATAGCTATCTCCTCAGTATTCTCACCCTCTCCTACCCTGTCTATGAGAGCCAGGTCTCTATTTAAGCCTATGGCCTGGGCTGCCATCATCTTTTTATAAAAGGATACATAGCAGCCCTTCATCCCCTCCCTGCCTTTTGTGAGCCACTCCTCTAAAGTTCCCAGGCAGATACCCCCTGCTGCTGCTACTCCACTCCTGGTATATCCCAGCTTACAGGCAGCTATGAGCCTCTGCTCTCTCTCAGGAGTAAGCAGGTTTTTTCTGCCCCTGGTCTCCTCTGGAAAAACATCGGTATTATCTATGCCCTGTTTTTTTCTTCTCTTTATTGCCACTTTTTAGCCTTTTAGGGTTAAAAAATATATCCCCTGCTATGCCCTTGCTTTCCTTGCCACTACTAAAAAAGTATAGTCCTGCTCCATCTCCCAGGTAAACAGCAGCTCCAGGGAGGGAAAGTTAAACATTAAAACCCCCACCATCCATTTTAGGCTAAGTTCTGGGAGTTTATGCTCTGGGTTATCTCCCCCATAGAGCTTGCAATACTCTAAAAACTTATTTTGGTCAGGGAGATTTAAAATAAGCAGGCCTCCTGGTTTAAGCACCCTGAGCCACTCATTAAGGATAGCCAGGTAGTTTAGATTATCCTCAAGGCAGTGAGAGGAGTAAACATAATCCTGGCTCTCATCTCCCAAAAAAGGTAGGTTATCAGCATCAGCTTTAATCCCCCTATCCCTTCCATGCCTATCTATCAGGATAGCATCCTGGGTAATAGCATCTCCTCCCCAGCCTACATCTATGCCTTTTAAGCCAGCTATGTAGGGGAGCACCAGGGCTCTTACTTTTGCGGTCTCACTGGGATAGTCTCCCTTTATGTATTCCATCAGTGCCCCACTGTCTGAGTCTGCATTTTCAGCAGGTCATAGGTAGCACCGCACCTGGGATTTCTGCACTGCACCTTGAGCATCATTTTATAGGGCTTATTGCTGTTTAGCCCCTGCATCCTTTTGCACACTGTTTTAAATCTTGTTTTTTTACACCCTGGGCAGGTATGCTGCACTTTTAAAGCTCCTCTATCCGTTTGCTGTTATTGTCTATGTATAAATCTGCTTTTAACTTACCGCACTCTATATGGTCATAGAGCACCCCATTATTTTCCAGCCAGGTTTCTATATGCTCATGCTCTAAATGAGGTCTGGCAGTGTATATGAAAACCTCATCCCCCTGGGCAGCCAGGGAGTTTATTTTTTTTATAGCATCCTGATTAGGTTTCATTTCCAGGTAATGTATGAGGCTATGCCCTCCCAGGGTTAAAGTTCCATCAAGGTCTACTGATACCCTCATTATTTGCCCTTCCTTGCTGCCCTTCGTGCTCCAGTAGCAGCCATTTTTTGCATTTTTGCATTACCATATTTTTTTCTACCTATAGCAGCAGCTATAGCTGGGCTGGTTTTAGCTGCCAGTGCTTTAAATCTGCCCCCTGAGCCTAATCTTGGTTTTCCCATAAATTTCTCCTTTATTTTTGTGTTTATTTCCCTTTAAAACTTGTAAATAAAATAGGGGTCTGCTCTCCTACATAGCCAGTAGATATATTAAACTCAAAATAATCCTTGGCATCCTCCCTGGTCATTCCCTGAGCCTGGAGCTCCTTTAGGATGAGCTCAATATCATAAACTGCCTGGAGTACAGTAGAGCTTTCCTCTATCCCTATAAAAGCACTATCCATCCCATCCATCAGGATTATGCCACTATCCTCTCCCCAGAGCTCCTCTATCCAGGTTTCTATTTTTTCTCTGCTCTTTTTCATCCTGCCGTACCATCAGCATTTATCATATCATCATTATCCATAGGGATACACTGCATGAAATATATCCTACCATTTCTGCCCCTCACTGGCTCAGCAGTCATGCCAGCACTCTTACACTCCTGGTAAAGTTTTATTATTTGCTGGTTTGTTAGGGGCTGGGCAGCAGCACAGCCTGAGAGCAGCAGTAAAATTATTAAAGCTATTTTTAGCATAGTCTCCTCCTCATGTATTTTTAAACCTGGGTAAATACCTGCCTGCCCCTGGATGAGGGCAGGGCTGCTGAGGCTCTACCTCCATTTTAAAGGCTTTGCACCAGGGTTTAAAATCCTTTGTAAACCACATTTCTGCACACTGGTAGCACACTGTTTAATCCTCCACTTTGATTATTTTAAAATCCCCCACCCCCACTACTTTTTTTTTAAAAAGGAGCATCCTGGATGGCTGGCTCTCCATAATATTTGTGCCATCAAAAGCAGTCAGCCAGAGATAGGTAGTAATCCCTGGCAGTTTATCATTAGTTATCGTGTACTCATAGGGCTGGGCATTTACTATTTTTATCGGCACTGGCCTGCCCCCAGGGGTAGTAGTCAGATAGAGCCTAAACTCAGTTATCCTGGAGGCTTCTGCTGCTGGGTAAGTCCAGCTCACCGTTACATTTTCTGCCCCTGCTGTTACGGCACAAAGCAGGAGCACCCCTGCCATTAAAGCTGTCCATCTCATAGAGCACCTCACTTAAATCTAAATCCTGCTGGAGCAGTTAATATCCTCTGCCATATTATCTCATTGCTGGGCAGGCTCTCTGCTGTCCTGGCAGCATCATAGGCAGTAAGCCTCAGATATTTTTTATCCCCAGTCATATATGAGTTAGGGATAGAAAACTGGGTAAGGGTTACAGGAGTTATTTTAATTGGAGTGGCAGCCCCTCCTGGAGTATCTGCTATATAGAGCCTCAGCTCTGTAGCAGTATCCGTATAGGCATCCCATCCTACCGTTACTGGTAAGCTCTGAGCCTGGGCTGCTGCTGCAAAGAGCAGCATAAGCAGGCTGGCAATAATTATTACTCCTTTAATCATTCTCATTTTTTACCTCCTTTTGGTTACAGTAATCACACTGCCCAGCCTGGAGATACATCTGGAGCTCCCTGGGATTTTCGCAGGGTATAACATCACCGCACCTGGGGCACTCAAAATCAAGATTTAAAATATCTGCTCTCCTGGGCATTTTTATAACTACTCCCATTACTCTCTCCCTGTTAGGCTCAATAGTTTTTTTGTCAATAAAAATTTAACTGTATTGTTTTGGCTCATACTTAGGCATGGGGATTACTGGCTCTCCCATAATGGCTACCCTTATCCAGGTCTGCACTACCAGCTCTACCGTAGCCCCTGGCTCAAAATCATTATCTTTTAACTCCTCTATATTTTTAGTGATAGCATCCCTGATGTAGCTGAGCCTCTTAATAACCTCCTCCCTGGCTTTCCCAGCATCCTCATGCCAATGTATCCCCTCACACATTAAACCGCAAAGAGCAGTTACATAACTCCAGCTCCCCCCCTCATTTTTAACTACCAGCCAGGTTTTACAGTCCTGCACTGTCATAGAGTTATCAATATCTGCATAAAACTGCTCTGGTTTTAAATGCTTAACCATTATTTTTTTTCTCCTCTGCTGGGAGCTTAAAATAAAGGCCAAAGATTATAAAATTCTGGAGATAGTACCTGGCTAACTGAGCTTTATTTACTGCCTCCTCATCCACAAAATTAGCATCCCTGATTAGTTCTATCTGGTCATAGAGCTTTTGAAAAACATAGGTAACATCTTCTCCCTCAGTGAGCTTAATCTCCAGCAGGTATTTTTTATCCCCAGCTATTTTTTTTAAAACCTTAACCTGCTTTTCCTGTTTGAGTTTAATCTGCTCAGGGCTGGAGGCCATTTCTTTTTTTCTTTTCTTTATCTTCTCTGCCAGGAGTGCCATTGCCCACTCTGTCTCCTCAGCAGTTTTATACAGCCCTTCCCCTGGGGCTGGCTCTTTATATTCTATTGGCTTAAAAACTGGCATGGCATAACCCTCTATTGCTTAATCCGCATCAAATAGTTTTGGCTGATTAGGTAAAGGCTCTGCTGGCTTTTTAAACTGCTCCAGGTCTATTTTTTTCTCCTCCTGTTTTTTATATAAAAAGGTAAATTTTTTCTCCCAGATATTCTCTGTAGTAATAAAAAATTTTTCCCCTTTACCATTTTTTACTCTTACATCCTTATTATCTCTTATTTCCACTGGGCACTTTTTTATTTTGGCAAAAGTAGAGATATAATAAACGGTCATAGGAGCATTAAAGGCTATATAAAATACCTCTGTTCCTAAATTCCTTTTTCTCCATTCTACTCTCAGCTCCCATTTCCAAAAGGGAAAAACATCATCTTCCCAGGTAGGTTTTCTGGCCAGCTCAAAATACTCTTTTATTCCCTGTAAATTTACTGCCTCCATATCATAAGAATAATTTATAGGGGTAGTATATATCTGAGTATAGCCAAATATTTATAATTGCCTCCTCCAGGTTATTTTACTTATGGTATCATTTTCCCTATCTGTTTTTGCATTATAAGGTTTTTCAATTAAAGGCTCTACCATACTATTCTCCTCTCTCTAAATATCTCAGCATTTTAAAATCCAGCCTGGATAGATAGTAAAACTCTGCAAAGATTTCTATAAACCCTTCTTTTCTGGCAGCAGTGGCCAGGTCTCTTTTTTTTATGTAACTCTCTGCTATCTGCATCCTCAAAATTAACCACTGCTGGTATGTTTCATTATCCATTTTGGCACTGTGATTTTTTCTTTCTGAATTGGGCAGCAAAAGGGCAGCTTGTATAATGAGTTTGCATACCTCTTTCTAATCTGCCATCATCTGTAACAATATTCACATATTTATTATCTACAGGCATGAGCTTTTTAGTAGCTGCTATCTCTGCCCATAGTATTTTAGCTTTACAGGCTTTGCATATTGCCATTGTATCATCCTCTCAAAATCCTCCCATAAAGCCTGCTGCTAAAAAATCCCTGGAGCTGCTCAAACCACTAAGCAGCCCCAGGGTCATGCCTGGAGTGAAAGGGTTAAAGCTCCAGGTTATTTGTTTACTATCTGCACCACTCCCAGCCCCAGGTTAGTGGCCAGGTCTCCAGAAGTTATCATTACTATCTGGTCTTTCAGTGGAGTTACCCCTGCTCCCAGGTCTGCATCTGCCGTAACATCAAAGAGGCTGCCCCCAGTCTCAACATCTGATACCTCTGGGGTAATCAGCTCAAAACTGCTGTCTGAGAGCATATTTACCGTAGCCCCACCATTCAGCACCGTTACCTTTAAGCTCCCTGCCTCTATTGGCCTGCTGTCTCCAGCATCATTGGTAGGGTTAATATTAACTATTGCCTTTTGCCTGGTAGTAATTTGCTCAATTCTTAACATGGCCTTTTTCTCCTTTTTGGTTATGGCTATTGTATAGCTGAAATAGCCTGTTTTTTTCTGGCTCAGTAAAAGCAGCCACTTTATCCAGTCCAACAGCTTTTTTAACATCTCATTATTTACCCTCCTGTATTTGGGTTTTTATTATTTGCCCAGGCTGCTGCCCCTGGGCATCCTCAATTATTACCAGTTAGTAATAACTCCTATTTATAGGCTGTTATTTTTTTAGGAGTAATTACTATGTAGCCCTGATGCAGGTTAAACAGTGTAATATCATGGGTAGCACTAAAGAGCTCATAAATAAAGCCTATCCCATCAGCCCCCAGCTTTTCTCTGGCTGGCCAGTTTCCATCCTGGTAGTCTCCATCCTGATAAATCCGCAAATCATCACAGATAAAAACATCCCTGTAGGTATCCCTGAGTTTACAGATTAATCTGAGCTCCTCCTCCAGGGGTATTCTGATTTTTATATCTGGCTCAGCATCATAGGCAGCAAAGCCAAAATCTGCCCCTGGAAAATGAGCATCCATAAAAAATAGGCAGGGCTCAAGGTTTTTTGTTTTAAAAGTATCAGCCAGCATTAGGGGCAGATTATCTGCACTCTTACCCTGGAATATCCTACAGCTCTCTACCTGTTTAAATTTCTCTGTGGCCTGGGCTGCTAACTCTGGATGTACCTCTACAGAGGCATAGCTTTTAAACCTATACTGTATGGCAAAAGCCAAACATTCCCCTGAGCCTGTACCTGTCTCAATATAGTGCTCCAGGCCAAACTGCTCCTTTATATTCCCCACACTAAAAGCCCTAAGAGTTCCCATTATTCTTATCCCTGATTATTGGATTATCAAAACTTCCTGCTGCCTCATTCCTTGCCTTTGTGCACATAAATAGGCAGATACACATTACCCCAACAGCTCCTCCAAAAATAAACCCCATTGCAAAGCCTAAATAAAACATTTATCCCTCCTGTCCAACTAAATAGGCATTATACCAGTTCCAGATTTTATCTACATAATCACAGGTCTGGGCTGCATTAACTTTTCCAGTTACCTGGATTAAATAGCAGCTTACAATACCCCATTTTTGCCAGTTCCCTCCCTCTGCTTTTGTAAGTCCTATAGATTTATTTACATTCCCCCTTCCAGCATTATATGAGGCAAGAGCAAACTTCCATCTCTCTCCAGTATCCGTAATCTCTGGAAAATGGCTATACTGCTCCTGGAGATATTTACATCCTGCCTCTATGTTATGGTCTGGATTTTTTACATAAAATGGGTCTATTCCCATCTCATAGCAGGCTACACTGGAGAGCTGCATCAGCCCCCTGCATTTACTGGGGCTCTCTGCCAGGGCATCAAAGTAGCTCTCTTTTTTTATCATTGCTTTAACCAGTAAAAAATCAAGCTCCTCTCTTTCTGCATGATGATGTATTAAGCTATCCCATCTATCCTCATATTTTATTGTCATGTTTTTTAATCCTCCACTGCTGCTGATTATTAATCCTCCTGCTATTAGGGCTAAAAGTATATTTCCCATTTAGTCCTCCTCATTCTGGTTTACCCCCTCATCCCTTAGCCATCTCCCTCCCTTCCTTTGCTTAGGTTATAACCGCACTGAGGGCAGAGCTTATCCTCTGCCCCTGCTCCTGCCTGGGGCTCTGGAGGCATATAATCTGGATTTAGATAGCAGTTAATAAAAGTATCTACATCCAGCTCTGCCATAGAGAGCTCCGTAATAAAATCTTTATCCAGGTTAAACTCAGTATAAAACTGGTAGAGCCCCTCATCCCTAACCCTGGCATAATGGGCAGAGTAGAGCAGCACTACCTGGGCAGCCTCTTTTTTATTTTTACACTCTATCCAGGTAGCTGGCATTTTTTCTGGGATTACTTCCCCCTCTGCCTCCAGCTCCAGCAGGGCTTTAACTCTATGGTATCCATCCAGGCCATAAAGTTTTTTATGCTCTGGCTGCCATACCGCAAACCCCATAGCAAAGCCATTTTTTTTTATGGAGCTTTTTAGTTTTTTAAAATCAGCCTCAGTGAGCTCTTTTAATTCAGCAGGCTGTATAAACTCCAGTGCTTTCCAGTCCACAAATCCCATTTTTAAAACTCTATTTTTTATCATTGCTCACCTTGCCAGGGCTGGGTTTTTATAAATCATAATGGCATACCTTAAAATATGCAGTGCATCTGCCTTGCCGTTATCGTTAGTGATATTTTTTAGCAGTGCTGGATAAAGCATCTTTGCTTTATTAAAACTTTTATGCTTAACCGTTTTCCCCCTGGCACTCATCAGGCTGTATTTCTGCCATTTCTGGGGAGTAGTTAAAATGGTATTGATACCCTGGGCAGCTAAAACTCCCTGCCATGCTCCAAAATTTTTGCCAAACTTAAAGGCACTGGTAACTCCCTCTTTTCTATCGGTATGCCCAAAAGCCCAAACATTTTCCAAACAGCAGAAAAGCACCTGCCTGCCTTTAGTGAGCTGAGTAATTAATTTTGCCATCTCCACTATTGAGGCAGGGCAGTGCTCTAAATAAATTTCAGTTAAATCTTTATTTCCCAGGGCTACAGCTCCATACTTTCCAGGGTCTATGCCCATAAAAAAATAACTCATCTACCCCTCTCTTTTCTTTGCAGGTACTCCTCTCTGTCTTGCTCAATAAATTCCTGTATATCGTGAAAGTAAGTTACTACTGCCCTGGCTTGAAAAACACTCATGGTAAAACTATATTTTTCTCCAGTGCTTTTATTAGAGCCAGTAGGTATCTTAATTTTTTTATAGCCCTTATCCTCAATTATTTCTGCTGCATCTTTTACACTCATAAATACCACTCCTCCTGTTTTCCTAATTGTTTAGTTTTTTTAAATCTTTTTTTAAATCCCTGGCTGATTAAAAATTTTATATCATTTTCCAGTGGAGCTGCCACTACCAGCTTTAATCCATCCTTACTCAGGCTTTTAAATATTCCTGCTATTTGCTGATTAGTTAAATTTCCATTTAACATCCAGCCTACATAACAGGTTTTTCCTTTTTTAAAAAAGTCTGCATCACCTACCGATAACCAGCCATTTTTTTTTAGATTACTTTTTTCTATCCTGGTATCTGGCATTACATATTTCCTTTATTGCTGCTTCTGGATTATTAATAAAAATCATTAATGGTATTCTTAAAATAGTATAACCCTCACCCTTTAAATACTTATCTCTCTTTTTATCGTGAATATCATCATGTTTATTCCCATCTATCTCCATGATTAAAAAACCATCTATAAAAAAATCTGCCCTATACTTTCCTATTTTTTTCTGGAATATAAAATTTATCCCATAATCATTTAATAGCCTGTAAATTATTTTTTCTGCCTTGCTGTCTGCTTTATTTATTTCTGCATTAGGCAGGCACTCTGATAACAGCCTGGGCTGCTTATCTGATTTATAAAAATCCCTCAGCTTTATTTTAAATAGAGTATTAAATGCCCCTACTATTTCCTCTGAGCTTTTACCCTCCCTGGCTAATTTTTCTGCCAGTGGTTTAAAATTATTAACTATTTGCTGCTGTAACTTCTGCGGTATAGCTTCCATGCTCCCTCTCATTAAAATTACCGTTCTCTATTTTCATTATCTGCGTACAGTATGCCCATGGCTCTATAGGCTTTTCTATAAAACATCTGCTAAGGCAGTGTAGTAATGCCCTGGGGTTTTTCTTAATCTTGAGCATCTTATTTTTAAATGAAAATACTGTAGGGAATATATCCCTATTATAGAGCTCCTCACAAAGCTCCTCTATATCCTTTAAGAGCTTAGGCTTTGCTGAGTTTTCAATAGTATCTTTTAAAGGCAGAGCATAGCTCTCATTAGCTGCTTTTTTAGCTTTGCTTAGCTTAGCTTTGCTTAGCTTATCGGTTTGATAACCATTTACCCCCTCTTTTGGTTTACTCACTAAACCGTTTTTACCTCCATTTGGTTTACTCACTAAACCGTTTTTACTTTCCAGTGGTTTACTCACTAAACCTTTTTGGCCTTTTGGTTGAGTCGGTACACCATTTTTATTTTTCTCATTTTTAGGCTCAGGGTAAGTGGCTATCATCTGTTTTGAGTGCCAGCTCCCCCATTGGTGTTTATCCCAGTCTGCCTTTTCCATAAACCAGTATTCCTTTTTATTAATCTCATAATACTGCATTAATCCTATCTTTATTATCTCATCCCTAAAGTTTTTTACCTGCTGCTTTGTCCAGTCTCTTGCTGGTACTACTGCACTCTTTAAAAAAAATACTGAGGCATCACCCCTACCGTAATCATCTAAATGAGCTATATTCCATGTATATAAAAGAGCAGCATGGTCAGAGATAAAATTTACCTTTTCTGAGGTACTAATAACCCTTGAAAGCATCCTCCTATTTCTCAGCATCCTCTCCTCCTCATCATAAAAAAAGAGGCATAAAATAAGCCTGGCAGCTTATATCATGCCTCTACATCTTTTAAACTCCTCTACCTTTGTCTCCATTATTTTTACATCTGGAGAGCAGGCTGAGCAGTAATTTTTATCTACACTCACCTGGGTAGAGCATCCCTCTCCCTTACATAATTTGTAAAGATTTCTACTCCCTGTATTCCAGCTTTTTTCTTTCCAGTGTTTACTGCTCCTATGATTTTTATTGCAGCCAGCACAAAGGCTATCACTCCATCTGAGCTGGGTTATCCTCACCTTACCGCACCCTGGGCACACTGCCACTATAAAGGAAAACTGGTTACTGGCTTTGCTGTACCCAAAAAGTTTTAAAGTTAAATCCTCATCTACTCCAGAGCAAACCGTAGATATAGCATCCTTAACAGTATCCATTTTTCCATCTCCTCCCCAGGGTTAAAAAAAATAAATCTTCTCTTCCACTATCGTAAACTTAATCAAAATGCAATACTATTTTTAATAAAAATATTTTATATGTTAAATCAGGTATATATAGGGGCTCTGGATGAGCCCCTATACTGTATAAGGTAGGTTAAATCTTAACTGCCAGCTTTGTACTCCAGTAAATCTTAGCCCCAGTAATCTCCTCATTACCTGAGCTTTTTACATAGCTGGCTATCATGCTCTGCTTTACGTTCACTACCAGGGGATTTAGCACTCCATCTACTATCATCTTTGCTATGGCCTTATTATAGGCTGCCTCATCCACTATAACTATCTCCAGGGTTTTTCTCTGGGTAGCAGTGGCCTTCCCAGTATCCAGCTTATTAGGAGTGGCTACCTGGGGCAGCACTGGAGCTACATACACATTTTCTGCCTGCTCCTGGAGGAGCTCCCTGGCCTCCTCAGTCTTAGCTTTATCTGCCTTGCCCAGCAGCCTGGCCTTTTCCTTTTCAGCAGCCTGGATAGCCTTTAGCTGCTCCTGCTGGGCTATTCTCTCTGCCTCTCTCCTCTGGGCTGCTAAAAATTCCTGTATCCCCTCATCCAGCTTTTTTTCTAACTGCTGGGCTGGGGCTTTATAGCTGGTTTCTTTGGCAGAGATTTCTTTCCACAACTTATAGGCATTATCCTTTATGCTCTTATAGGCCTCCTCTACTTTTTTGTAATATCGTTTTATATCAGCCTTTAAGTTTACTGCCCTACTGTAATCCTCCTGGGAAATTATTTCTATACCTGCTACTCTTGCCTGGAGCTCTCCCAGGGCATTAGAGCACTGCTGCTCTACTGCATGGATTACTATAGCCTCTGCTACCAGGGCTTTGTTTTCTGCCTTTTCCATTTCCTTTTTTTCTGCTGCTGCCTTATTTGCCATCTGCTGCTCCTCCTCTAAAGTAGGGTTAATTGCTTTGCCACTTCCTTTATGGCTGTTACTGCTCTCCAGTATATGCTCTGCCTTTTTGTCTCAGTATCCTGGGCAGTATAAGCCTCCTCCACTAAGCCCAGCTCCCTCAGCTCCAGCACCCTGGGAGTTACTCTGTTTATCGGCCAGTCCATCAGCTCTGAGAGCATCCTGTTATTTACTGGCCTCCCCAGGGATTTTATTTTGTTATATACCTTTACCTGTTTTTCTCCCAGTGATTTTAGAGCCTCCTGGTAGGCCAGCAGTGAGGTTATTTGTATAGCCATGTTTCTTTCTCCTCTCCCCATATTTTTAACTGCTTTATATACCATTTTGTAACCATTTTTTTTTCATCTACTGATAAATCCATCACCTCTATTATCTTCCAGATAGCTCTTATAAACCCTATTTTTACACCTGCCAAAAAAATCATATCTTCTTTATCTTTTTTGCTTTTTCTGTTTTTTTCTCTGGCATTTATGCCACAGATATACCCTACTACCTCCCCCTGTAGCCTCTCTATAATTTTCTGGCTTTCAGTTTCCATTTTTCACCTTCCATGCCTCTACCAGCCTGGCTATCCTCTGCTCACCCTTATAATGCTCCAGGAGCTCTCTAAACAGCCCCCAGGCTTGCATCCGTTCCAGCTTGCTTAGGGATACCTCATGCCACTGGTAGCTCTCATCTGGGAGCAAACTGAGAATAAACAGCCCCCATTTTTTTACCATTGGCAGCCCTTTGCAGTAATACTGATTTACCAGCTCCTCATAGGCTAAGAGCTGTAATACATCATACCTGGGGATAAATTCCCTGCTCTTAATATCTATGATAGCCTCTCCCCCCTTCACAGGGATTACTAAATCAGGAGTTCCAGCATAGAGCAGCCTGGAGTGATAAATAGGCTTTTCTACTATGGCCTGCCTGAGCATCAGGGTAGGGTTTTCTGCCAGGAGCTTTTTAAAGGCAGTCCAGTGAGGCATTATCCCTGGGCTTATGCTGCTTTCATCCAGATTATTTTCTGCCCAGAGAGCTACTGCCTTATGTATGAAAGTGCCCACAGTAGCAGCCCTGCCCAGGATGTTTTTATTTACTTTAGAGTAATCCATCACAGGGCTGATAACATTGGTTACACTGGGGAGTTTATCACCTGCATAAAAATACTCATGGCTCTCAGGCTTAAATAGTAGCTCTGGCACTATGCACCCCCTTATGATGTTTAGAGCATAGCCACTCTACCTGGAGAGGCTTACCGTAGTCTTCATGATGAGCCTCAGCCTTTTTAGCTCCACAGATATTACAGGGCTCTTTTTTAACTTTACCAGCTTTTATCTTCTGGCTTAGTTTTATCTGGGCTAACTTTTTTTCTTTGTGCTCCAGGTAGTATTTTTTACCATAGGCCTTTTGCTGCTCTGGATTATAGTATCCAGGCCTCCTCTGCTGCTCTTTTGCCTTATTTTCTGGCTTACTTCTCCATCTGCTTACCCTGAGCCTGGCAGCCTCTCTGCTTTTGGCTTTGTCTCTGGCTGTCCACTCTCTTTGATATATGGAAGCACAGGCTTTACAGATATAATCTCTTTTTTTAATCCTGCCTGGAGCAGAGTTAGCAGCATCTAAAATAGCCTTGCATTTTCTACATACTTTTATCATCTCTCTCCCTCCATATTTCCCCGCTAATATGCTGTAGCTCATAAATTTCTGCAATTAAATCTTTAATGCCAGGTGCAAAACTTCTTGCAAACGGCTGCCAGTTTTTACCAGGCATAAAAACATGATGAGCCCAGCCCTCTAACCAGTTTAACTCATGGCTTTCACACTGAATTATACAAACTTTAGCTATATCTCTTTTGCCTTGTAAATGGGCTGTGAGTCTTTTTCTTAAGTCATAGGCTTGGCCGATATAAATTAGATACTCCTCACTATCAAAAAGAAAATAAACTCCAGTAATTCCATCTGGCATTGATACAGTCTTAATTATTTTTGTAGTTAAATCCACTTCTGTAAGAAAAGCATCCATAGCCTCAGCCCTCCTGCCCTGGCTCTCTCTCATCCAGCCAGGATTTAATAGCATCCCACTTAGAGAGAGGGCATTTATTTAAGTGCTCCACTGCAAACTTTTCCTTGAGCATTTCAATAGTCTTGCCAGTATTTTTTATCTTGCCATAGAGCCATTTAATATCATTGGCAGAAATAAAGGGAGGCTCATTATCCAGCAGGGCTACATCCTCATAGATAAAATGGGGAGCTGCTCCAGGCTGGGTATCTGAGGGAGGAGGAGCTGCCCCTGTATCGGTAGGGGAGGCAGCAGCCTCAGAGTTTCCTGGAGCAGCTTTATCTTTTTCTGCACCGTTTTTATTGAGAGGCTGGGGCTCTTTTAAATCTACCATCTCTGCCTCCACTGCCTCCTGATTTTTAATCCTTAATGCCTCATCCTCATCAAAGAGGCCAGTAAATCCAAAGGCTACCCTAAATGCCTGGATGAGAGTTTTGTGCCTGAGCATCCGTTTTGTATGGGTCTGCCAGGGAGAGTTATAACCCCCTTTACTCTGTTTGCTTTGGTAGCACTCATCTACATACTCCCTAACTGTTACTGGATAAGTCTGCCCTCTTTTAAATACCTTTGCCTCTATCCATTCTGGGCAGGGCTTTGCATCTTTATCAACTTCTACTATATCCTCTGAATAGGTCAGCTCAAAGCCATCATAGTCAGGATGAGCCAGAGCCAGGGCTATAAATCCATCTATGCCCACCACTGGGATTATGCCCCCTTTTTTGCTGGGGAAAGCATAAATCTGATTAAGAAAAGGGTCTAAGCCATACCGATTAGCCACTACCATTAAAGCCAGCAGCTCCTCATTTGTAGCCTCCCTATCCTTAACTTTAAAGCAGGTATTTTTTAGGGTATTCCATACCTGGAGCTCAGATAAGTTTTGTTTGGCTGCCATGATAGCTACTATGTTTTTACTCTTGCCTTGCTCCTGCTGCTTTTTTGCTACTGCTCCCATAATTTTCTCCTCCTAAAAAAAACATTGACAATTAGTTTTATTGAGGCAGCTTAATAAGCTACTGCTGCTATATGCAAACCTCAAACCTGAGCCCCAGAAAAAAACTCCTCCTTTTCTGGGGCTCTCCCCTTTAAGTCCTTTTTATGTTTTCTAAAATCTCCTTTTTTAGTTTCCTGGGTATCCAGTTAGGGTTTCTCTTTTTTATTTCTTTAAATTCCTGGCAGTCATAGTAGATATTCTCTGTAGCCAGCAGCACCTTTTCCATGCAGGGCACACACACTTTAAAAACCTTGCCACAGTGGAGATTAACCACTATCATTACTGCCCCCCTTATCATATCCTCACAGGCAGGGCATATTTTATGGTACTCATCTTTGGGGCTTTTAAAATAGAGGCACTCTATCTGCTGCATTTTACTATCTCTCCTCTCTCCTCAGCTTTCTGGGGTCTCCAGCTTATTAAACTCTTTTCTATATGTCAATGATTATTTACAGGCTATTATTACCTGGGCTACTATCACTGTTGCAAACAATACAGCAGCCAAACCCACCAGGAGGGTAGGTATAATCCTATCCAGCCTTTTGCTGAGCAGGGGCACAAACTCAAGGGGCTCAGAAG
>Ga0209777_10003579_pt1 | contig 19084 bp, 25 predicted proteins | sample FrelakmetHBP12HB_FD_187147 | JGI IMG/M metagenome (GOLD analysis project Ga0209777, IMG submission 187147) | Freshwater lake sediment microbial communities from the University of Notre Dame, USA, for methane emissions studies -HBP12 HB (SPAdes)... | ecosystem: Environmental > Aquatic >...
TCTCCACGGCAATCATTAAATGTAGGATAGGATTGTAATTCGTTTCCCATAATAGCAAATAAAAGTCCTGCTTTGAGATGCGTTTGAAACAATCCATAAGGATTTTGATCTGTTGCTATCAGTTTTATTGTTACTTTTGGTGTTTTCATATTTATTATTTCTTCTTTGTATCACTTGCCTGAATGCTGTGCACCAAGGGCGGTACGATATTTAATTTCACGCCTTCATGTTGAAGGCGGTTTAACAAAGATATGCTCGATGTATTTCCATATGCTACTTTTATTTTCTTCGAATTACTTTTCGCAAGTATTTTATAAATTTTCGAACCTATTCCTCGCCTTCGGTATTTTGATTTTACAAAGACGCCCGCATCAATTTGCAGTTCGTATTTACTCCAAGGTTTGTAAAGCCGTACACCAATGCCCACAGGTTTATTTCTTATTTTGCAAACTGTCACTTGCTCGATATATGATGGAGCATAAAGCCAGTCATGCATCTGCCATCCGGGTATAAATAAACGATGCTTTAAAGCCTCGGCAGCAATTTTCTCTATGCGGCATTCATCGTTTGCGGTAATAAACTTGATCATGAGACCTTTTACTTCTTCTGTTCAATATCGAATAAAGGATTTATCAAGCGTCCTTCAATTCGTGAAGAATATTGTCTATATCATCATATGCTTCTCCCGTCAAGAGTTGGTTAATATCATAATCCCACTTTTTTCGATAACACTTTAGAAGAGTTTTGCATTGATTTCTCGCAAATATCACGTCGGCTTTGTCTCGCTCCCTAATTCGTGATTTTAGCATCATGAACTACCCTTCCCTAAAGGAAAGGGTTTCTCGCAAAAACTCTGATGTTCCTGCGACACACTTCGAAGAATAATTCCTCAAAATGGCTTGTCCCAAGCAATAAATATTTTTTGCAGCATTCACGTCTCTGTCTTCATTATGCCCACATTCACAAACCAATACCCTATCTTTCAATTTCAAGTGATGAAGTTTTCCACACCTGTTACACATTTGACTTGTGTATGCAGGATGTACTTTCACCAATTTGTTTGTCTTATAGTTTAGATAGTTTGTGAACCTTCCCCAAGAGGCATTTCTGTCTGCTCTATTAAGTCCACGTTTTTCTGTCTCTGTCATTTTCTTAATTTCCAAATCTTCGCAAATTATCGTATCGTGTATTGTGGATAGGTTATGAGAAACCTTATGTAAAAAATCATTTACTTTTCTGACCTTTACATCATACAATTTTGCTATAGTCGATTTGAAAAACTTGTGTTTTCTGCTTCCTTTCTTTAAATAGTCTTTCCTCGTTCTTAATTTATCTATTTGTTCGTCAAAGTAGTTATCGTGTTTTTGATTGGGTATTTTGTTTCCTTTATTATCGACAATCAAATTAGTTAGACCTAAATCAATAGCAACAACTCCGTCGCCTTTATTTTTCTTAATGGCGGTTGTAGTAATACAGATATACCATTTATTATGAGCATCGCATTTAATGTATATTCTCTTGATTTCGCCTTCAATCGGTTGGTGTTGGACAAATCCGATTTTTCCGTAGATTTTTGTGGTTAACGTGTTCTTTTTCAAGTCTAAAGAATAACCAGATTGAGGATAACATATTCCAAAGAACTTATCACAACATCTAAAGTTGGGAAATCCCCATCCTCTTTGAAAAAATGATTTGTAGGTCTTATCCAATCTATCGGTAACGTGCTGTCTAACTTGTGAATGGATATTATTAAGTTCTTTCCATTCGTCAGTTTTCATTAGTTTTGTTATTTCAGTCTGCTGTTGAACTTTGGAAATGGATTTCTTGTTGGTTTTATATTCTTCGATTTTTTGACTTAGGAAATAATTATATAGTTCATTTAACAAATTGGCATGTTTCCATAGCTTTTCCTGCTGTGAATTGTTCGGATATAATCTAAACTTATAGGCAATCATGATTCTTGAAGTGTTCTCTGGTTCTCGATATATTCCTTCAATATATCAATCGTAACATTGCCTGTAGTAGCTAGAAAATAGGAGGGAGACCAGAAATTATCCCCCCATAGTTTATTCTTTAGAAAGTTCTTATACTTTTTTCTTATTGCTCTTGAACTATGACCCTTAAGAATATTGATATATTTGGTTATATCTAAGGTCGGCTTGGTTCTGAAAAGAATATGAACGTGGTCTTCTCCACATTCTTGTTCAATTATTTCTACATCAAAACCTTTGGATATATTTTCTATCGTGGTTTTCAGATCGGATATAATATCATCTTTGGTGAATACCTTCTGCCTGTATTTGACTACAGTTATCAGATGATAACAGAGTGAAAACACACAATTATTTGTTTTATCTAGGCGATACATAATTTTAGCCTACTCATAAATATATATCACTTTGGGGGAAATGCAAATTATTTTAGTAATTTTTGGGTCAATTCATCCCCCACCTAAAGGAAGGGGATTTCTTGACCGGCAGGTTAAACTCTCGCCGCAACGTTTTTTCTAATTCTTTTGATATTTTCATATTTATTTCTTGCCCTTTTTCTCTTCGTCGAATAAAGGATTCAATATCTTTCCCGACCATGCCTTTTTCAATATTATACTTGTAAATCCTTCTTTGGGCCTTATCACAATGCCCTCGGCAGGAGACTCATTAGGATATTTCTGTTCACTGGCAAGTTTTACCAAATCTTCAATACTATATCCAAATGCGGCTCCATCAGTAATAGTCGTAACCATTGTGAGAGAGAAATCCTTGCAAAATTGAGCGAGTTTCTCATAACTGGCATACTGGCGAGTCTTAATATCAAAAAGATTAAATACATGAAGTTCCATTTCGGTTAATCCGAGATGATTACTCTGGATGCCAGGTCCAACACATTCTCCTTGAATAGCCATATCCATATTAGGAAAAGCAGTACGAATGGCATTTTCAATATTATATTTACGAGCCATTCTCCAAAATCCATTGGTCTCGCTCTCCTTCAAATGAATACGCCGACTACATACACCAAACTCCCCTCCTTTGATAAAGAAGGTTCCAGAAGCACCATCATCTTTGCGTGTGATATAATACGGGCGACCCCACAATTCGGGCAGAGCATCTGGATAACTACGAAGAGATAACTCATCCGTCATAATGAGAAATCCTGGAAGTCCGCCATGTGCCTGTCCAGCAAGTTCGGCAGGAAGAGGCTTTTCATAATGGCGAATATTAAGAACTTCGGTTACATCAAGTCCTTCAACAATAGACCGTAGATCAATGGATGTACCAAGAATGCTCAAAGGAAAACAGATTCCAGCAGATTCCTGGCCTCTCAACCGAATTGGCTTAATGCGAAAATGTTTATTTCGAAGAAACTCAAACTCGGGCTTTTCAGGAAGTGTGGTGTCAATAGCCACATAAATCACAAGATCACCAGGCTTAAACTCGCCTTTTTTAACGACAGTCTGCCATGCAAGTACATCTGCTAATTCAAGGGTTTCCGCATTATCATGCGGACGAATGCTTTTGATCTTCTGTATTGTTGCTAGATTATCCATATATCGTTATAAATATTCGTCGATTTCGTGTTTATGCTCGGCAAGATACCATACTAGCCATCGATTGTCAACATCTTTCTTTGACCAGTTATAAAAAGTTGACCTCCACCATGAAGTATGATAAGCTGTGGCATAATGAGTAACCAATGGAATGATTTTGAAGATACTATCGGCAATTCTACATGTTATGGCGGAACAGGAAAGTGTTTGTTCTGCGGAGATACATATAATAATCTCAGTTATCACGAATCTCACGAATGCCCAAATCGTCCCACGCTTATGATTCCACAATTATTTCCCATTCCATCTTGGGACGAAACATTCATGCACGAAGCTTATTGGTGGGCACGTCGTTCTAAAGACCCTCGCACCAAGATTGGAGCCGTGATTGTCCAGCCAGGAGACAAAGACCCCATTTCACACGGGTACAATGGATTTGCCCGCAAGGTTGACGACAACGCTATGGACCGTTGGGAACGTCCCGAGAAATATGAATGGATTGTTCATGCCGAGGACAATGCTGTTCTTAATTGTGCTCGCAAGGGGCAGTCCTCCAAGGGGTCAATTATGTACACCCAGGGCGTTCCTTGTGCCCGATGCACTGATGCAGTAATTCAGGGTGGTATCATTGAAGTGGTGGTGCATAAGCAGTGGCAGGATTTTGAGAAGAAATTCGGATGGGAAAAGTGGATTGACTCTGCCAAGCGGTCAGAGAAAAAGCTCGCTGAGGCGGGTATCCGAGTCAGAGTTTTCGATGGCGTTCTTGGGATGCAAGGCGTCCTCGACGGAAAAGTAATAGACATCTAGTTAAACACACAAACACATGAAAGTATCAATAGAACAAATCGAGCAAACTCTTCTTGAAAAAAAGATAGAGCCGCCAAAGGTAGCAGAAATCATCAAAGATTTGATGCAAGCCATCGAGGAAGAAAAGGCAGATCGTCAAGCCAATGCTGAGAAGAAGCAAAAATGGGAGTCGGTGATTTTCATAAATGATCCCGACGGTAAAATCAAAGGCGACTTCACAGGATGGGTAGTAAAACAACAAACGGGGACAAGTACATCTTTACTTCTTGGGAAACTACAAAATGCTGCCAAGACCCAGAATGAATCGTCCAAAAGAAAGAAAACTCTCATCAAAAATATGGGAGAACTTTTCCAAGCCCTCAAACCCAAGTTCCTCAAAGAAAAAGGAATCAAAATACAAACGAAAGAGGCTGTACAAGTTATTAGTATAAATGGAAAAACCTTGTAATGGGTAAAGTATTATATCGAATTCCCGATTTGTCATTCGGTATAAGAAGCGTTGATCCGAATGGTGAGTTATTAAAACTTATGGGAGAACAACGAAATGATTTTAGTTCGTTTGTGCTTTCCGAAAATCATGGAAAAATGGGGCGGGATGGTTGGTGGTGTTCCTCGCTTAGTTCTTCGTATAATGCGGATGGTCAGTTAGTAGAGCAATATACAAAAGTGTGGAATGTTTTCGGTATGTCTATTCAATACGAAATCCACGGGGATATGTGTTGTTGTTCCTACTGCAAGACATTTGATGGTCGATGGGGAATTGCTTTTCCAGATTGCCCTGTTTGGTATTCGTGGAGAATATTGTGGTGGAGAAAGAAAACTTGGCCATGCCGATTATCTTGCATAAGATGGACTCTTCCTAAATTATCTCTAAAAAATAGATAGTTTCCTCTCTGGCGGGTATATTTATAGTACGAACTATGAATACACCCGAGATTTATTTAGTCGAACCGTACAATGCGTATGCCCCCAAAGGCAGAAAGAAGCATTGGCATGAACTTGTTGAAGAACAAGCCCTTTTAGCAAAAATCCTTGCCGAACAGCAAGCCATTCAAGAAGCCAAGAGCAAAACAACTCCTCCTCAAGCCCCTCCGTCTTCTGTACAAACGGTTGTTGGCTCTTCGGCTGGAGCGGGTGCCGCTGGTCAGGCTGGTTCAGGCGCTGGTGGAGGTGGTATGCCTGTATGGGATTATTTTAATCCGGCAGCAGACTCCGTCGATTTCTCAGCCGCTCCATTAAGTGGACCAGGCCCACTTACAGTTCAATTTACCAATACCTCTACAATAGAGAGTTGGGATACTTATACCTGGGATTTCGGGGATGGAACTACTAGCACGGACTTAAATCCGACTCATGTATATCAAAGTGGATCAGCCGCAGGATATGATGTTACTTTGACAGCAAGTTATTCAATCGGCGGATTTAGTGAAAGTATTAAACGTGGATATATTAGTGCTTCGATTCCAGCGGTAGTTGCCAAGTTTACTTATATAACTTCTTCGGGACCGGGACCAGTCACGGCATCATTTACTAATACATCAACAAACTCCAGCCAGACTCCCACTACAACTTATTTGTGGACTTTTGGTGATGGTTGGACTTCAACTTCGGCAGATGCATTAGTTGTACATCCATATGCCACGAGTTCATTGGGTCTAAAAGGATCGGGAACTGGTAGTTTTACCGCATCGTTGCAAGCAACTGGATCGTATAATATAGCATCTAAATATACGCAGAGTTTCTACGTTCCCGCACCAACTCTAAACATATCATTTACGGTTGTTTCATCCTCTAACTACTCGCCAGCTTACGTTACATTGACTCCAACAATTACTTATAATGGTCACGGAACTTATACGGGCAATTGGTACTCTGGTGAATGGCCGGAAAATGGTACTCAATATACCTTGCCATATGCAGGAGCATGGACCAATAGGTTGTATGATACTCGTTCCGCCGCAGCCAATTCAACAGGTAGTTTCACCGCTTCATTGCAAATAACCGAATCTACTTATGGAATTGCACAACTTTACACTCAAAGTTTTGCTCTTATTTACCCAACATTGAAAGCATCCTTTACAGTAGCATCCGCTTCTAAAGTTTCTCCCTCGCTGGTGACATTTACGGATACAAGCACCGATTCCACATCATCACTTGATAGTGTAGCTGGAACATGGAGTTTCGGCGAATATAAAGAGGACGGAACTCAATGGACAAGTGCTTGGGGTATTCCATATAGTTTCACTTATGCAACACGCTCTGCTGCTGCCGGTTCCACTGGTAGTTTTACTGCTTCATTGCAATTAACCGAATCGAGATATGGTCAAATGTCGTTCTATACCCAGAGTTTCTACATCGGACTCCCTACGGTAACTCCGACATTTACTGTATCGCCAGGCGCAGGGACCGCTCCACATTTGGAAACATTCACCGATGCTACAACCGTTCTCACGGGTAGCGGGGATTCTCTAATTTATTTGTGGACATATGGAAGTGCAAGTCTCACCGATGTCACGGTTGGAAGTCCGCCGGCTCTAAATTATACAACAGCAAGTAGATATACCGCATCCTTACAAGTAACTGAAAGTCTCTTTGGGGTTGCATTGAAATATACCCAAAGCTGGAAACTTAACTAAGGATATTCTTAAACAAAAAGCCCACCAGACGGTGGGCTTCTTTTTGTACACTATTCTCTCCCAGTATCGAATTCTTCCCGAATAAACTCCGATTCGGCTTCCCACCATGCTTCTAATTCCTTGCGAATGCGAGGGTTGACCCCGGTGTATTTGAAACCAGTCGCCATTATTTCCGACAGAGCATCAAAATACTCTGCGGGCAAGGTTAAGGTAATATCGGTGGGCATTTTAATCAAAGTGTCTGGACCCAGGCAAGTGAAACAGGAGTGCATCCGCAGTCGAAAATTACTTTGAACCCCGTCTTTTCAATTGCTTCCTTTATATCTCCACAAGTCCAACCATTGGAGACATTGGACCTTTTAATGGCCGATTGTACTTGCTTAATAGTCGGACAGAAATGACGGGTCGAACAATTTTCGAGGTATGTTTTAATACGGGTTTCCACCCCAACCCGGGAGACCTTGGAGAATAATGCCTTAACACGGGCTTCCGCCCAAATCCGAGGGGCCGTAGTTGTCGAAGCAGTGGTCGTTTGCGGCGAGGTAGGAGAAACATAAGCGCCGTAGCCTGGGGTGGGAGTATATTCTAAATATGTACCATTGAACTTACGGCTGAGAGTAAAATCGGGATCAAATACACCAGTACGCCACAATTCATCAAATAAAGCCTTAACCTTGGTATGAGGAATATCGAAACGAAAAGACTCGCCAGTAACTTCAACTTCGGGGATTTCCAATTCACCTTGAGAAGTCTTCCAGCGAATAGCCGTAGTAATGTCATAGACACTAAATTGACTATTGTTTGAAGCGAACTCCTTGACCTGCATTAACACGGCGGTCTGGAGCGTTACGGATTGTGGTTGATTACACATAATTTATTTCTATAGTTTAATTTGAGTATTCAGTCGAACAAATGTTTTACCAGTAATCAGCATCTGGAGAGAGCAACAGAATAGTTTCCACGCAGTAGTAAATCTTTTTCCGCTGAGCCGAAGACGAACGGTTTGCCGCCTATCTATAAAAGAAGCCGACTTTGTAGTTTGCTTGAAGCCTTTCGAGGCATTATTGACTTTCTCAAATACTTTTTTGTTCATTGTGGGCATTATACCCACCTTTAAGGGAAAGTCAATATCGAACTTGGAGAAATCTGCTTCCACCACCAAAAATCAGAGTAAGCAGGCGATTTTCTGGAGTCTGACGGGGGTGGACAGAATCGATTAAACGTTTGCGATGGCAATAATAGCAGAAGCGATTATTTTTGCTATGGTCACGGCGGCAGGATCGCAATAGAGTTACACGAGTCATATCAAATTGTGGGAACAGTTTGGTTCAACTACTCTCGGTCTTTTCGGTAGTGCAAAAGAGTTTTGACTCTTGAGGCTTGCTGATTGAACCTTGAGAACTTGAGATTTTAGGGTTGAACCTCCAAGAAATAACGGAGGGCATCTTTCTCTTTCTCTTAGTACAATATACGTCGTCGCACTGCCGCACAGTTTCCCTACCATCGTATTCCCAAACTGCCCCACAAAATTGTTTTAGTCTGATAAACTAGACTTATTGGGTATAAGTTCGGTCGTCATTAACCATTCGTCGAATTGATCTTCGGTTAATCCATGTGCGTCGAAGATGAACTTTGCGATTTCGTCTTGCATGGATGTATTGGACCCAATATAAGTCAAAATAGTATCTATGATTTCAAGGTCTTTCTCTTTTAGGTTCTTGAGCGATTTATGGTTTTCGGGTTCATTATTTTCTTTCTTTTCGATTTCAGCAATAATTCGTGAATAATGTTCGAGAGCATCTGCTCCTTGTCGAAGAGATTCTGCCAAAGCCAAACATTCCTCGGCATTCAAAAGTCCACTATCAACAATGGTTTCTCTAAAATTAAAGATTGCCCGTGCATAATGAGCTTCCCACGACGAATCGGCATAATTTACCTTAATATTCATAGAAACTTTTGACTTCGCCTAGTCTTCTACCTGAGTAGTAGCATTAAACTCATCCACTTGATCCTGGAGAGTATCAATTTCCTGTTGCAAGTCGGCAACAAGTTCATCGCACTTTTCCTGAGTAATGAAGGAGTTCCAGGTGTATTTAAGAGGTTGAAGGTCTCCATGGAGAGGAACAATTTCTTCGCCTTCCCGTTTCTGCAAGCCCTGTAGAAAGGAAATCCTCGATTTTAATTCAGCCATTCGCTCAAGTGCGGGATAAATGTTAGTGTTGGCTTGGGTAATCTTCCCCTTCAATTCACCGAGTTTATCGGAGAGTTCGAGAATACGAGTATATACCGCTTCTCGGTCCACCTGGGATGTGCTATCATTTCTTCGTGCATTCTCCCTTTGGAGGATTTGCTGTTGCCGAACAAGTTCGCCCGCAAGCCGATTTTTCTGCTTCAATGCCTGTGTCAATTTCATATTTTTAATTCTTTGTTTTGATTGTGCCGCATAGAATATCAGACTTCGAATGCCTTGTCAACATCTTTTTTGCAAAAAAGTGATTTTGTCTTTTTTGGCATTACCATATGTCGGCTACATCCTCTTTCGGATCGATGGGCAATATAGGCATAACTTGTTTAATCAAGGAGGTTTGCAACTCAGCGGCTTCAATTCTTTCCTTGGCCATATTAAAGTAATCTTTGCTTATTTCTACTCCTACGAAATTGCGCCCGAGTCTAACTGCTGCTTCGCCGGATGTACCCGAGCCTAGAAAACAATCCATTATGGTATCTTCTTTATAAGAAAACATTTTGATACATGAACTCGGCAATTCTACAGGAAACGGTGCCGGATGATTGGATTTAGTTTCGGCGGAAATATTCCATAGATTTTTTATATAAATCATAAACTCCTTGCCGCTAATAGTAGATGTGCCAGTGGTCTTTCGTTTCCATTGGGTTTTGTAGAACACAAGAATACTTTCATTAGGGTCAATAACGATGGGGCATCTGGCACTTCTCCAGCTTCCCCAGCATGTTTTTGAACTGCCAAGTTTCCCCCAAACAATTGTTCTCCAGTACTTAAATCCAACTGCTTGGCATATTTTCGTAATGTCGGCAGATAGAGGATAAACAATTTTGTCTTCTCCTTTGATTTTATTGGCATGATATGGATTACAAGAAAATGGAATATTTATACATATTCTTCCGTCTTCGGCCATGAGAGAAAAACATTTCTCAATCCATTTTTGGGACCAGATTAAATAATCATCATATGTCATTGTATCGTCATGTTTGTCGTAGAGGATGCCGACATTGTAAGCTGGGCTTGTTATAACTAAATTAATTGGCGGTGCGCTTGAGAAATCTGCCTTTAGAAAATCGTCGTTAATAAGTTTAATCATTCATTCCATTATACACTATCACGGCGATTTGTCAACTTCTTTTATGGGTGGTTTTCAGAAAGTACTTGACAATCAGATTGATGCCTGTTAGGATGATAATCTGAAATACTCCAACTGGAGTTACACACACAGAAATCAAAACACAACATACAGATATGGCGAATACAAATAAAACACGGTATGGTATATTTTACCGTTCCAATGGTCGATGGACATCTACTCCTTATGCAGGTGCTACCTTTACCAAATATACCCTCAGTCGCAATCCCGTTAAGGCCGACATCAGTTGGCTTCGGAATCGTGTACTGAAGTCTCGCACGAAGGTTCTTCCAGTCGAATAATCTTTCGATGCCCACAAAAAATGGTCATAGTCGGCAACTCTGTTTGGCTATGACCGTTTTCTTCCTTTCTAAATTATGGCTGAAGAAATTGATATACTGACATATATCGGATGCTGGATTGGAGCCTTGTTGCTTACTATTATTATCGGCGCAATTTCTGCGGTCTGGGCGCATAAAAAGAAAAACTTGACTTCCGAGAAGAACAGGATATAATGCGTGATATGCTATATTTCATTGAAGCCAAAGTAACTCGAACACATGCGGGCATTTCTGCTCCATTCCAAGATATTATCTGCAAACTGGTGAATGCTGACTGTTCTTCCTCGGCAAAGACAAAATATGAAAAGTGGTGCTATTCATATTATGCTCCTACAATGCCATCTAAAATTGACTTTGAGTATTTGAAGTTTGTAGATGAAATTAAATGAATAAAAAATCTGCGAATAAATCCAAACGGAATACTGCCACAACCTGCCCCGGCGGTATTTGTATAGTTTGTGGATCGGGAAGGATTGTAAAAACATCCTATTCGCCAATTCACCGTGACTTTGTCGAATGTGATGACTGTGGTAGTATCGTTACATTACAAATGCATGAGCGAAGACAAATAACGGCTCATTATTGCCAGAAATGTCGGTTCAAACCATGACTCTTGAATTATGCCAATTAAGATAAAAGTTGAATGTGATCCAGACGAATACCCGGCATACGAAATCCGTGCACTATTTTGTGATGAAGCAGCACGTAAGCCAACCGCAAATAGAAATCCTCTCACCGAAACTCCGTTCAACGAACTTCTTAAAAAAATATCACAAACCGCCTTTGATGAAGGACGGCGGTTCGAGCAAACCCATCCAGAACTGAAATCATAGTTATGACCCTACGAGAAATCTTAAAAACGGCAGACCTCAATAAAGTTTATCGTATTATTAACGCCCGAGACAATGAGAACATTGCTCCATGTGATAAACCTACTTTGTATCAAACCGTGGAAGGTTATAGTTGTCTAGTCAAAGACTTGTTGGGGAAACCAGTAGTCAAGCCTCATTCGATGCCAATCGTAATTCGATATGAAATTGATCTCACAAGTAAACATCGATATATTGATGCTTGTCTTCGTAATCCTTGTTATGTTGCCCCTCCAAAGGGTGCTAAACCGTGGGGTGGTTGCCGTGGAAAGAGAGTACCTAAAGGAAAATATAATTGTAATGCTGACAAGTACAACAAGTATTTTTCTCTAATAGGCACCCACTGGAGCAAATTGATTGATACTCCTATCGAATTCGAATCTAAACGTATTTCTATTGAAGATGGGTTGGCTATTTTGCTGTGGGAATTAAGCTTTTTTTCGATTGGGCAGTTAATCGATATAGCAGATAAATATAGCAAGCCCAAATGTGGTACTTGCGAAGGATATGGTTTGTGGTTTATGGGCGATGCAAGCCCAATGGGTCCGCAGGATGCCTCCGGCGGGTTGCCCACAAAGGCTTGCCCTGAATGCGGTGCCAATCGAAATCCTATTAAAAAATAAATACATGCAATTGCCCAGGACAATAGTAGAAGGATGGTCGGCGTATTGGCATGATCTCCCCCAATCCAGTTGTCCTATTCTCTATGATACAAGAGACCAAGACCTATGGATGATTGGATGGGAAGGCGGAAAAGAAGTCGAAAGTTGCATGAGAGAACGTATCATGAATATGCGGAAACATGTGTAAAAACACAGGCAAGAAATAAATGCGTCTCGGCGATCTAAAATCATCCTTAAAGAAGTTTCCGCCAGATATGAACGATCTGGAGATTATGCTTGTAGTAGCTCGTGATGGCAAAAAGCAATACGAGCCATTATGTTTTTCTGGATATCTTCCAACTCCGGGCTGCGAATGTATTATTTTTGGTTCTCTGACGGCAATTCAACAAATGGTAGAAACTGGAGAAATCGATAAACCCGACGGCTATATTGAGCCAGAAGACAGCAATCCCACGATTTTTGAATGAATGCTACCGAAGCCATAAAATTCATGGAAACTACTGGCAAGTGTGTTAAACTTGTTGCTGACAGACATCCAGATTATTTCTATAAACTTTTTGGTGATGAGACGATTTCTTTATTGTTACAAGAAGGCTCCTGTTGTGCTACGCTAGTAACTAATTTTACCCCCGGCGATTTCATGCGAAATTTCATGCGGAAATGGAAAGGCTTTTGTACAGAAACATTCGAACCATATATGGATACAACTCACAAAAATATGACCGAAGAAACTAAATCTCAACTTATAACAGAAGAAACCAGACAACAACTATGGGATCAAGGATGGGCGGCATATTGGGAAGGAAAAGAACAATCTTATTGTCCCAGTGATCCCGTTCAAGAAATTAGAGATGCCTGGATGACTGGATGGTTAACGGCTCAAAGTGCCGATAGTGAAATAATGTCCATTCCATCGTCAGAAGAAATTATCGAAAAAAATGGAACTAATCGACTCTAGCTTATGTCTGATGTCGAGTTTCTAATAAAGAATGAGCGGTGGTCTCTGATAGACGATTTATTGAACTATTATGCTATTGCTGCCTGGCGATTAGATGTAAATATGCTTTTAACATGGGCAAAAGCAACTAATGTATGTCGGGATAAACTCCAGAATCGAAAGCGATTCGTGGAACAATGCAAAATGTTCCATCCCAAACTTGCCAATGTAGCGGAACTGTGATAGAATAGCCACATATGCGAAAATTATCTAATGCCCTGAAATCGAACAAGAAACGAGTTTATGCTAAAGTTATATCCCATTCACAATCCGACGAATCTCGCTTTTATATCAAAATAGACCGTCGGGAGTGCTCCCACATTACTCGTCCTCGTAATTCCGACGATGAATGGGATGCTGATGATCTTGAATATACCCACGAAATCGATGGATTTAAGATTGTTTCCGAATCTGAGGGATGGGATTTTATCTTGAACGAACTTCCCGAAGAAGCGTGGTATCTCGTCTGTGCTTTTTATTCCTCTGGCAACTCATTTCACCACGTAGAGAATTGTCTTGCTCTTGTATCCTTCGTTAAGAATAAAGAAGACGCCAAAGTAATTGTCAATGCTATCAAGCGAGATTACAAAAAATACCAAGATAATGATGAATGGGAACACAAACCTCTTGTCGTTCATTTGCCGGTCGCAAATAAAGACGAATCAATTCCTACAGGAACGTGGAAAGGATATTTTGAACGTCTTACTTCAATAGAGGCCAGGCCAATCGGCGAAACTATCAAAGTCGAATTCTAATTAAAATATAAATATGCGTTACATCTCATTGGATATTGAAACTACGGGTTTAGACCCATTAACCTGCGATATTCTCGAAGTGGGTGCCGTTATTGAAGACACTAACATCTCGCTTTCAGCATTTGAAGTCCCGTGTTTCCACAAATATCTATGGAAAAATAACTACTGTGGAGAGCCATATGCTTTAGCAATGAATACGCATATTTTCCAATCCATACTTGAGTTGAAAAGGGCTGGACTAATCCACGATCTCATAACTCCCGACAATCTTTGGGAATATTTCAGGAATTGGTTAATTTCTAATCAAATTGACTTGGCTGAACCCATAACCATAGCTGGCAAAAATGTAGTGGGATTTGATATTCCATTTCTTAATAGGCTTCCAGGTTGGAAGGACAAGTTCAAGTTCCATCGTCGGGTTATTGATCCTGCGGTACTTTATTTTGACCCTCATAATGATAAAGTTTTGCCCGATTTGAAAGAATGTAAAAGGAGAGCCGGGCTGCCCGATGCCGTGAGCCACACCGCCTTCGCCGATGCATGGGACGTTATTCAATTGGTACGAGCAAAGTTTCCACCCATGTGTAAATAACAATATGACCTCGCTCACACCAAATAACTGATATGTTGAAAGCCAGCTATACTGTTGACCGAGTAATTAAAAAACTGCCGTCAGGCGATGATGTTGTATTTATTGTCGATAATGATGTCGGTATGAGCATTACTAATGATGCAGAAAATGTTGTTGAAAATGTGCATGAACTACCCCCTCCTTAAGGAGGAGGTTTCCTCTCTCATCCCAGTCTTTACCAGTCCAGAGGCTTTAATCTCGGGTTGTCCCAACCCTATAAATCTTATGTTATTCGCTGCTAATATGTCCCGATCATGAGTCACCCCACACTCAGGACACTTCCATTCTCTATCAGCCAATGTTAATCCACGATTAATATATCCACAAGAACACAGTTTAGAGGATGGTTCATACCTCCCAATCTGAATAAAGTTCTTCCCATACCAATCACACTTATACTTCAATATACCCTGAAAAGAAATCCACCCGGAATCACAAATTGCCCGATGCCTTGCCCTTTCTTGTTTCCTGGTTTCATCCCTCTCATCAAACGGAATATTTTTTAACATATCCTTCACTGATAGAGTTTCCATACAAATTGTCTTCACTTGGTTATCATGAGTCAATTTGTAGGAAAGTTTGTGGTGAAAATCTTTGCGAATATTAGTTATTCTTTCATAAATCTTCGCCACTCTAATTCTTTGTTTCTTCCTATTATTGCTTCCTTTCGTTTTCTTGACTAATTTTCGTTGCTGTATCTTGAGTTTCCTCAAATGCCATTTCAATGGCTTCGGATTCTCAATCTTTGTGCCATCAGATAATATGGCGAAATGAGTTAGTCCTAAATCAATTCCAATCGCTGTTTTTTCTTTGACAATTGGTTTATCGGGGAGTTCCTTCCCATTATCGACTAAAATAGATATAAAGTATTTACCAGTAGTTGTTCGGGAGACATAGGAAGAAGAAATATCTCCTTTGAAGGTTCTGTCGAAAATACACTTTATGCCCTCCAGAAATTTTGGAATAATTACTTTTCTTCCATCAAAATCGACTTGGGTATTTTGAGGAACTCTAAAACATTGTCGATTTCTTTTTGCTTTGAAATTGGGATACCCATTTTTATGTCGGAAGAAAGAGGTATAGGCTTTATCCAAATCTTCGAGTTTAGATTGGAGGGATTGTGAGCCTACTTCAGTGAGCCATGGATATTTATCCTTCTTCATTTTGGGTAATTCGGCTTGGAGGTCATATCTTGAGACATTCTTTTTTGTTTGTTGGTATGTCTTCATTTTCTTGCCCAAGGCCCAATTCCAAATAAATCGAGTACAGCCGAAGTGTTTCTCCAGAAGAACTCTTTGTTCTTTATTAGGATAGATGCGGTATTTAAAGGATTTCAGCATATACGAGTATAAGTATCAGTCAATTTAGGAAAAAGTCAAGTTTTTCTAAAAAATATTATTTATATTTTGGTGTAGGATATAATTAGTTGACTTGTTCTTTGTCGTGGTATATAGTTAAGAGTAAATTGGGGTCAATTCATCCCTCACCTAAAGGAGGGGGATTTCTTGACCGATAGGTTAAAAGTTATCCCGACCACCGAATTATGTATCGTGATACAATGGGAGAATGGGGAGAATTGATACACTCTCAGGGCAAGTTTGTCGATTTTAGAACGAATATGATGATTACGGCCTTTGTGTCGCTAATATATGCACTTGACAACGGCCAGAAGTAGCGTATAATGGGTAACATGAATAACAAATACATATTCGTCATTGATACAGAACAGTACGCTGGCAATTTCAAGCGTGAAATGACTGCCTATATCACGGGTCATGTAGGAGATTGTGGAGTTGGAGAAAACATGATTCCTCTTTATCAGAAAGAAACGGGAGATACTAATTGTGAGAAGTTTGGGGATATTTTAGATTACCGTCCAGATGATCATGGGTGCTGTCGTCCATGTGCTATTTATCCGACGCCAGGATGGTTTAATCCTGGCATGGCAAGCGATTTTAGAGATGGCGAAGATGCCGCCGCATTAAAAGAGTATGTCAAACGCTGCGAACAAATCTATGGCGAGGAATTCATGACCCGGACATTGTATATTAAGGCAGTATTGGAAAAAGGCGAAGAGTGCCCCGGTTGGTCAATGGAAGCCGTGGAACGAGAGATTAAACGTCTCAATGAAAATATCGAAGCGGCTCGCCGGTTGAAAAAGCCGAACCACTGTCCTTCTTATTTGTCTGTGGCTATCTATTTCGAAAAGAAACCCTCCCAAGAACTCATCGACCTGATGAAGAAACGTGCTTATGCTTATTCCTTGCTGTTCCGCCAAAAAGAAATTAAAATTACAGGATTCCGTCTCATCGAAGAAACCACATCATCTGCCGAAGAAGCTGTATAATTTCGAATATGCACTTGACAATTGCCAGAAGTAGCGTATAATGGGCAGCAATATTATGAACCTAACCGAACTTCAAACATTAATCGATAAGGCAGATGCCGCTTACTATACTTACGGCAATTCGATTATGGAAGATGCCCGCTATGATAAACTCAAAGCGGAACTCAAAACTCTCAATCCTTCCGACCCTCGACTTCTATCCGTAGGAGCATCCATTCGTGATACAATTCTTCAAAAGAAAGCCCATACGATTCCAATGGGGTCACAGGACAAGGTTCTCAATGAAGCAGAGTATAGAACGTGGATTAATAATCATATTCCCGATGGAACTGTACTTCATGCAAGCCATAAGATGGATGGTGGCTCATTTTCTCTTGAATATAAAGATGGTCGTCTTGTATCTGCTATTTCCAGAGGCGATGGTACTATGGGTGAAGACGTAACCGCAAATGCTGTTAAGTTTAAGAATGTTCCTACTTCGGCTATTCTTCCCAATGGAAAAATGTTTTCTGGATTTATTCGAGGTGAAGTTGTACTGACTATGGATGACTGGTTGGAAGTTGATCCCAATCAAACATCTAATCCCCGCAGTCTGGCGGTTGGAATTTCTCGACGAAAAGATGGTCTGCAAGCAGAATACTTGAAGTTTTATGCTTTTCGAATTTTTGATGCCGATGGAGAATTATTTGGGGACTCCGAATCAGAAATGTCCCAAGTCCTAATTAAAATGGGATTTACCATTGCTCCATATATGACTGGCAAGGCAGACGATGTATGGAACTGGCATCAAAAAGTATATTCCGAACGCCAATCATTACCATATTGGATTGATGGGACCGTGGTTAAAGTTAATGACCTGGAAAAACAACTTGCTATGGGTACAGCCGCAAATGACTGCCCCAAAGGTCAGATTGCTATTAAATTCGAAGCTGAGGGAGGCAAAACGATTTTGCGAAATGTAACCTATCAGGTTGGTCATACTGGCGCAATTGTGCCAGTTGCTAATTTTGACACGGTTCGAATTGGTGGTACAAATATTACTAATGCTACCCTTTGTAATTGGGAATACATTGAAACTCTTGATGTCTGTATCGGCGATGAGATTTTTGTCATTAAAGCGGGCGATATTATTCCCCGCATTATGGAAGTAACTCGCAAAGGTACTAAGCGAACTCCGATTCCTGCTCCTACTAAATGCCCCGTCTGTGGCAGCAATGTTGAACGTAAGAGTAATGTAAGTGGAGAGGAGAGCACTACAATTTATTGCTCGAATGATAGATGCCCATCTGTTGTAACTGGTCGCATTGAGAGATATGTAAAATCCCTGGACATTCAAGGCATTGGCAGCAATCTCGTCGAATCTTTAGTCAATGACCTCGGTGTTAAAGACCCTTCTGATTTGTATATACTTCACAAAAAGTCAAACGAGTTGGCAAATCTTACTTTAAGTGGGGGTGTGAGATTTGGAGAAAAGCGGGCAGAGAAATTGCTGGAAGAAATCGAGAAGAAGAGAGAATTGACTTTGAGCGATTTTCTCGGCTCTCTTGGAATCTTTGGACTTGGGAAGCGCCGAGTTGCCACAATTCAAGCGGCAGTACCAGGAGTGTTGGATACGCTTGACGACTGGTTCACTCCCAAATTAGTGCAACATGCTCAGTCGGCAGGAGTACCTAATATTGCATCACGGATTTATGCCGAATTAACGAAACAAAAAAGTGTCATTCTAAACTATATCACAAAAGGAGTTATTATCATGAAAAATCAAGTAAAATCAACCGGCGCTAATGTAATTTGTATTACTGGCGCACTAAGCAATCCAAAAAGTCATTATCAGGCTTTAATTGAACAACATGGAGATGTTTATACCAATACATTCTCCAAAGCCGTTACTCATCTGGTAGCTGCCGATGTAAACTCTGGTTCGTCAAAGTTACAAAAGGCCGCTAAACAAGGCACTAAGGTTATTAGTGAGGATGATCTGTTGGCTCTTCTCCAAACGTAATATGATGTTAGCAGAAGCGAGCAACGAGTCATTGTGGCCTATAGCCGTGATATTCATATCACTATTTGTTTGTGTTTGTAGTGTTCTGATTGGTAAGTGGCCTTGGCAACGAGACATTTATTATATCAACCAGGAAGACGACGATAAGACGG
>Ga0209777_10003580_pt1 | contig 19084 bp, 14 predicted proteins | sample FrelakmetHBP12HB_FD_187147 | JGI IMG/M metagenome (GOLD analysis project Ga0209777, IMG submission 187147) | Freshwater lake sediment microbial communities from the University of Notre Dame, USA, for methane emissions studies -HBP12 HB (SPAdes)... | ecosystem: Environmental > Aquatic >...
GCTGTCGCTATGGCTGCGTCCACCTGCCGCAGCCGAATCGAATTCGCGGTGACAGTCAACGAAATCAAGTCGGCGCGGCCAACGGCAGTCAACCTGAGTTGGGCGGTTGAGCGGATGCTGATCCTGTATCACGCTTGCGCTGATGCGCCCGATCGTGAACAAAGACTTCTGGGCCTGGCGCTGCAAATCCATGCGGAGGATGCCGAGATGTGCGAGCGGATTGGTGCATTCGGCGCTGAGTTGATGCCCGCCACCGGCTCAGTACTTACGCACTGCAACGCCGGCGCACTTGCAACCGCGGGCTGCGGCACGGCACTGGGGGTTATCTATGAGGCAGTTCGTCAAGGCAAGAAGCTCAGCGTTTTCGCCGATGAAACCCGACCGGTATTGCAGGGCTCGCGGCTGACGGCGTGGGAGCTGATGCGCGAAGGTATCGATGTCACCCTGATCACCGACAGTATGGCCGGTCACTTGATGTCGCGTCGCATCATTGACTGCGTGATTGTCGGCGCCGACCGCATCGCGATCAACTATGACGTCGCCAACAAGATCGGGACGTATTCACTCGCGGTGTTGGCCAAGGAACATGGCATTCCGTTTTACGTTGCCGCCCCTACCTCGACCTTCGATTATCAGATTGCCTCGGGAATTGACATTGAGATTGAGCAACGCGATCCTTCCGAGGTCACCAACTGCGGTGGCTCCACAATCGCGCCTGAAAATATCCGCGTCTACAATCCCGCATTTGACGTCACGCCCAGTCAACTGATCACTGCTATCATAACCGACCGGGAAATCATCCACTGCAAGCGCTGGGCTGAACGAACTGACTAATAGCCCGTACTATTCACGCGCGCCGTCAGGAATCCTTTCCTGTCGCAACTTCAATGCAACGTTGCCTCATCTATTTGGGACTGTTCGAGTGTTGCGTCAGGTGTTAGCGGATGGGGTACGGTGTTGTGGGAGCGAGACCTGACGCATGGGCAAGTCACCCAGCATTCCGTCATGTCACACGCCGCGAACAGGCTTCCGAGCAGATATGAGACGGAGTGGCCGCGGCGCAAGACATGACGGAACGGCAAATAGCACATTTACCTAACGCCATGTCATGTGTTGCTGTCGTCTGATGTCATCTGGGCCACAGATGTAGCGTTCATGATTTCGAATCAAAGAACCCGCGAATTTGTTGAGCCAGTTTTCTATTGTGAAGGACGCTGTTTAACTCCTCCACAGTCGCCCCACGCACAGCATCCGCCGACGGAAATGCCTTGAGTAGTTGCTCCTTGCGTTTGCCACCGATGCCGGGGATGTCATCCAACACCGACTTTTCAATCTTGCCATCGCGCAACTTCTTGTGGTACGTTACGGCAAAACGATGCGCCTCGTCACGAACACGCTGCAGCAGTTTAAGCGACGGTGAAGTTTTCGGCAACGACAGCATCTTGCGATCGGTCGGCAGTACGATCTCCTCAAATCGCTTCGCCAAACCGCAGATCTGAAGATCATCGATACCCAGTTCCTGTAACGCCACCAATGCGGCATTGAGTTGCCCGCGGCCTCCATCGATGAGACAGAGATCAGGCATTTCCTCTTCGTCCTCAAGCACCCGCGAGAAGTAGCGTGACACAACTTCCTGCATCATCGCGAAATCATCCTGCCCCACCACGGTCTTGATCTTGAAATGCCGGTAGTTCTTCTTCAACGGTTTGCCGTTGCGGAAGAATACCATCGAACCCACCGCATCGCTGGCGCCGAGGTTGGAGATATCAAACGCGCAGATACTCAGAGGGGGCTTCACCAGATACAGGTCCTTCTGCAACGCCGCCACAACACCGGGGAGTTTTTCTTCACGTTCGCGGCGCTGCTGCAGCAGTTCGTTTAATAGCAACCGCGCATTGGTTTCGGCCATCTCGACAATGCGCGCTTTGTCTCCCTTCTGGGGAGACAACAGTTCGACTCTGCCGCCGCGCTTTTCCGCCAACCATTTGCGAATGATCTGCTCGTCATCGGTCTTGAACGAACAATAGATTTCTTCCGGGATAAACAGCGCACTGAGATAGTACTGTTTAATGAAGGCCGATGCAATATCCGCCTCTTCCTCGTCCTGGTCGGCTTTCAAGTGGAGATTCTGCCGACCAATCAGCAGCCCATCTCGCAACTGCAAGACGACCGCGGCAACATCGGCGGCACTGCGCGCAAAGGCAATGATGTCGCGATCGACAATGCGGTCTTCCGTGACTTTCTGTTTCTGCATCACTAATTCAATGGCGCGAATCTGATCGCGGACAATGGCCGCTTCCTCGAAGACTTGCTGTTTTGACAATTCGACCATCTCCTGTTGCAACTGCTCAATCAGGCTGGCCGACTTTCCCTGCAACAGCTTGACTACCTTCTGAACTTCGTGATCGTAGTCTTCCTGAGAAATCAATCCTTCGCAAGGTCCGGGGCAGCGCTTGATGTGATACTGCAGGCAAACTTTGTATTTGCCGCCTTTGGGGTGCGGAAGCTTCAAACTGCAGCTTCGCAAACGAAACAGGCGGGTAATCAATCGATGAATCTCTCGCATAGGACCGACATTGGCGTAGGGTCCGAAGTACAACCCATCGTTCTGTATCAACCTGCGCGTCACGATCAATCGGGGAAATTCGTCGTCCTTGGTGAGCTTTAGGAATGGATAACGTTTATCATCCTTGAGACTGATGTTGTAGCGTGGCCGGTGCAGTTTGACCAGATTGGCTTCAAGAATCAGCGCTTCGACTTCGGTATCGGTAACCAGCAATTCAAAGTCCGCAATTTTCTCCCGCATCGCCGCAACTTTGGGATTCAACTCCGGAGCATTAGAGAAGTAAGTTCGCACTCGATTGCGCAGAATCTTGGCTTTGCCGACGTAGATGATTTTGCCGGCAGCATCCTTCATCAAGTAGACGCCGGGCTTGTCGGGGAGGTCTTGAAGCTTATCTTTGAGGTCGATCGTCATACGGATTCAGAGCCGGCGAGTCGGCGCTAATGCCTTGTCTCGCAATCGAGATTGCCCTGTTCTATTTAATACGCCGCGCACCGGCATATTCGGAGGCGAAGGTATCCGTAGAGAGATCATCAATGGCAACCCCGCGACTTTCGGAGGCATGCACGAACTTGCCGTTGTTGATGTAAATGCCAACGTGTGAGATTTTGCGACCATCGGAGCGGAAGAACACCAGATCGCCGTAGGAGAGATCGTCCGGCTGTACACGATCTTCAAGACGGTAGAGCGACTCCACGGTCAGAGGTAAGCGCGTGCCATCATAATCGCGGTAGACGACATAGATAAACCCCGAACAATCAAGTCCCAGGACGCCCGACCCGCCTCGCTGATATGGTGTCATCATATAGCCGGCGATGATGTGGTTCATCTTGTCCTGATCTATACGGCTGAGCGTTGGATGTCGTTGTTCGATCGGCTTAGGTTGCTGGGGCTGTTCACGTGGCTCTGCGATCGGCACATTGCCGGGCGGATTGGTAAATCGCGGCATCGGTGTACAACCGAATATGAACGACGCGAGCAGCAGGACAGCTACTACGAAGCGCGTCATCACTTACCCTTCCCCGTCAACACGGGATATTTGATGGAAAATCTGGCTGCATAGTAGATTCGCGACGCCACAACAACAAGCAAAACGATCGCCAGATACGGGGGAAAATATATCGCGGCAAATAGCGACAAGGCCAAAATCGAGACCTTGGTTGCCAGCGTCGCTTCCGTCAGCGACTTGTGCCTCCAGGCGGCAGCAAAGAACGGCAGCGAGATAGCCGCGGCCAGAGCGAATGCGTAATCAGCGAACAGGATTGCAAACACCACGGCGGCCACAGTCATCCAAAACGATATCCGCAGTGTTCTGCCGAGGCCCCACTCCATCGCGTACGTCTTCTTGCCGACAGCTTTGTCCCCCTCAAGATCGGGCAGAGTTGTATTGAGATAGACCGCGCCAACAGCCAGCACGTATGGCAGCGACTTAATGATTCCCTCGATGTTGAAGTTCTGTGTCAGCACCCAACCAAACAGGAACGCCAGAGTGCCGTGTCCGAGCATATTATTGCGAAACGATTTGTAGGGATGCTCCCGCAGTTTGAAAAAGGGAAAAGAGTACTGCAAGCCTACGAGCGCGCCAACGACAAACAGAAACCCCAGTTGCCAGTTGATCAAGAAAGCGCCAACGATAGCCACCGTAGTCGTCAGTATGTATAGCACCCAAGCCTCTGTCAGCGACACGTGGCCGTCCGCAATCAGAAACAGCTTCTTGTTACGTCGATCGGACTCCACGTCAAATATCTGATTGAGAATGAAAATGCCGCCCGCCAGTAACGTCGACATCGCTAGCATCAACAGCATCTGTCGGTCGTCCTGCGAGAAATCGACAAACGGATATCGGTCGAGTGTAAAAGGGTTGGTGCCGCGCGAACGCCATTCGGCCGCTCGCGCCCCCAAGAGGGCGATCGTCCAGACCGGAATGATCAGCATCGGTCGAGTGAGAAAGATATAATCTAAGAGTTTCATTTGTCCTTCCGCAAAACAGGCCTGTTAGCAGTAAATATGCAGCTATGCGGTGCCGGGTTCAATAAAAAACATTGCCGCCATTTGCCGCAATGACAGCAACCGAGAACCGTTGATAACCACTGGCAGTCGCAACGAGGCACACTGATGCTTGGAAATCTTCGCACAAGAAAGAGAGCGCGGAAACCGCGCCCAACAAGTCAATATCCTTATCTCAGCTATAGCTTCTTCTTCCACACTGTTCCTTGCGGCGAGTCCTCCAGAACGATGCCCATTGCCAGAAGCTGATCGCGGATTTCATCGGAACGCTTGAAATTCCGCGCTTTCCGGGAGTTGTTGCGTTCTCTGATCAACGCTTCGACTTCAGCATCCAACGACACTTCTTCCTTCTTGAGAACAGCCAGCACAGTGTCGAAGCCATCCATCGCGGCAATCACTTTCTGCGCATCCTCTTTGGATATGCCGTCGTCAGCAATTAGACGGTTGACGTCACGAACGAAATCAAAAATGGCTGCCAGCGCCGGCGAGATATTCAAATCATCATCCAACCCTTCGGCGAATTGTGACTTCGCTCGATCGACGTATTCATCGACTGTGCCTGAAGCCGCGCCGTCCTTGTCCGCCGTCCGCACATTCTCGTAGAAATCACGTAGACGTTGAATCGCACTCTTGGCGCCTTCCAGTCCGTCAAACGTGAAGTTGAGCGATGCGCGATAATGCGTCGATAAGAGCAGGTAGCGAATCGCCACCGCGGGATAACCCTTGGCGAGCAGGTCGCGTACGGTGAAGAAGTTGCCGAACGACTTCGCCATTTTCCTGCCTTCGACGATCAAATGCGCCGCATGCAGCCAGTAGTTGACGAACTTCTCATCGTTGGCCGCTTCCGACTGCGCGATTTCGTTTTCATGATGCGGGAACATGTTGTCGACGCCGCCGGTATGAATATCGAAATGATTGCCAAGATGCTTGGTCGACATCGCCGAGCACTCGATATGCCATCCCGGTCTACCCTTGCCGATTTCCGTCTCCCAGAAGACATCGCCATCGGTCTCATCCCAACCCTTCCAGAGCGCAAAATCCGACACCTGCTCCTTTTCGTACTCATCGTTCGTTGTTCTCTGTGAGGCCCCCGCCTGCAATGATTCCAAATCCATGTGCGCCAGCTTGCCATAGTTGGGAAACTTGGCGATGGAGAAGTAGATGTCATTTCCGGAGCGATAGGCAATGCCCTTGTCCAGCAGCTTCTTGATCAACACAACCATCTCGGGGATGTGCCTGGTCGCTTCGGGATAGTACTCCGCACGCTCGATGTACAGCGCATCCAAGTCCTCGAAGAACGCGTTCTTGTATCTCGTCGTGTAATCAGCAAGCGGCGTACCCTCGGCCTTCGAATCTCTGATTGTCTTGTCATCTACGTCAGTGAGATTCATGACGTGAATGACCCTGTACCCGCGATACTTGAGATAACGACGCAACAGATCCTCGAACATGAAGGTGCGGAAATTACCGATGTGGGCAAATCCGTAGACGGTCGGTCCGCATGTATACATGCGTACCACACCCGGTTCAATTGGGGTGAACTCCTTCACTGTCCGTGTCAGAGTATTGAAGAATCTCAGCGCCATAACTATCTCCTTGGTCTACTGACAGAAATCAGTTCTGCGTAAACGACTTCACCGTCTTGGCGTCCAGCTTCTTGACCAGTTCCGTTACCAACTTGACTGAGGCATCGTAGTCGCCGCGATACATGATGGCGTTGTGACCGTGTATGTATCTCACTTCCACGCCGAGCGCGATTGTCGGCACTCCGGCACGCGAAACATGAATACGACTACCGTCGGTAGTGCCACGCGCTACGCTGGAAAAATGATATTTTATCTTGAGTTTGTCGGCGGTATCCACCACAAACTGACGTAGCCTGACATTCGGAATCATGCCACCGTCATATACGCATATATCGACACCGCTGCCAAGTTTCTCCGGTGGTTCTCCGCTGATTCCCGGCACGTCCTTGGCAATACCAGTGTCCATCACGATACAAATATCGGGATTGATCAACCAGGCCGCTGTGCCGGCTCCGCGACATCCAACCTCTTCCTGCACGCTTCCTACTGCGTACAGCGTATTCGGATGTTTTACTTTCTCCAGTCGCCACATCACTTCAATCGCCGCCGCACAACCGAAACGGTTATCTATCGCCTTCGCGAGATACATATCCTTGGTCGCCATGATCGTAAACTTGCTATCGGGAACGACCACGTCACCGACGTAAATGCCCAGTTTCTTCTTGACATCGAATTTGCCCCTGACACCGACATCAACATACATGTCGGTGACTTCCAAGACCTTCTTGCGCGCTTCCGGCTCAAGAATATGCGGAGGGGTGGAGCCAACAACACCGATCACCGCACCCTTTTTGCCCAGGACAACCACGCGTTGTCCCAGGGTGATGTGTCCCCACCAACCACCCAAAGGCAACAACTTGATGAAGCCATTGCCGGTGATTTCCGAGACCATAAAACCGATCTCATCAAGATGACCGACGACCATGATCTTGGGATCAACCGCCGCCCCCTTGCGCTCGGCAATGATCGAACCCATCTTGTCGAAAGAAATCTTCGCCAGTTTCTCCAAATGCTTCTTGAAGATCTTGCTTATCGCCTCTTCATGCCCCGGGGGACCGTAGGCATCGGTCATTTCGGCTAGTAGCAGTTCGGTTCTGTCCATCATTACACCTCCAGTTTCAGGCTGCATCGACAATAGCGTTCTCAAACGATTCCAAAACGCGCTCTGCAAGGATAACAATCCCGGACTATCTGGGCAAGACTTTCTTGGCAAGCGGAGATTGGCCGGAAACACTGAGGGGCTGTCGAAGCGCTCAAACTTATTGCCTGACGCGGCCAGAGTTGAAGATCACCGCAAATCAAGAGGGGCGACTTAGCAAAGTCGCCCCTCCAAGATCACTTGGTGCGTATATGGCGTGTTGCGCCTGAGGCAAGCTAACCTACTTGCAGTTCGCGCAGGGCGCCAGACCGCCTGCGAAAATGTAGGCGATCAAATACACTGCATCGGAAATATCAACCACGGAGTCGCAGTTGGCATCCCCCGACAAATACGGAGTCGGGGCCAGACCGCCGGCGAAGATGTATGCGATCAAAGCAACCGCATCCGAGATATCTACAACATGTTCTCCCGTGGCGTCACCACACAGATACGACGGCATCACCTTCAAGTGTGCCGGCAGCATTTGCAAGGCATTCACCGAGTCCGGATCATTCGAAGACACCTTTAGGTCCGCTTGATAGCTCCCCGTATCCAAATCGACTCCCGAAAAGATCAACTGCACAGTCGCTGACTGCCCGGCCGGCACCTCACCCGACGATGGCACCGCAAACAACCACTGCTTCGGCCTGACAATTTGTACAGCCAGGTTATTATGCAAATAACCGGTGTTGATCGCGACCGTCATACCGATCGTCCCTGTCCGGTTCTGGATACCAAGAGTGTTCCCCAGAATGTCAAACCCCGGCGCGATTGTCTGATACTGCAACTTGATATTTCCATTCGGCGACAGGATGATTTCCGCGGTGATCACATCCCCCGGATTGACCGCCGCATCATACTCCGGATAACGAGCATACTCGATCACAAAATCACTCCCCACCGTCTCGTATACGACCTTCCCACCCGGATTGTCAGCATCCAGAATGTTCAGATCATCCCAGCACCAGCAGATCACATTCTTGGGCGTGGCGCTCGAAGTACTCGGCAACGCCACGTTGCTCAAAGAGTTGTAGTTCACCGTCGGCCCAAAGCCAAGTATGCCGTTTGAACCTATATAGAATTCCGTGTAGCTCGAATCATAAAACTTAAATGCGAATGGAAGCGGGAAGGGACCGATGAAGTTATCGTCTGCCAGTCCCGCGGTAATATCCGTGCCCGTCGCCTCGATGTTGATCCAGTTGAAGATCGGACCACCCGGTTCGTCCGAGTCAATCCAGATATATCCCCAATCATCCGGTCCGCCGGCGTTGTAGATCACCTTTGGTCCCAGACGCACCGTGTTGTCTCCCTTCGCTTCCCGATACTCGTTCCAGCCTTTGGGATAGCTGTACTGATTGACGCGTCCCTGCTGAACCAACTTGTCAAACATCGGCGATAGAAGCGAGACAGCCGTCAGTGAATAGTCCAAAGCACCCGGCCCCGCATTAGTGATCAGCAACTGGTCGTACACCGAATCACTCTCCAGTACTGTCTGGCTGAAGCTTAGCGGTGACAAACTCTCATTCGGACCGTAGTCGATCCGCACGTTGTCCACAAACCAATCGTCATAAGGGCCCGCCCTCGCGGTGTTGCGAATCCGCAACCGGAACGTAGCGTAATGCGCATCCGTCGGCAGGCCAATCGTCACGTTCGCAAAGTTCGACATGTCGCCATCTGCGCCCAGATGCTGCTTCAAGATCTTCCACTGACCCACATCATTCAAATACTCAATATAGAGATCATCTGCTGAATCCGGTGACTCGCCGCCACCCGTCTGCTCATAGGCGTAGCTCAGGTTCACGCCCTGCGCCACGTTCAGGTTGACTACCTGTGACATGATCGTGTCCGCGCCCACCGGATCGCCGTTCAACCGCAGCGCATACGGTGGTGTCGGAGGATTCAACGCCACAGCGTCAATCGTCGCGCCATGATTGTATACCCACAATGCCGCATCAACCGTCGTCGACGAAAACGTGTCGTAGAAAGGCAGCGTCACCGGTTGACCGGCCGACGTCGTCCGCAGCGTCACCGTCGTCTGCACTGCGCCTGAACCTCGGGACGTGGCTACCACTTGGGAGGTATCGACATCGCCGAACGTGCTCAGACCGATTATCACCCGCACATGGAACGGATAGCTTGCATTCGGCGCCAACGTTGTCGTGATTGTGATCGGTGTTGTGCCGGCGCTGTCCCACAATGTTGTCGGCCAGTCTACCTGCGCCGTCGTCAGATTGAAAACGTCACTGAGTAGACCATCGTTCTTGCAACTGATACTGTACCAAACCGTATCGCCGACGGCCCCCGAACCCAACGACACCGCCGGACTCAGAATCACCGCGTAATCAATCACCCGGAACGTGTAAACCTTCGTCGAGTCCGTCTCGCCGTTGTAAGTATACGCCCGCAGATAATAATTGATCACCGTTCCCGGTGACTGCGCCGGAATATACCCATGATATTCCCGTGGCTGTCCCGTCGCCGTTAGCGTGTCGCGATACCACACGTTCAATAATTCATAATACAACAACAAGGAATCCGCTATCAGCGTCGTGTCGGCATCGATAGTACACTTAACCTCGTAAGGATTGACCGTCTCTTTCGTATCGGGCAAAGGTGTGTGCTGAATCAGCACGCTCCACGGATAGGTCTGCAGTTGCTGGATGGCATGGAATACGTTGAGTCTTCCGCCGGTAACCGTGATACCCGCCAGCGCAGCAATTGGATCGGTGCCGGCAAGCAAATAATGCTTCATTAGCAGCGCCATCTGTCCCGGATTCGTCCTGCAGGCGGCGATAAATGTCGGGCAAGCGGCGGCATACATCAAACCAATTGTCCCCGCAACATGCGGTGACGCCATCGAAGTGCCCGTATTATTGCCGTAGGTGTCGCCCGGCAAAGTCGAGTAGACATTCGTGCCTGGCGCGCCCAAATCGATCGTGATCAATCCATATGCCGCGTCGCTGTATTTTGTGTCAATGTTTGTCGTATTTGTGACCGAGATCAGGTAGTTACTCGGGCAAGCAGTTGGGATGTCACCATCCGTATCGATATTGAGATTGGCATTCGCCGTAGCAGCGGCGCTGAGAATGCCCTCCACGCCCATCGAACGGTACATCGCGCACCAGAGCGGATAGGCCGATGGTTGGCCATAATCCACGCCAAAGGACGAATTGGTTGCCACGACAAAGGCGCCGTGCAAACCGTTGCTCTCATTATAGCGAGCGCGCTGTTCCAGAACATAGCCGTATGATTCGACCGTGGTCGCTTCAGTGGCTGACGATCCTTGCACCGCCATCAGCTTGACGCCCCAGCTTACACCGGAGATGCCGATGCCATTGTTGCCGCGAGCGGCGGCAATACCGGCGACGTGGGTGCCATGCGAAGCGCTTGTGATTGTACCATTGTGATTGTAAGAGTTCCAACCATCATAGTCGTCGATGTAGCCGTTGCCGTCGTCGTCAATTCCGTTACCCGGAATCTCCTCCGTGTTCTTCCAAAAATTCAAATCCTGATGCGCGATATCAAACCCGCCGTCAATGATCGCTACAACGATCTGATCCCCCAGTGCGGTCGTACCACCGTTAGCGATATCCCAAGCTTCCGGCGCATCAATGTCGGCATCAGCCGTTCCACCGGACTGACCCGTGTTGTTCAGCGCCCACTGCTGACTGAAACCGGGGTCATTGGGAGTAGTGGCGCGTTCTTTGACAAAATGGTTGAATTGAGCCAATGACACGACAGGACGCAGTCGGACGTCGTCCAAGATAGCCTGATTGTCGGCTGCTTTCAGTGTGCCGCCGGAATACTCGAAGAGCCAGATGTTCATTCGGCGACAGAGCAATCTGACCGGCTTGAGATCGATGTAGGAATAGCTTCCGGTTAGGCTACTCGGCTGCTCGCCGGGATTAAGCTGGATCAGCAACTGCCCGGGTTCATAAGAATCGGTCGTCTCCAGCGCCGCAGCGCGATTCTGCGCTGACACTGCCGCAGACACCGAGAATAGTGCTCCCAAGAGGAAACAGAAGGTCACTCGCAGGCGTGTCATTGTTGATCTCCAAGTCCTATGGGACAGGTTATTGGTACCTGTACCTATGCATTCCGTCTACAAGACCTCTCTGGCGGCAGGAAACCGGGCATGGATACGACTATTGCCCAAGAAGTAGAAATCAGCCAAGTCTTCTCCCACAATATAGCAATTCAGCCGCCATTGTCAACGAGAATACGCAGTTACCGCGCGTGTTTTGAGCGTCCTGTGTGTGGCTACTGCACCTTCTCGATCATTTTCCGCACCTGTTCTGCGAGGTCGTCAACCTTGCGATTGAGTTCGTCGAGATCTTTCCTTTTCACCACTTTCATTTTGTCGATCGCGCTCTCGATATCGGACGTCACCCGGTCCTTCAATTCTTTTCCCGACAGCTCGGCTTTGTCCAATAGCTCAAGGATCGCTTCAGCGCGCTTGGATTTGACGACCTCCCCTTGCTTAATCAGCGTATCAACGATTTCCTCGGCTTTGGCGCGTGTGATTTCGAAGACGCCGATTGAAGCCAGAATGGTCTTCTTCAGAATTTCCATATTGAACTCTCCTCCGAGGGCGATAAACCCCCGCAATGTCTCTTGCACAGATCTTCTATTTCCGTATCGACCGATGTCGTCCAAAAACACTTGCCCCAGTACCGGCACGGTCATATCGCATCCCGTACGGCTATCGACGATGCGAAACTCCACGTCATCGCGCACATACGCGCGCAACGCTGTCGAAGTTACGAAACTACTGACTTCCGCGTCATACAGCAGCCGATTGGGATAGCGTTTGATGACTTTCATGGCACCTTGGGATAGAAATTCCGCCTCTACAGAAATGCCCCATTGAATATAGTGCATCGCACAAATAGTGCAAGAAAAAAATCAGGGATGACCGCCACCATAACAGTCATCCCCACAGCAACCTAGGTATATAACTATACCTTAGTAAAACTAAGGAGCACGATGTTCACAATTTCCAGAAGGCGTTCGCAGACAAAGGGTTTCTTGATAAACATGTCACCACCAGACTTAAAACCCCTTCCCTGGTCATCCGCCGTGTCTTTGCCAGTCAGAAATATCACCGGGATATTCTCGGTCGCCGGTTCTTTCTTAAGCTCGTTGCAAATCTCATAGCCGTCCATTTGCGGCATCATGATGTCGAGAAAGACCATGTCCGGCTTGAATGTTCTGGCACGCTCCAGCCCCATGACAGCCGAATTTTCAGCGACAACGGTGTGTCCGGCGTTGCTGAGAAACGCTTCCAAGATATCGGTGATCTCCTTTTCATCGTCGACCACCAGTATTTTTGCCTTTTTCTGCGCCATTCTAAACCTGTCCCGTCACCAAATACTCTATTTAGGTATCGACAGCAGGCTGTTCGTTCTTTAGCGCAGTCTCCTTTTTCAACAAGCGTGCTGTAAGATGTGGCAATCGCGATCTAGCAGCAGTAGGAATCTTTCCTGCGGTCGTCCAGCAGGTCATTGTGGGCGGTCACGGTCTTGTCTCGCGCGACGGCGGGGTCAAGATCAAGCAGCACCAGCCTTTCGCTAGTCCCGTCAGAGCCGGCAAGCACTTCTCCTTGAGGACCTACGATCTGACTCCTCCCCGTAAACGCGAGCGTCTCATCCCCTTGCTGTTCCATTCCGGTACGGTTACAGGTGATCGCGAAAACACGGTTCTCCAGGCAGCGGGTGATCATGGCGTCCTGACAATTAGGGAGGACCAAGTTCGAGGGATGGCAGATGATATCTGCGCCTCGCAGCATCAATGTGCGCGCCGACTCGGGGAATAGCCAATCGAAACAGATCATAATTCCGACTCTGGCGCCACGGAACTCAAATACGCGAAATCCGGTGTCGCCCGGATCAAACCACTGCTTCTCCAAATTGAAAAGATGAGTCTTGCGATAGAGGTGCGCTGTGCCATCGGGGCAGACCAGCGCTGCCGAGTTGTAGACTTTGTCACCGGCACGCTCAGCAAACCCGAACACAATAGCGCCATCTTGCCGGCGAGCTACGTTGCAGAAAAACTCGAAAGTCTTGCCAGTTGCGAACTCCTCTGCCAACTCGCCCGTTTTGGCTCGCGAGGACATAAAGTACCCGGTCAAAGCCAACTCGGGCAAGACCAGCAAATCAAAGCGATCACCGTCGATCAGAGACAGAATTTTCCTCTGATTGGCTTCCTTGTCGCCGAAGACGACGTTGTACTGTAGAAATCCGGTTCGCATTTTAAGTATGCACTTTCGCATGGGAAGCTATATCATTCTGTTTGATGTTGCAATCGGAAATGGAGAGATCTACCTGTCAATGATCCGCCGACGCGCTATTTTCGCTCTGACAATTCTCTTCGGCGGGATCATCCTGATACTCGCGTTTAGCGGTATCGAATCAAGCCGGAAGAACATGCTCAGACTGCTGCGACAGGAAGGCGAATCGTTAATGCAGGCACTGGTGACTTCCGTACGCAACAATCTGGCATCATCAACCATCTTCGAGGAAGCCGCCACCGAGCGGTTGATCGACATCTCCACACTCCTTGGCGCCCTGCTGAACGGAAGCACCACTGGTATTGACTCTCTTGGCGACTGGCAGAAACGGTACCGACTGGAACGGATTGATTTGGTAGATGGCTCTTGCCGAATTTCTGCTTCTTCGGTATACGAATCCGTGGGCGATACGGTTTCCGGTGATCCGGACATGCTGGCCGTTCTCGATTCAGTACTCCTGGAAAGCCGATCGATGGCAGTCGCACGGCCGATGCCGTCCGCGCTTCCGCAGGATGATTACACTTATCTGGCTCTGCGCACTAAGCGTGGCGTGATGCTGCTGTCAGCAAAGGCGAAGAAACTGACCGACTATCAGGAATGGCTCGGCATCGGCTTCGTGGTTCGCCAACTCGGCGATCAGCCGGGTATCGATTACGTTGTGCTACAGTCTTCGAGTGGCATCGTTTTGGCATCGCGCAGTGTCCAGCAAATGGTGGCAGTAGAGGCGGATTCCTTCCTCGCCGATGCTCTGGAGAGCGAGCAGACAACCAGTCGTCTCTACGACTTCGAAGGTAGGCGTCTGCTTGAAGTCGTGCGCGCATTCAAATCTGATGTCCTGCCCTCCGGTATCCTTCGTCTTGGCATGTCACTTGATGTCTATGATCAACTTTACGCCAGTTCCCTTAAGCAGCTTGCCATCCTCTCTCTCCTTCTTTTCGTCCTTGGCATTGTGGGCAGCTACGCGGCTACTTCTTTCAAAAGGCTTCAGGTTGCCGAAGTGAACCTGGAGCAATTGCAGTCTGTCACCGATGAGATCGTGCAATCTCTCGAGGCCGGTGTTGTCGCCGTCGATCGCGAAGGCATGATTACGATCTTCAATCCGCAAGCCGAGCGGCTCTTCGCCAAATCCGCTGACGCAATCATGAACCAACCCTACTGCAGCATATTCGCCGATGATTTGCTGTCACTCGGCAAGATCGAATCGCGCTCTCAACAAGCGCACCGAGGCGAAGTAAGATACTCGCCGAAGGGTCCCACGCAATTGCGACATCTCCTGGTCTCATCCGTGCCAATCTGTGGCAAGGACAACACGTATTCCGGCGCCGTCGCATTGGTCTATGATCTAACGGAAATCAAGCAGCTTGAGGAAAACGCGCGTGCGGCGGAACGGCTGACTGAGTTGGGGAGTCTTGCGGCGGGCGTAGCGCATGAGATACGCAATCCTCTTAACGCCATCTCCATCGCCACCCAACGACTGCGCTCGGAATTTGAACCGAACATCAACGCCGCCGAGTATCAATCGTTTCTTAAGACGATTGCCGAAGAGATTGATCGACTGAATACCATCATCAAGGATTTCCTCTCATTGGCTCGCAGCAGCAAGATCGAGAAAGTTTTAGTTGATTTGCATGGCTATTTTGATGATATAGCTATTTTGGCGAGGTTGGAGTCGGAGAGGCAGCACATCGCCATCGCAGTGGACATCGAACCCGGACTGACGGCGGTACGTCTCGACAGGCAGGAAATGAAGAAGGTGTTCCTCAATTTGATAAAGAATGCCGTGCAGGCAATCGATTCGCGCGGGACAATCGGAATCACTGCAAGGAAGCAGTCTTCCGGCCAAGTCGCTATCGACATCAGCAATTCCGGTCAGCCGATCCCTCCTGAGGTCCGCGATAGAATCTGGCAGCCGTATTTCACTACCAGAAAAGATGGCACCGGATTGGGACTGGCAATTTGCCGTCGGATCATCGCCGATCACGGCGGAACGATTGAGCTATTGGAAGGCAAACCGACCACATTCAGGATCGTGGTCTAGAAGAGGTCAGAATGATTACCAAGTTATGGCAACTTAAGGGCGTGTTCGTAATCATTGGTCTGTTCATCGCTTTTGCGGCGTGCGTAAAAGAGAAAGATCCTAATCTGGAGCGGGATCAAATCAAGACTGCATTGGGTGCGATTACCACGGCGATCAACGACAAGAACCTTCAGACACTGAACAGTTTCTACATCCAGCCGGCACCGGCCGCCAAAGGCCCCAATGCTCTGCTGGCGGCGGTCACCGCCAAAACCGATTCGGCCTTCAATATGCACGGAAGGAAATTCTCGATCGACGGCAAGAACGCCACCGTGCGTTTCGCCTTTTCTCCCGATCCCGATGACACCGTGTATTCCTATCTTTACTTGGTCAATAAGAGCGGTTGGAAGATTTCCAACTTCGACATTAAATAGCAGGACCTAAGGCGCGCCGACTCGCTGAATCTGAGTCTTCTTCTCGGCCAGCATCTTCAACAAGAATCTGCGGAAGGGAGCGAAATGGCATTCCTGCCCACAGTCGCTGAGGTCATGGATATTGACACAGCGCCCTTCGCAGCCAGGTCCTAACCTCAACACTTTTTCCGGAATCGGCTCGGTGATAAACTGCCTAAAATGCTCTACATCGACCACAAAGCTGGTGCCACAATCCGGAGTTTCATGCTGAAAGAAATAGTAATGCTTACCCGGACCGTCCTCTTCAAGAAAGGCGGTGCCGATCGGCTTAACCGCAAGATCATCGACAAGCTGCCTAGCCGTCAGACACGTCTGACAACAAGCACACTTCTTCACAATTTCATCAGCCACAACTCTCTCCTTGGTGCAGGGTTCGAATCACTCGCGCCAGCTGGTCTGCGGATGAGCGCAGGTCGCACAGCACGCGCAGCACTTCGGTTAATGTTTGCGGCAATGACGCCAGATCGCCGGCCTCATACATTGCTCGTTCATGAAAAGCAGCGTTCATACTTCAACCTTCTCCGGTTTTGTGCCACGTCCATGTCATATATTATCGACCGCTGCCGTTCGTAATGTGAGTGCAAAAATGCGTTCGTTAGCGAACGGTGATCTCTCAAACGGGAGCCGGCGCCTGACAGCGCTACTGCCTGCGCCGCAGCGTCACCAGCGTCGCTCCCCAGGACGATCCGGACTGGCTATCCAATTTGAATGACACGACTTGCTCATTGCGTTCCAGCAGCGCATGAACTGTGCGCCGTAAGTTCCCGATCCCTTTGCCATGAATAATCCTAATCTGGGTAATCCCGCGATCAAGACATGCTTCGATATACTCCGGCACCAACACCTTCACGTCCTTGGGGGAGAAATGGTGCAAGTCCAGTATCCCGTCAATGGGATACTCCACCGGTTCATCGTGTTCGTCCTGCATGGAGTGCAACTAATGAGGAAGGCTGAATTGTGCCAACAGAAATTCGCGCCCTATTCCGTAATCTTCCGAGCGTGTTACTACTTTTTCTTGGCTCGAGCCGCCCGCTTCTTGGAAGCGCTTCTCTTGATGGCTTTGCGTTGACTGCTGCGCCGTTGGGTTTCAAGTTGTATCACGCGCTCCAGCGTTTCCGGTGAATCCACTCGATCCAGCAGCGCGATTTCGAAAAGCTGATCGGTGCGGTCGATGAAGATGAACTCCATCTGGTCCCGCAACTCTTTGGTGATTTCCTTTAGGTCCTTCTTGTTCTGCGACGGCAACACGAATTTGTAGATGCCCGCGCGATAGGCGGCCGCAATTTTCTCCTTGATACCCGACACCGGCAGCACTTTGCCCCGCAGCGATACCTCACCCGTCATGGCAAAATCGTTGCGAATCGGGCGATCCGCCATCACCGATGCAATCACCAGTGAAATCGTCACGCCTGCCGACGGTCCGTCTTTCGGAATCGCGCCCTGCGGAAAGTGAATATGCACATCGTAAGTGGAAAAGTCCTCGTGCGGAATTGCGAGCAGATCGGCACGAGAACGCACGAAACTATGTGCCGCCTGCACCGATTCACGCATCACGTCACCCAGCGATCCGGTGCAAGTCACGTTCCCCGAACCGCGCATCTTCAGACCCTCGATCATCATGATGTCACCACCCGCCCCTGTCCAAGCCACGCCACATGCCACACCAATCTCCGGTTTGGTTTCCGCCATCTCGGGAATGTAGATCGGCGTGCCAAGATAGTGCTCAAGATTATCTTCGGTAATCGACCAGGACACCTTGCCCTTGTTCATCGCCTTGGCTTTTGAAAACTTGCGACAGACCGACTCAATCCGCGTCTTAACTTGTCCGAGGCCGGCTTCCATCGTGTAACTCTGGATCAGGTTCTTGAGCGCGCCGATCGAGAAGGTCAGTTCTCCCTTCTGGATGCCGTTGTTTTTCAGCACCGCCGGAATCAAGTACTTTTCCGCAATCGTCAGCTTTTCACGGTCGACGTAACCGGAGAATTCGATCACGTCCATCCGCTCCAGCAACGGCTCCGGTATCATCTCGATTGAGCGCACGCTGAAGATGAAAATCACTTGCGACAGATCAAGAGGCAAAGCCACATATTCATCGATGTACTTGCGGTTCTGGCGTGAATCGATCACATCAATAAATCCCAGCGCAACTGACACCCGCGTTTCGTCGATCGCCAGCTTGTCAAGGTCTTCAATCAGGAACACGGGATTGATACAGTCGGTCTCGATCAGCGAACGCATGATCTTCCCCGGCATCGCGGCTTCGAGCGTGTGCGGTTCGCCGCGCAATTCCGCTATCGAACTGAAACCGGCGACACTAAAACGCACTATCTGCCGGTTGAGCGCTTCCGCGACCGCCGCGCCGAGACTTGCTTTGCCGGTACCTGATGGTCCCGAAAGACACAGGACCGGCGCCGAGACATGTTCAGTCAACTGGCGACTGGCGAGGTATTCCGTAATTCGGTCTTTGATTTCGCGTGCGCCATAGAAATTACTGTCGATGACTTTTTCCACTCTCGCAAGATTCTGCTCTCCAACGGCCACTTTGCCCCAAGGTATTTGCAGCAGCCAGTCAAGATACCTCTTGATGGAACCATACTCCGCGGAAGCCGTTGACAACGAGCGCAGTCGTTCCGTCTCCAGAAAAAGCTGTTCCTTGACCTCAATCGGGAGGTGACTCATCATATTGATGCGGCGGCGATATGATTTCGCCATGTTGTCATCTTCGAAATCCTCGCCCAATTCGCGTCTGATCTCTTTCAATTTGGCGCGCAGGAAAAATTCGCGCTGCGAGCGATTGATGGCATCCTCAACCTTGATCTTAAGTTCCTGCTCCAGTTCCATCCGCTGACATTCCTCGCTGAGAAGATCAAGCAAGTGAAATGCTCTTTCCTTGACCGTCAAACCGATCAGCAACTCGCGCTTGTCTTCAAAAGAAAAATGCAGATGATGAGCTACCGTATCGATTAACCTGCCGGCATCGTCACGGTTGGCTTTGAAAATCTCTTGTACTT
>Ga0209777_10003581_pt1 | contig 19079 bp, 22 predicted proteins | sample FrelakmetHBP12HB_FD_187147 | JGI IMG/M metagenome (GOLD analysis project Ga0209777, IMG submission 187147) | Freshwater lake sediment microbial communities from the University of Notre Dame, USA, for methane emissions studies -HBP12 HB (SPAdes)... | ecosystem: Environmental > Aquatic >...
GCGCTTTCAGCTCGTCAGGCGCCCGAAAAAAGATGGGGCTCGATATTTCGGACCGTATCCGTCGAGCGCCTCGGCAAAGGCGACGCTCCGTTTCATCCAGTCCATTTTCCGTCTCCGAACCTGTACAGATCAGGAAGTGATATCCAGAAAAAGACCCTGTCTTGAATATGAGATCAAGAGATGTCTCGCTCCCTGTACGCGACTCATCGATGAAGTATCCTATAAGGAATTCGTAAATGACAGCATGGCGTTTATGGAAGGGCATGAAAAGAAGGTGATTTTCGATCTTTGTGCACGTATGGACACGGCTTCTGAAAACTTGCGTTTTGAGGAGGCAGCAGTCCTGAGAGACACGATTACGGCCATTGAGGAAACTCTGGAAAAACAAACGGTAGACTCCGGACTGTCAAGGGATCGCGATGTATTTGGTATTCATCGCGAAGGAAACCTGACACAAATATGCATACTGTATGAGAGAACGGGCAAGATTATCGGTAAGAAAACCTTTCCTCTATTCAAGATAAGAAGTGAGTCTTCGGAAATACTGTCGTCTCTTATGAAGCAATACTACGACGGCGGTGCATATATCCCAGATGAAATGATCATTCCTCTTGACATCGAAGATCGCGCAGTTATGATAGAATGGCTTTCGGAAAAGAAAGGCAAGAAGGTATTCGTAACAGCGCCGAAAAGGGGCCAGGGGATGATGCTTCTCAAGATAGCAGCAGACAACGCCAAAAGCATATTCGAATTGGAAAAGCATGCAACCCCTGTGGAAGAAACGCTCAGTGTACTCGCCAGGGAGCTAATGTTGAAAAATATACCCCGTAGGATAGAATGTTTCGATATTTCCAATATTAGCGGAAAGTACGCCGTGGGTTCAATGGTTACGTTTGTTGATGGAAAAGCGTGGAAGTCAAGATACAGGCGCTTCAGGATCAAGACCGTTAATGGGGCCGATGATTATGCCATGATGTACGAGGTCCTGAACAGGAGATATAGGGAAAAAATAAATCTTCCAGATCTTATACTCGTGGACGGAGGAAAAGGACAATTAAGTGTTGCTGTTGCTGCTCTGAAAGATTTGAATGCAAAAGGAGTCGATGTTGTCGCTATGGCGAAGGAAATCAGGCAAAGACAGACTGATAAGGGCGAGGACCGTGTCTATATTGTGGGAAAGAAAGACCCCGTTTATATTTCAAAATGGCCTGAAGCGCTTTTTTTACTGCAGAGGGTGAGAGATGAAGCACACAGATTTGCTGTTGCCTATCACCGGCAGTTGAAAGGGAAAGAAATTTTTCAATCGGTGATGGATGAAATTACGGGTATCGGCACAGAAAAGAAAAAGGCTTTGCTTAAGCTCTTCGGAGATGTCAGCAGGATCAGAGATGCGTCTGTACAAGAACTGCAGGGGGCACAGGGCATTGGCAGAAAGACTGCTGCAAGGATCCATGCCTTCCTTAAGGGGCAGGGAGGAGCGAGTGATTGATGAGTTTTCTGTCTATTTTGATCATTGCCCTGGGTTTGGGAATGGATGCATTCTCCGTGGCAATCGGCGTGGGGGCAAGCTTCGGGGTAGTTTCATTGGGAGCTGTCTTTCGGCTTTCCTCTTGCTTTGGACTGTTCCAGTTTCTTATGCCTGTGGCGGGATGGTTTGCCGGGGGGACGGTAGCGAATATCAATGCTGGGTACGGTCACTGGATTGCTTTTGGACTTCTCTCTCTTGTGGGTGGAAAGATGATTTTGGAGTCATACAATGGTAGAGCAAAGGTCAACACGACGGATCCAACGAAAGGGCTCTCCGTCTTAATATTGTCTGTGGCTACGAGCATTGATGCCCTGGCCGTGGGCTTCAGCTTCGCTTTGTTGAAGACACCTGTCCTCTATCCCAGCATTGTTATCGGAATTGTTGCTTTCGGAATGACTGTGTGCGGCATGCTTTTTGGAGAGAAATTCGGGAAGATCTTTGGCAAGAGAGCGGAAATATTTGGCGGTCTCCTGCTGATAGGAATCGGCATGAAAATATTGATGGAACATATGGCATAAAGGGAGTTAATGAGAATGACGGAATCAGTGTATTATACTTCAACAGCCACAAGACTTGGCAATGTTGGAATCGTCTGGAGACGTAAAGACAGCGGCACAACCATCGTGAGAATCTTTCTTCCTGATGAAAATGAGAGGATCGATGACCTTATCCGACGCTCCTTCCCGAGAGCGGTCAGACGGTCGGACAGAACGATGAAGCAGGTGATGAGGAGTATCCAGGCTTTGGCAGCAGGGCGGGATGTTGCATTGTCTGAAAAAATTTTGGATATGAAGGCCTGCGGAGAATTTCAGAGAAGGGTACTAAATCAGGTCATGCGAATTCCGAAGGGAAAGGTCAGCACTTATGGGCGGCTTGCAGAAAAAAGCAGGGCTACAAGAGGCGCAAGAGCGACGGGGAATGCCCTTGCGATGAATCCTTATCCCCTGATTATCCCTTGTCACCGCGTGATTCGCTCCGACGGTTCTCTGGGTGGTTTCGGGGGCGGTTTGAAGATGAAAAAAGATCTCCTCCTCATGGAGGGCATCACATTTGATTCAAAGGCGAAGGTACTAGCGAAATTCCTCTGTTGAACGGCCGTGTCGGCATCAGATGTGAGCTTACGGCTTCCGGACTTCTCTTGTTACCACAAGGTTATCGCGGTGGATAATTTCATCGTAATCTTTGTAACCTAAGACCTGTTCGATCTTTGTGGTTTTCAGGCCCATTATTTTTCTAACTTCAGAGGAACTGTAGTTAACAAGCCCCTTTGCAAGGGGTTCCCCGTTCATGTCTACACATGTTACCGGGTCGCCTACGGAGAAATCACCTTCTATATTGGCAACGCCTGAAGGCAGCAAGCTTTTTCCTTCCTTAATCAGGGCATCCCTTGCCCCATCGTCGAGAAACAGTTTGCCCCTTGACTTAAGCGTAAAAGCGATCCAGTGCTTCCTGCTGCGCAGGCGGTCGCTGGTGGGCAAGAAAAGCGTTCCTATTTCTTTGCCTGCAAATATATCATGCAGAACACCCTTTCTCTTGCCCGGGGCTATAATACATGGAAGTCCAGACGAGGTTACCGCCTTTGCGGCAATTACCTTGCTCTTCATGCCCCCTAATCCGATAGGTGTCGTGTCATCCGTCGCTGCCGATTCTATCTCCTCTGTAAACTCTTTTACCAGTGAGATAAGTTTTGCTTTTGTAGATCTCGTCGGGTTCTGGTCGTAAAGGCCATCTGTGCTGGTCAGATTGATGAAAAGCTGGGCATCCATAATATTTGTTATCATGGCCGCAAGATGATCATTATCCCCGAATTTTATTTCGTCAACGGCCACAGAATCGTTCTCGTTGATAATTGGGATAACTTCCCAGTCGATGAGAGTGGATAGTGTGTTGCGGACGTTCAAGTATCTCTTCCTGTCTGTCAGGTCACTCATGGTGAGCAGTATCTGGGCTACGAAAATGCCGTATTTTCCGAAGGAATTGGAATAGACCCTCATGAGCCGGCTCTGTCCGATAGCGGCGGCGGCCTGCTTCTGGGGCATACTCTTGAGCTTGCCCGTTATTCCCATTCTGTGTTTACCCGATGCAATGGCGCCCGAGGTTACAATTACAATCTGGTGACCCACTTTCCTGAGTTGCGCTATCTCATCAACGAGTTGTTCGATAATTTGAAGGTCAAGTCCGTCCTCACCTGTCAATACGGCACTACCGATCTTAATGAGGACACGCTTAACGTTGGCAAAGGTTTCTTTTCGGTTCATGGCTCTTTAAACTACCTTGTCCATATGCAGTTTTCTTGTGATTTCATTTATCACACTATCAATTCCTTCCCCGGTTATGGCGGAAAATGCTAATACCTTTATGCCTTTTCTTTTAAATATGTCAAATTCTTTTTTGATCCTATCCCGCGTTATAGGAAGATCAATTTTATTTATGGCAACAACCTGCGGCTTTTCCCTCAGAGATGCGCTGAAAAGGGTGAGTTCACGGTTTACAGTTTCAAAGTCCTGCCAGGCATCACTGTGCGATTCAAGCGATATGTCAAGTATGTGAAGAAGGACAGAGGTTCTCTCAATGTGACGGAGAAACCTTGTTCCCATTCCCATTCCCGCATGGGCGCCTTTGATTAAACCGGGGATGTCGGCTATCACGAAGGTTTCTAAGTTTCCATACCTCACGACACCCAGATGAGGTACTAGCGTAGTGAAATGATAATCAGCGATTTTAGGCTTTGCTGCGGATACTTTAGAAATAAATGTCGATTTTCCAACATTGGGTAGCCCGATGATACCTACATCGGCCAGAAGCTTTAGTTCGAGAGTTATCCAGCGTTCTTCACCCTTCATCCCGTCCTGGGCATAGCGGGGCGCCTGATTTGTTGATGTGGCAAACCACGCGTTCCCCTTGCCGCCGCCGCCGCCACTTGCCACGATAGAGGCCTGTCCGTCAACAGCTAGGTCTGATATTAATTCCCCGGTTTCCGCATTTTTGATCAATGTACCCACGGGAACAATTATTTCCACATCGGCAGAATCACGGCCTGTTTTGTCAGCCCCTTTTCCATGTCCACCGTGTTTTGCCGTGTGGTGCTGTTTGTATTTTAGGTCAAGCAGCGTCCTGTGGCTCTCGGAAGCGCGAATAATTATGTCGCCGCCTTTGCCGCCATTTCCGCCGTCGGGTCCGCCGCGGGGGATGAATTTTTCCCTCCGGAAACTTACACAACCTCGACCTCCGTCGCCTGCCTTCACATAGATTTTTGCTTCGTCAATGAATTTCATTGGAGATAATCTTTAAAAAAAAAGAGGCACTTGAACAAGTGCCTCAAAGGAATTTACATAGTTTAAATAAAATTCCCGGCCATCCTCACTCATGGCCCGTAGAGTCCGTCTTATATTTTACGGACATTCACGGCTGCCTGCCCCTTTTGGTCTTGCTTTACCGTGAACTCAACACGTTCTCCTTCTGCTAAACTGCGAAAGCCCTCCCCGTCAATAGATGTGTAGTGAACAAAAACGTCCTCTCCCGATTCCCGTGAGATAAAACCATACCCTTTTTTGTCGTTAAACCATTTAACAACTCCGGTTTCACGCTCGTCCATTTTCCTAAAAGCCTCCTCTTTATTTGAAAGCTGGCTATGAAGCATAAACACTTACTTTTTTTCTTTTTTTGTCCAGCCTTTCATACATAACAATGCCATCAATTTTGGAGAAGATTGTATAGTCTTTGCCCAGACCGACGTTATTACCCGGATGGATCTTTGTTCCGACTTGACGGACGATGATGGTACCGGCGTTAATCTTCTGCCCGGCAAATGCCTTAATACCACGCCTCTGGGCGTTGCTGTCTCGTCCGTTCCGGGAACTACCCTGTCCTTTCTTATGTGCCATGATACCCCCGCTAACTGGAAATTTCCCTGATTTTTATTCTTGTCAATTTCTGGCGATGCCCTGTCTTTTTCTTAAAGCCCTTTCTTCTTTTCATCTTAAAGACATTTATCTTGCCCGCCTTCGTCTGATCGATAATTTCACCCTCTACCCGTGCACCCTTAAGGAATGGCGTACCCACTTTGATATCATCGCCACTAGATACCATCAGCACCTCATCAAAGACGACGGTTTCCCCCTTAGAGCCATCTATTTTTTCGATCGAAACCTCATCTCCCTGTGAGACTTTATGCTGCTTTCCGCCTGTTTTTATTACCGCATACATACAATCAAACCTTTACCAGAAAAATTTAAAATGCACTCTATCGAAAAAAATTACTATTTGTCAACATAATTTATTTGGCGATACCGTCCTCTTTTTGTCCGGTTTGCTACTTTCCGCAAGATCATTGAGTTTGGCTTCCTTCAAAAAAAAGTTTCAGCAATAGCCGGACTTTTTCCAGCGGGACTGTCAGGAATGGTTCTCTCCGACAAATGAACTGTATTTGCAGCTGTTTTTTTCGATATCCCAATATTTGGAGAGAGCGAAACTGCGGAGAAATGAGGATTTGGAAAGGTAAGGCAGAGAGTTTTTCTTGAAATTATCCAGCAGTTCTTGAAAAACGACATCTTTTTCCTTATCCATCATAAAGGTGCGCTCTTTCTTATGTTCGAAAAAATTTCCGGGCTCATGATTTTTCTCACCAGTTCATGGTGATCATGTTTAGTAAAATAAGAAGGCTGAAGTTCAACCCTAATCCTGACTAAGAGTTGAATCTTCGTAATATCAGCCGCAATAGAAATGGATTAATCCCAGACTCGACCGTCAGACCATTTGGTATGGGTATCTGTTCCACCAGTGCCATATGAGAATTTCTTACCATCTTTATACTTGACCTGCAAATATATTCCTCATATAAAGGCAAGTGGCGAAAATCTGCCTCCTGATCCGAGCTTGATGAGAGAGAGGTTCGTTCTTGCCGGAACAACGGATACTTCATGACGTGCAGGATCGTAACCACGGTTCCAAAATGGTTAACAGCGAATGAAAGATGAGACACTCATCCATCTTTGCCAGCCGGGTGCAAACAAATCCTGCGGGGCCTGTTGCGGACTCTATAATTATGCTGACAGCACCAAAGATTCTCTGTCAAGACGGTTAGGGGAAAGGACGAATTACTTCCGTGAGACGGTCAGGTGCTGGGAAGACTTGCCGGAGTTTTCCCGGACCGTGAAAATGTTGGAAGACACAAGAAAAATATACGACGTCATCTACTGCTGTGAGTACCTGGGTTTTCTCGATAACGCGGAGAAACAAGTAGGGTGCCTTCTCCATCCCTGTCAGAATGACGGCGCTGACATGAGGGGGATTTCCTTTTATGGCAGGGAGTTATGCGAGGGGCACCTCTGCCCCAGCTATTATTATCTGTCACGAGAAGAGAAGCTGGCTCTGACAAATATTGCGAGCGACTGGTATCTTTATGGCCTATGCGTCACCGATATTGATCTGGTCAAATCATATTTTCGTCTGGTCGGCGAGAGGGTTTGTGAAACGCCGTCACCCACCAGATTAAAAGAGAACGGTCTTGGGGACATCATCTTCAATTTCTTTTCCTTCAAGATTTCCTGGCCTTTCAGGTCGTCTGCAACTAATCGTTTCGGCAAGTATTATTTCGATGGCTCAGAATATATGATCAATCGCATCGACTACAATGCCCTTGGCTGCGAGGGATCCAGATTCAACAGTATATTTCTCAGCCTTTCTTCAGATTTTCAGAATATGCAGGAATTAAAGGAAGGGGAGAAGCTGATAGAGGCAAACATTGATGAATTTGCTCGTGCCTATTTGCAATAATTCTGATCGCCTTTGATGTACTATATATATTTGCACAAGATACTACTTTGTCCTGCAAGGGCTGGCATGGGGGTATTGTATGAGTGAAGTAAGAAAAGAGATTCTTATTGCCAAAACGGATATTGACAAGAGGGTTCGGGAATTGGCTGATATGATCTCCCGTGATTACGAAGGGAAAGATCTGATCCTTATCGGTATTCTCAAGGGTGCGTTTGTATTTATGGCAGATCTGATGCGGTATCTGCGTATCCCTTGTCAAGTCGATTTTGTCCGCTTGGCGAGTTATGGCACAGGAACCATGAGCACAGGCAACATCACGATCTCCAAAGATATTGAAACATCAATACAGGGCAGGGACGTTCTCGTCGTGGAAGATATCTTAGATACCGGTCTGACCCTCTCTTCTCTGGTTGAGCGACTCAAAAAAAAAGATCCACGCTCATTAAAGGTCTGCGTCTTCCTCGACAAAAAGGACAGAAGAAAAGTGCCGTTTGAAGCGGAGTACGTCGGTTTCGATATTCCTGACCGTTTTGTCGTGGGATATGGCCTTGATTTCAATGAGATGTATCGCTTTTTGCCAGATGTCTGTGTCATCGGGGAAAATTGATGGAGAAAGCATATTCGAGGATGAGATTTATCAAGGAGAGAATCTTTTCGAAAAACTGGAGGGCATATGGTCGCTCAATGTAAAAATTGTCAAACGATATTCAAGTTTGATGAGACACTGATCCAGGGGGAGGGGATCTGGGTCAGGTGTAACCAATGCAAAAATGTTTTCTTTCTAGAATATCCGGCAGAGTCAGGAAAGACGGTCCCCAGCGATAAAGAAAAAAGTATTGAGCGAGAAGTTATGAAACAATCTCCCCCTGAGCACAAGAGCGCAGCACCGACGCCGGTTATGAAAGATCAGAAGGAAGATAGGGAGCTGCCGAAAACTGTGACCGTAATGGAAATTGAAAAGGAGGTTGGGGATATACGGAAATATAAGTCTCTCGGGCCGCAAAATGTGCGTGATGAGAGACCCCGTCGGAATAAGATAGCCGAGGAAGAGAAGAGAGGGAAACAGGTGACGTCACGGGGAAGACAGTTAGTATATTTATTTATAGTCCTCTTAATAGGTGGCGTCTATATTACCTTCTTCGCTGAGGCAGGTTGGCAGACGACCTTTGAAAAGATATTCGGTATGTCAAAGAAAAGTGAGGAAGTGGGTCCCGCACAGGTCGACCTAGCAAATGTGAGACAGCGACTCGTAACTAACATCACAATGGGAACAATTCGGGTTCTGGAGGGTACTGCAATTAATCGCGCCGCATTTCCTATGACAAGAATCAAGGTCAAGGGTGAGATTACGGATGCCTATACTGTGGTACTCGGAGTGAGGGAATCGTATTGCGGCAATGTACTGAACGCCGATGAACTGGCTACCATGACGGAGGATCAAATCCAGAAAGAACTGTCCAATCCTCAGGGGAGTGATGTGTCTAACGACCGGATCATGCCCCAAGGCCAAATTCCTTTTATGGTTGTGTTTACACGGGAACCGGCGGGTGTTGTGAAAGCATTTGCCACGCCTGTAGGTGCAGAGCGCCTCCTGCCCTGAAGCTAATCCGAGGCATATTCCCAAATATTTTTCAAATAATCGCTTGTCTTGTTTTCTGTCTGTTTCATCTTTATCTCTATAGCACGATTTCGGTTGGTTGTATCTGCCCTTCATGACAAATGACGAGAAAGTTTCGCGGGTCTTGCCGTAGGGTTATACAAATGGGGAATTGGTTAATCTGTGCTTGGGAATGACTCCTTCTCGCAGGATCGCCGGTGGCTCACTCGTTACATCTATGACTGTAGATCCCGATCCGCCTGGGGTCTGCCCGGCATCGATGACGGCGTCGATTTGATCTCCGATGTCTTGAATAACGTCACCCGCTCGCGTGCATTCAGGCCTACCCGAAAGATTGGCGCTTGTCGCTGTTATGGGGTGACCGAGCTTTATTGCCAGAGCAGCTGCTACAGGGTGGCTGGAGAGGCGGATGCCGATTTTCCCTGTGCCAGCCGTAAGAAGATGGGACACATCCGGGGACGCTTTGAATATGATGGTCAATGCCCCCGGCCAGAATCTTTCCATGAGATAAAGCGCGAATTCCGGTATCTCTTCCACGAGACCTCTTACGTCATTGGCGTCGCCAATAATAACGGAGATGGGATTTTTGAAATTCCTGCCCTTGATCAGGAAAATCCTCTTTATCGCCTCTTCGTTCTGCCCGTCAGCGCCGAGCCCGTAGAATGTCTCCGTAGGATAGGCGACAATCCCCCCTGCCTTGAGAATTGATGACGCCTCTGCGATCATGGAATCAGCAGGCCTTTGGCGATCGACGTTCAGGATTTCTCGCATGTCAGACTTTCCTGCTTCTTCTCTACATCCTTGGCCATCCGTTCTACGAATGTATGCAATTTTTTTCTCAGGTTGCTGTCTTCCAAGGCTAAGATTCTTATGGAGAGCAGAGCTGCATTTTTTGCTCCTGCCTTGCCGATGGACATTGCCGCAACTGGTATGCCTCCGGGCATCTGTGCAGTGGAGAGCAATGCATCCATTCCGCCGAGTGGCGTTGCATCGATCGGCACGCCGATGACCGGAAGGCGCGACTGGGAGGCAATCACACCAGCCAGATGCGCCGCCGCGCCTGCACCCACGATGATAACCTTGATGCCTCTTTGAGAAGCCCTCTTGGCGAATGAGGATGTCCTTTCCGGCGAACGGTGAGCAGAGGTCAAAAAGACCTCGTGAGGAACTGCAAAATCCTTTAAGAGCTTGATCGTCTCTCCCATAATGGGGAGGTCGGAATCGCTTCCCATGACAACGCTGACTATGGGCGCTATCTTCTCCTTCATATCAAGTAGTCCTCCGTCTTGTAAAATCCCTAAAATGACAATGCGCAAATCCTAAAAAAAGTACTAAATTCCCATGTTACATCAAAAGAGATAAGGATTCAGCTCTATTGATCAGGACGTCCGGCACATTTAGCACTTGAGCTTATCCGGCATCCCGCGTTCAGTGCTTTGATCTTCAGGCCTATGGTCAGTGTCGGAAGTGCCTCGTCTCAGTGAAAATCATGGCCATGTCATGCTCATCAGCGGCCTTAATAACTTCCGCATCTCTGACTGAGCCGCCGGGTTGGATTATGGCGGTGATACCTGCCGCCGCTGCCATGTCAACGCCGTCCCTGAATGGGAAGAAAGCATCTGAAGCCAATACGCAGCCTTTTGTCGGCAGCTTGGCTTTCATAGCGGCGATTCTTACGGAGTCCACACGGCTCATCTGTCCTGCACCTACGCCGACCAGTTGGTCCTTTGTGGCATACACAATGGCGTTTGATTTGACGTATTTCACGACCCTCCAGGCGAAGTCTAATGCCTGATATTCCTCCTCCGTGGGAGGCCTCTTTGTAACTACATGCACGTTCCTGATATCAAAATCATCGATATCCCTTTCTTGGATGAGAAGGCCTCCTACGACCCTCCGGAAGTCATAGCCGTCAGGGCGGGTTCCCGTCCGGGGAATTTCCAGGAGCCTCACATTCTTTTTTGCGCTCAATATAGCTTTCGCATCCTCGTCAAATCCTGGTGCAATAATGACTTCAAGGAAAATCTTGGCCATATCTTCGGCTGCTTTTCTATCTATGGTCCGGTTCACAGCCACGATCCCCCCGAAGGCGGAAACGGGGTCTGTTTCCATGGCTTTCCTGAAAGCTTGGGCGATATCACCGCCGGAGGTAGCTGCGCCGCAGGGGTTGGCATGCTTGACAATGACCGCTGTGGGTAATTCAAAAGCAGACACCATCTGCCATGCGGCGTCGCTGTCCATAATATTGTTGTATGACAGTTCCTTTCCCTGGAGCTGGTGGGCACCGGCTATGGCGGACGGGGGTTGATCTGTTTCCCTATAAAAAGCGGCCTGCTGATGCGGGTTCTCTCCGTAGCGGAGATCCTGGGCCTTGACAAACTGAACGGTAAAAGTCTCGGGGAACGTTTTTCTTGGCCCGTCCTTGTTTACGCTGCTTAAGTAGTTAGAGATAGCGCCATCGTATCTGGCTGTCAGCCGAAATACCTTGGCAGCAAGGGAAAAGTTTGTATCCTCCGAGATTTTTCCTCCCGTTTTTTTCATTTCCTCCAAAATGACGGAATAATCATCGGGATCGGAGATAACACTTACATAGCGGTAATTCTTCGCCGCGGCCCGGAGCATGGTCGGGCCGCCGATGTCGATGTTTTCAATAGCCTCATCAAGAGTACAGTCTTTTTTCGCTACGGTATCTTCGAATCGGTAGAGGTTAACGACAACCATGTCAATCATATCGATATGGTGTTCAGTTGCAGCTTTCATGTGCGCCTCATTATCGCGCAATGCCAGAAGGCCGCCATGAATCTTCGGATGAAGGGTCTTCAGCCTGCCATCCATCATTTCCGGGAAGCCGGTGTAATCGGATACATCAACTACATCCATACCGCTGGCCCGCAACTGGGCCGCTGTTCCGCCTGTGGACAGGATTGTAACATTAAATTCCTTAAGACCTCGTGCAAACTCGATAAGGCCCTTCTTGTCCGTGACGCTTATCAGTGCCCTTTTGATGGTATTCATATTCATTTCGCGGCCTAATTATTGGTGATACTATAGACCGCTTCACCTCCTTACCTGTTGCATGTGGCGTATTCTTTTCTCGATGAGGGATTCCGTCCCGATATCAGGTCTGTGATCTATAGGACCTTTGACTTGTGATGCAGCTTTTTCAGCTATCTCTTCCGCTTTAGAGAGATTTTCTGCTATGCCGACAACACCTATTGCACGGGATGTGCTCATATAAAGCCCGTCTTCCCTTTTATCAACAGAGGCATAGTACAGGCGTGCTGATCCTACATCACCGACCTCTATTCTTGCTGAAGTCGATTTTGCATGGGGATGGTCTTTTGGAAGACCGTAACCCATAGGGACAATGTACTTGCACACTGTTGCCTTATCCTCGAATTCGATTTTTATTTTATCCAGGGTCCCCTCGATGATTGCTCTGCAGAGATCGACGAAATCAGTTTTCAAGATAGGAAGTATGTTCATGGCCTCAGGGTCACCAAAACGCGCATTGTATTCCAAGAGCTTGATGCCGGATCTTGTTATCATGAATCCGCCATACATTACTCCTTTGTAATACTCTCCGGTTTCTTCATAAATCGCCTCTGCGACCTTCTGGGTAATAGCCAGACCTTCTGCCACGTCTGCCTTATCCATGAACGGGAGGGAGTGGTCTTCACAAGAATATGATCCCATACCTCCTGTATTTGGGCCCTTATCGGCGACGAACCGTCTTTTGTGGTCCTGAACGGGAGGGGTTGAGACAACTGTTTTCCCATCGCACAGGCACTGCAGGGAGAATTCTTCACCTTCAAGCCTTTCATCAATAGTCACACTTTGATGCTCGGCGAAAACCTGTTCGCAGTATGCTAATGCCTCTTCCTGCGTCTGAAAATGATCTCCTTGAACCATGACACCTTTGCCTCCGGTCAGTCCGTCGGGCTTAACGACTATGCCATCAAGTTCGCCTAAGAATTCTTTAATTCCTTTCATGCCTGTGAATATCTTAAATTTCGGGTTCCCCGGTATATTATATTTTCGGAGTAAATTCCTCGTGAAGGATTTTGAAGTCTCAAGTCGGGCGAGGCTCTTGGTGGGGCCGACCGCCGGGATGCCTATTTCTTTCAACAGGTCGACGATACCGTTGTCCAAGGGATCTTCCGGCCCGATGATTGCGAAATCTACAGAGCACCCTCTTGCAAAGGCACTTACGGCAGCCAGGTCACTGTAGCTTCCCATGGATATTTCTTCGGAGAGCGATGCAATGCCTGGGTTGTTGGCCTTCATGAATGAAAAAAGTTTTAACCGATGCTTGGATCTTCTGACCGCCTCGGCGATGGCGTGTTCACGGGCACCGTTTCCGATTAAAAGTATTTTAATCATGACATGTCTCCTCGCGTAATTTTTTTGCGGCACACCATATCCGCTCGCACATCTCCAGATGCTAATTTTGAAACTTCTGCCCTTTTGGCCTCAAAATATCGGAAAAAATCATCCGCGTCAAACAAAACTGATCGCAGACTGATATTAATAGTCTGTCTTTCATGAAAAAAATTTGCTAAACTATTAAATATAAATCTCCATATTGCATGGCTATAATTTTAATACTGAGGAATATCTTTATATAAAATTGGAATATCTTATTACATTCAAAATTACGCTGCTTGTCATTCTTTTTTTCCTATCGGGATTTTTTTCCTGTTCAGAGGCTGCTCTTTTTTCGCTTACCCCCCTCCACCTCCATAAAATGAAGGAAGAGCGCGCACCTTTTCTGTCACATGTAAACAAGCTTCTCGAGTATCCGAGAAGACTGCTCATTACGATCCTCGTAAGCAATGAATCGGTGAACATTAGCATATCCGTCTTGGTGACTTCCCTCTGCATTCATTATTTTGGAGCAGATGGTCAATGGTTCGCTGTTGCCGTTACAACCCCGGTTTTACTTATTTTTGCAGAGGCCGTTCCAAAAACCTTTGCCGTTATTCGTCCTATATCTTTTTCGTCATTCGTCTCACCTCCGTTGATCATCATATCCAAAATTGAACGTCCCGTTGTATGGACCCTGGAAAAGATATCCTGGTTTTTTGTATCTATGTTCTCCGGTGAAACCGTGTCGGGGAAAAAGGTTCTTACAGAAGATGAATTTAAGACTCTCGTTGACGTCTATCAGAAAGAAGGAGGACTGGAAGAAGCACAGCGTGACCTTATTCACAGGGTTTTTGGCTTGGCCGACAAACCGGTATCGGAGATCATGATTCCCCGCGTCGAGATGTTTTGTCTTCCAATATCTCTCAGCATGGCGGAGATGGAAGCAGAAATTATCAAAGCGCGGCACACAAGAATACCCATTTACGGAAGTGATCGGGATGACATTCTGGGGATTCTGTTTGCAAGGGATCTGATAAGCGGAATCTCAGGAGAAGGCGGTAGCGTTCATGTCGATAAGCTATTGAAGAAGCCGTGGTTTGTTCCTGAGGCAAAAAGTGCGGCAAGCCTGCTTAAGGAATTTCAGACGAGAAAAATTCAAATTGCCATAATTGTCGATGAGTATGGAGGCGTTTCAGGCATGGTGACAATTGAGGATATTCTTGAAAGCCTCTTCGAGGATATCTACGACGACTACGGACTAAGGGATAACCTCTGGCAGAGAATCGATGACAGAACATTGCTGGTATCAGGAAAGATGCCTGCGGAAGACTTGAACAATCTGATGGATATTCCGATCCCGGAGGAAGATTTTGATACTGTCGGCGGCTTTGTCTTCCATCTTTTCGGGAAACTGCCGACAAAAGGGGAAGAAATCCGCTTTGGTGATTACGTTTTTAGGGTGGAAAAAATGGGTAAGGCGAGGATCTTGAACATAAGGATTGAAAAGCGGGAGCAAAGTGCTGATGGATAGCCTTTCTTCCTTCCTGATGATTCTTTCTTGTGTGTGTCTTGAGGGACTGTTCTCCGGCGGCGAACTCGCCTTTGTTGCCTCAGACGTCAATAAGATGAGGCAGAAGGCGAACATGGGGTCTCATTCTGCCAAGATTGCCCTGAGACTTCTCGAGAAACCGGACTGGTTCCTTTCGACAACATTAAGCGGGACAGGGCTGTGTGTTGTCACGAGCACCTCCATAGCTACCGCTCTGTTCATATCCGTATTTGGTTTGGCCAAAGGCCCGGTGTTAGCTGTTGTCGTTATGATTCCGACACTTCTCGTCCTGGGGGAGATTATTCCCAAGAGTATTTTCCAGCAACATGCGGAATTTGTTGCCATGAGACTGTCATGGTTCATTTGGGTATCATCGTGGTTACTGTTTCCTATGGTGATTATCATTTCTACGATATCACGGGGAGCAATCCGCATTTCAACCGGAGAAAAAGACATTGTTTCTTCTTCCTATATTACAAAAGGCGGTTTGAAGCATATCCTGAGGCACAAATCGGAAGAAAGTGATATCCTGGGCACAGAAAGGGAAATGATCAGAAACATTATCGATTTTTTTGAGGTGACTGCCGATAAAATAATGGTGCCTCTATCGGCGATGACATCCCTGCCGGTAACGGCGACCCTCAGAGAAGCAGTACAGCTTGCATCTGAAAAAAAATATTTGCGCATTCCCGTTTATCGCGATCAGATATTCAACATCATCGGAATTCTTCACTACTTTGATCTCTTAGAAGCCCTGCACGGCCGTGCTTCTAATCGTCCTTCTCTTTCTGGCGGGGACGAGATGATCGAATCCTATCTTAAGCCGGCGGCATATTATATTCCGGAGACAAAACTTGCAAAAGAACTCCTTGTTGAATTGCTGATCAGGGGTGAGAGAATGGCCGTCGTTGTCGATGAATATGGTGGTGCACTAGGCATTGTGACTATAGAAGATATTCTCGAGGAAATTGTGGGTGAGATAGACGATGAATATGGAAGCGGCGAAAAAATGTATAAGAAGATCGGCGCAGGGAAATATCTCGTCAACGCCAAAATAAGCATAGAGAAGATTAATCAGCTGCTTCCACTCGATATTCCGGACGGAGACTATGAAACCCTCGGGGGATTCTTGCTTTGCAAGATGGAGAAGATACCAAAAAGACGAGACACTTTAAAACATGGTAACAGCCTGCTTGTGATCGAGGATGCCGACGCAAGGTCCATCAAAGAAGTGTTAATTGAGATGCCGGTTAATGTCGATATCAACGGAGGAGATAAGACCAATCCTTGATGCTTTAGTAAAAAATCAAGAAGAAGTAAGCGGGAGTCAGTGCCATATTATAGCGGATTTTATAGGAGCGACTGTCGACAGGTGGATAGATAGACTTATCCTTATGAATAAAGAAAACGTGGGGGCGAACTGTATCTCTAACCCAGAGCTTGCGAAAGGGAGGACGATATAAATCCGGTTCGTGCCGAACGCACAAGGCAGGAAAGCTATTCTTATTATTATGAGTTTCAAGCAATGAACTGTTCTTTGAGGTCGTCTAATGTCCGGAAATGAAAAACAGAAAGTGAGTGCCATCATATTGGCTGCAGGCAAGGGGAAGAGGATGAAGTCGGATTTAGCTAAGGTTCTACATCCGCTATGCGGCAAGCCTATGCTGACCTATTCGGTTGATGCAGCCAGAACACTGAACGCGGAAAAAATTGTTGTCATCATAGGACACCAGGCGGGCCTCGTCAGGGAGACATTCAAGGATGAAGATTTAATCTTCGTAGAACAGCGTGAGCAACTGGGAACGGGACATGCCGTTCTTCAGGCGAGAGATGTTTTCCATAGTTACGATGGCACTATACTGATATTGTGCGGTGATGTCCCCATGCTTTCGTCTTCAACAATCAGGGCTCTGCTGGAGGTCCATATACTGGAAAAATCAGTCGTCACGGTTCTGACAACGATATTGGATGACCCCGCTGGTTATGGACGAGTAATCCAGGAAGGAGATAAAAGAGAGATATCGAGGATTGTTGAGGAAAAAGATGCGTCTCCTGCCGAGAAGAAAATAAGAGAGATAAATACCGGCATATACTGTGTCGAGAGTAATTTCCTCTTTGGAGCCGTTGGCGCTATAGGCAATGAGAATATCCAGAAAGAATACTATCTCACGGATATAGTTGGCATTGCCTGGAAGAAAGGTTTCAAGACCAGATCATTCATCACTGCCAATTCCTACGAAGTCATGGGCATAAACACCCCTGATGATCTCAAAAAGGCATCCAAACGCATGACGACATGCAACTGAAGATAGGAAATCTGATCCTAAAGAATAATGTGTTTCTGGCACCCATGGCAGGCATTACGAATCTGCCTTTCCGGACCCTCGCCAGAGAGTTCGGGTGCGGATTAGCATTTACGGAAATGATCAGCGCCAATGGTCTTGTAAGGAAGACTAATAAGAGCCGCCAATATCTTCTCTCATCACCTGACGACAAACCCTTAGGTGTCCAGATCTTTGGATCCGATCCGAGGGTCCTTTTCGAAGGGGCACAAATGGTAACCGATTCCGGGGCCGATCTATTAGATATAAATATGGGCTGTCCTGTAAGAAAGGTCGTAAAGACAGGCGCCGGAGCCGCCTTGTTAAAAGAACCTGATCGGGTGCGCCATATCCTGCAAGCTATTCGGAAATCAACATCATTACCGGTGACTGTAAAACTTCGCTCAGGCTGGCGTCGTGGTGAAATTAGAGCCCTTGAGATTGCTGTTATAGCCCAAGATTGCGGGGTGGATGCCGTAATACTCCATCCCCGTACGGCAGACCAGGGGTACAGCGGCGCCGCAGATTGGAGTATTATTCAAGAAGTGAAAAAACAATTGCATATCCCTGTAATAGGAAGCGGTGACATAAGAAGTCCGGAAGACGCTCGCCGGATGATAAGTACTACTGGTTGTGACGGCATAATGATAGGAAGAGCGGCACTTGGTAATCCCTGGATATTTAGAGACACCGTAAGACATCTTGAGGAGCGAGGGAGTGCGCCGCCTCCCTCTTCATCTGAGCGGGAAAGGGTCATAAGATGTCATATGGAAATGGAAGTCAATTACTTGGGGGAAAGTCTCGGTCTCAGACATTTCCGAAAACACCTCCTCTGGTATACGAAAGGCATGAGAGGTGGCTCCCTGTTCAGAGAGATGGTGGGCAGGATACATGACAAGAATGCCATATTAGATACTGTTCATCGATTTTTCCGTGCTGTCGATGAATCTTCCCAGACCCCTGAAGCGTTAAAATAAGGGCTTGACATTTATGGGTCAAATTGGCATAATTCAACCGAATTTTTTAGACAAAACTTACCGAGAGGTTCGTAAAGAGCAAAAATTTCTTATCTTACAATTAACCATGTGTTTTCAACATGTATTGTAAGGAATGCGATCGAGAACCGTATGAATGATGTGATGAGTGGGGAATTAGTTAAATTTCAGGAATTGGAAAGCAAAATTAGGAATCTTATCGAAGAACATGCTCTGCTGAGAAAAAAGAATCATGAATTAGAAGAACTTCTCAAGAGCAAAGGGCTGGAGTTAGAGGGGGCGAACAATAAAATAAGGGGATTAAACGAGGAAAGGAATTCGATACGCACAAAGGTGGACTCACTACTTGATTTGCTTCAGGATATCAATGTACATTAATGAATATTGAGGTCACGTATTTGGACAAGAGTTTTAATATAAATATACTGGGGCAGGAGTTGTCAGTTTTATCTGATTCGGGGGATGAACACGTGGCAAGTGTTGTCAATTATGTCAATGACAAGATAAAGGAAGCAGGAGGTACATCCGCTAACACGAACACCTTAAATGTCGCCATACTGGCTGCTTTGAACATTGCAGACGAGTATATTAAATTTAAGGGAATGAAAGAAGATATTTGTAGTCAATTAAAGAGTAGATCTGAGAGACTGATTGATCTTATTGATGAGATAAGGTGAAGTAAAAAGATAATATCCCCTGCAGTGTGCGTGATTAACATTCATTTTTTGAGCCAACACCTTGAAACCGGGGGCCTTTCCTTGTTAGCGGTGTGCATGTCTGCCAGCATCCCGTAGAAACGGGGGGTGGAGAGCCTGAAGCAACAATAGGGTGCCCACCTAATCGGAAGGTTCAAAAAGGTGTTTAACACGGCATAGGCGGGGGTTTTATTTTATAATTTACGGCTTTCATCAAGATCTATTCCCGC
>Ga0209777_10003582_pt1 | contig 19078 bp, 17 predicted proteins | sample FrelakmetHBP12HB_FD_187147 | JGI IMG/M metagenome (GOLD analysis project Ga0209777, IMG submission 187147) | Freshwater lake sediment microbial communities from the University of Notre Dame, USA, for methane emissions studies -HBP12 HB (SPAdes)... | ecosystem: Environmental > Aquatic >...
AATTGTTATGTGAGAAATTTCAAAAAATATGAAACTTAATAATTATAATGGTAAATGGGATTGGGGTGTCTTTTGGCTGCATGGAATTATTGGTTTTATAGTTGGATTTCTTTTATGGTTCTCTATGTGGTTTTTTGTTTATGCCTTCAACAGATGGAAATATTTAATAAATTCTTCGATTGTCGTAGGGGTTATATTCTTTTTACTCGCCGGATTCTATGGGGATAAATTTTGGAATAAATTAAAAGAATATTTTTCCCCTTAGCATCTTGAAATATAAGCGGTTTGGTTACTCGCCTTTTTTATAATATCTTTCCCACTTAGCATTTATCTGCTTTTGAATTTCCTCTATCTGCGCGTCTGTAAGAATCTTGAAGCGTGTTTGCGCGCGGAAGTATTCACGCACCGGTACCAACTTACGCTTTTCCACAAGCTTTTCGGATGCCGCCGTCAGTTTGAACTCACCGTTCACTATCTCGTAGAGGTCATAATATCCTGTTTCCACGGCAAGCCTGCCGATCTTGATTCCATATCGCGGATCATATCCCCAGCCCGGCGGGCAGGGGATATGGATATGAAAGTATTTGGTGCCCGGCATATCAATGCACTTCTTGATCTTGTCAAAAAGGTCCAGCGGGTAGGCAGCGGAACATGCAGCAACATAACTCAAGTTATGCGCCGCCATGATGGCCGGGACATCTTTCTTTTGCTGCAACTTTCCTTTGAACGGCGTGTTTGCTGTTATAGCGCCGATAGGCGTTGTGCCCGAGCGCTGAACACCAGTATTCATGTACCCTTCGTTATCATAACAGAGATAGATGAAGTTCTCGCCTCGTTCAGCCGCGCCCGATAAAGCCTGCAAGCCGATGTCGCTTGTCCCTCCGTCTCCTGCCCATGCGGCTACTTTGATATTATCTTTTCCCTGCACCTTCAGAGCGGCCAGAATTCCGGATGCCGCCGCCGCGGTGGACGCAAACGTCACATTCAGGCAGGGAAGTTTTGTCGAGGCAATCGGAAAAAGCCCCTGAAGAACCGTAAGGCAGCTAGGTGGCACAACAAGAATTGTTTCTTTCCCCAGGGCTTTGAGTCCCACTCTGTAGGCGATAGCCAGCCCGCAGCCGGTGCATGCCCTTGTTCCTGGGTGGACAAATTCTTCTATCGGTAAACTTAAAATGTTTGTCTTGGCCTGCATGAAATTCTCCTAAAGCTTGAGCCCTATCCACACGGGCTCTTTCGCAACTCGGCTTTTTGTCGCCGCCCGGAGGGTTTGTGTCAAATCTTCCGTTCGAATGTCGCGGCCGCCGATTCCCGCAATAAAACTCTGGACCATTGGTAATGTGCCTGTGCCTACAAGATGTTCATAAAGCGCGGACTTTAAATCCGAGACCAGCGCTCCTTCATAACCGTAGCTCAACGCCTTTTCAAAGACGATGACGCCTTTTTTTCCTTTCAGGGCATTGGCAATCGCTTCGTCTGGGAAAGGCCGGTAATAGCGAACACCCATGACGCCCACTTTGATGCCCTCTTTTCTCAAGGCATCCACGGAAACCCGCAACTGGTAAGTGATGGATCCGAGGCCCACGGCAACATAATCAGCGTCATCACAACGATAAGGCTCTATATATGGATCGTTGCCCCGGCCAAATATATCGGCAAACCTTTTTTCCGCTTCGAGAGCGACAGTAAGCGTTTTTCGCATTTCTTCTTGAAGCAGATATCGAATCTCCATATATCCGTGGGCAAGCTCACCTTGGACATCCATCCGCACGTCAGGGAGAGTCACGGTATTGAGATTGGCGGGATCCTCAGTGTTGAGTGCATAGTCCGACCTAAATGGGGGCAGAAATGCATCGACTTTTTCCTGATCCGGAACATCAAAGGGCATGTATGTGTGAGAAAGGATATACCCGTCATAGCAGACCATAATCGGGATGCTTACCTTTTCCGCAAGCCAGTAGGCCTTGATAACCGAATCAATAATTTGCTGGTGGTCAGAGCAATACATCTGTATCCAGCCGGTATCGCGCTGTGAAATTGAGTCCTGCTGATCATTCCAGACATTCCACGGGGCGCCTACCGCCCGGTTGACAACGCACATGACAATGGGAAGCCTTGCACCGGCCGCCCACTGTACCTGTTCATGCATGTAGAGAAGCCCGTTGGCGCTTGTCGCGGTAAAAGATCTGGCTCCGGCCGATGATGCGGCAATACATACGGCAAGGGCGGAATGTTCGCTTTCGACTGGTATGTACTCGGCTTTCATTTCACCTGATTCCACATACTCGGAGAGTTTTTCTGTAAGAGGGGTTTGCGGTGTGATGGGATAGGCGGCGATGACATTGGCATGGCAAAGCCTGACGCCCAGAGCTGCCGCAACGTTTCCGTTTTCTATTATATGCATGGCGTCTACTCCTTGTCCTTGTCTTCATCTGTAAATTCTGCCTCGTCCACCATGGTTATGGCTTTGGTCGGGCATTCTTCAGCGCAGATGCCGCATCCCTTGCAGTATTCCAGGCTGATTGTAGGCGGTATCGTCCTAGAGATCACAACATCCGGACAGAACAGCCAGCATATGAAACAGGCCTCTGTCTTCCTTTTGCAGGGGATGCAGAGGCTTTTATCCAATACCGGCCGCTCCACCCTCCATGAACCAGTCCTTCCGCCGTCACCCGGTCCGTGTTCGCTGTGGGAAGTTTTTCTCCTGTAATTTCTGGTTCCCATTTTCAACCTCCCGTCACAGTTCTTTCAAAGGCAATCTTTGCAGCCAATGAGTTCTTTTCCGGTTTTCTTGTGCGGAATTCCTCTTCAATGCCTTTGATCAGGATATCCATTCCTACAAGATTTATGGCCCGTTCGAGCGATCCGATGATCCCTGTATTGACCATGCCGTGAGAAAGACCTGCCTCAACAGATATGGCCGTAATGTCAGCGGTTGCAAGCCTGTACCCTTTAAAGTTGTAAGATTCAAAGGCCTTTGGTGTGTTCAGAACGATTACCCCGCCGGGTTTGAGGCCGTGCGTTACATCCGCCTCGGCAAGCAGCAGGTGGTCAAGAACGACAATAATGTCCGGTGTTTCGATGGGTGATAAATCGTATATTTTGTCTCTGGAAATCTTCAGAGATGTCATGACAGGCGCGCCCCTGCGCTCCGTGCCAAAGCTTGGTGCCATGACAACGCCCGGATAGCCGGAGACGAAGGCGGCTCCGGCTACAATTTTTGCTGCCGTTATGGCTCCCTGACCGCCCCGCCCATGCCAGCGGATTTCAATAAATTCCTTGTTCATAAATAAATCCTAATTTACTTCTTTTTCATTAGCATAAAATTGACGGACTGAAAAGGAATGGTTGCCGGCAAGCATTGATTCTATTTTTTCCATCAATCCGAAAAGTGTTCGCTTATCCAGCGCCGAAACGGCAACTGCGTCCAACCGTCGACATAGGGTTTGGAGCAAATCTTTATCGGCGATACAGTCGGACTTGTTCAATACTTTTATGGTTGGTTTGTCGTTAATTTCCAACTCTTCCAGAATTTTTTCCACGGCGGCAATCTGGTTTTCGATCTGATTGCTGCTGGCATCAATAACATGCAGAAGAATGTCGGCTTCAAGCAGTTCGTCCAATGTCGCTCGAAAAGAGGTGAACAATTCTTCCGGCAGATTGCGGATAAAGCCTACCGTATCGGTGATAATTGCCTCGGTATCCTGAGGAAATCGTAGCCGGGCGCTCTTTGTATCCAAGGTAGCAAAGAGTTTGTCTTCAACCAAAACAGAGCTTTTGGTGAGAGTGTTGAGGAGTGTGGATTTGCCGGCGTTGGTGTAGCCGACGATGGAAATGACCGGCAGGCCTGTTTTTTCTCTCCTGCCGCGTCGTTGCCGTCGCGATTTTGTTATCGTTTTTAAATCTTTTTCCAAACGGTGAATGCGTTCGTGAATACGGCGGCGGTCAATTTCCAGTTTTGTTTCGCCGGGGCCGGTGCCGCCGATACCGCCGGCCAGCCGGGAAAAAGAAGTATCCAGATGTATCAGTCGTGGCAGCAGATATTTCAACTGAGCCAGTTCTACTTGAATTTTACCTTCACGGCTGTGGGCGCGCCGGGCAAAAATATCCAGAATGATCTGAGTGCGGTCGATAATTTTTAAGCCGGTAAAGTCATTGATGGAGCGCACTTGCGCCGGTGTTAGTTCATGGTCGAAGATGAGCATGTTGGCACCGATTTGCGTAGCCCGCAAATCGATGGCGGATAGCTTGCCCCTGCCCACCATGAATTTAGGGTCGGGCTGGGAACGGTACTGTACAATGGAATCGAAAACTTCCACGCCGCAGGTGCGCGCCAGTTGCGCCAGTTCGCTAAGCGATGTTTCCACGCCTGCCAGAGGATTTTTTTCGACACGCAAAAGAATGGCTTTATCCGTCGCCTCCATTCTGCGAGATTTTTGTTTTTTGGTAAATTCATCTTCCAGCGCCTGAATAAAGGAAAGAAAATTGATTTGAAGCTGGTGCGGCTCCACGGGATTAATGATTAACCAGTAATCTCCCGCCGGATTTTCCGGGACAAGGTGTGCCCAGTGGAGCCTTCCGGGAGAGCCGTCCTCGCGTACTTCCAACGCGCCGATAAGATCGAGCCGCAGGTGTGATAAATCGGTTAAATCTTCGTCGGACAGTTCTTCGTCGTTTAAGTGTGTGTGAATCAGCCGCAATCCTTTGAATCGGAGAGAAGACGAACGAAATCCTTCCAGAGAGGGGATTAAAATGCTTTTGTGATCGCCGACGATGACAGAGCTTATTTCTCCCTTGCGGCTGATGAGCAGGCCTATTTGCCGGTTAATATCGCGGGAAAGAAAAGATAATTGCCGCGACAGATCATTGCTGATGATATTTTCCGGTGGGATACCCCTGCGGCAGAGTCGTTCTAGTTGTTTAATTTGAGCGGCACGCAGTCCGGTTGTATTTCCAAAAATTTTATTGATAGCCGTTTCACCTTTGTAATTTGCCAATACACATTCTTCACCGGCCAGGTTGCCGGGTGACACCTCTCGGAAATTCTCCCAACTTCGCTTCGGTGGAGGATACGCATAGCCAAGCTTATTTTATCTAGCACATTTCATCTGGATTAGTCAAAACAGCAAAAAGTTAAGTACAGCGTGAGTTTTAGCATAAGGTACTTTATCGGATCTGATAAAGTACCTTATGCTAAAATAGGTTTCTCAATATATTTATACTGACCTTTGGAATTAAGCGTGACTATTAATGCTGTTGGTTTCCACAGATGTCAATGGTTGATATTTTCATCTGGCGATTATGAAGTGAAATAATTGTCTAATATTAACAAATAACAAGAATATAATTGACATAAAATATTTATTTTAGTATTAAAACGCAACATTTATTGAACTGTCGATATGTAAATATTTATCCCCCAAAATCAACTTATTTAAGATTAAAGCGAAAGGAGAGTATTATGAAAAAGATTGGAATGTTAGTGTTTATTATAATGATGATTGCTGCCGTCACGGCGGTGCAGGCGGAAGTCAGGGCTGGTGGTTTACCCGAATTGGTTGTGGATAAGAATATTAGCGACTGTCCCAATTGTCCCACCACTGTCACCATCGCACTTAATGTGGAATTTGATACCAACAAGGCCGTTGTCAAGGAAAAATATCATAATGAAATAAAGAAGGTATCCGATTTCATGAAAACGTATCCCAATACTACTGCTGTGATCGAAGGCCATACCGACAATGTCCACACAGCGGAATACAATCAAAAGCTGTCCGAGGCCCGCGCCAACAGCGTCCGGCAATACCTTATCAACCACTTTGGAATCAAGGCGTCCAGACTAACCGCTGTTGGTTATGGACTGACTAAGCCGATTGCCAGCAATAACACAGAGGAAGGACGTCAGAAGAACCGCAGAGTCCAGGCTGTTATCAAAACTATAAAAACAAATTAAGTTGTAATGGCTTCGGCATCCTGAAAATCCAGAGGTCCTATGACCAATGTAAGGTTATAGGGCCTTTTTCTTTGGATAATATTATGGTGAACGATAGTCAGATCGCTGTTTGTCATTGGGCGGCGAACCATTAAAAATCACCAGCTTCGCGTTTAGACATATTCCTGAAACGCTGGTTCGTACATACTTGATTTAATATGATCGAGCAAGTTAGCATGCTCCGGCATAGCGGTAAGCCCTCGCGCGAAAACTACTTTTGCCACTGCCAGCGCGATATTGGCTGATATCTCGCGAATACGGGACAAGGAGGGATAGATACGACCTATTTTCAAATCTTCCGCAGTAACCTGTTCATCCAGCGATTTGGCGGCGGCGGTGAACATTTCATCCGTAACGCGTGATGCTTCCGACGCGAGCACGCCTAATCCGACACCGGGGAAAATATACGCGTTATTCGATTGTCCTGGCACAAAAGTTTGTCCGTCCATCACGACATTCGGAAAAGGACTGCCACTGGCGAAAATGGCTCGCTTGTCAGTATGGCGGTAGGCTTCTTCGGCGGTGCATTCAGCTTTTGATGTCGGGTTGGAAAGCGCGAACACTATCGGGCGTTCGTTTATTCTGCTCATTGTCTTGAGTATGTCAGGGGTGAAGGTATTGGGTTGACCCGATACTCCGATTATCGCCGTAGGCTTTAAGGCTTCGACCGCGGAGAGGAGATCTTTGCGGAAAGGATAGTCATGGGCATAGGGACGCTTATGTTCCTGAAGATCGGTGCGGCTCTTTACAACCAGACCTTTGGAATCAACAAACCAGCAGTTGCGGCGCGCCTCCTCTGCAGAAAGGCCTTCTTCCATCATTGCCGAGGAAACGAGATTGCAGATGCCGATGGCGGCCTCGCCGGCGCCTAGAAATAAGAGCCGCTGTGTGGAAAGTTTGCCGCCAGTAATCCTCAGCGCGGAATACAAACCGGCCAGTGCGACAGCGGCGGTTCCCTGCATATCATCATTAAACATGCAGTATTTATTTTGATACTTTTCTAACAGACGGAAGGCGTTCAGGTTGCCGAAATCCTCAAACTGAATCATGACATTGGGGAATCGTTTCGATGCCGCAGTCATAAATTCATCTATAAGTGCGTCGTATTCCTTTCCACGTAGGCGCTCCTCCGGCAGGCCAATATAATCAGGTGCGTTTAACAGATCCCGGTTATTGGTCCCGACATCAACCATAACCGGCAGGCAGACATCAGGATCAATGCCCGCGCAAGCTGTATAAAGAGACAGTTTGCCGATGGGAATTCCCATGCCGTTGGAGCCGAGATCGCCAAGCCCAAGGATTCGTTCGCCGTCAGTGACCACGATGATGCGAATATTTTTGTGCGGCCAGTTTTTAAGCACCTTTTTTACGCGGCCTCGATCGTACTTGGTAATGAATATACCGCGTGGTTCGCTGAAAATTCGACTGAATTCCTGACACGCCAGCCCGACAGTCGGGGTATATATTATGGGTGTGAGTTCCTGCATATTGTCAATCAGAACGCGATAAAACAGACTTTCATTGCGGTTTTGTAATCCGGTGAGGTAAAAATATTTTTCCAGATCGTTTGATTTTCCTCGGACGTTATTGATTATATGCTGAGCACGCTGGGCTGGAGAAAAAATGCGCGGCGGAAGCAATCCATTCAAATCAAGAACTTCTCGTTCGATTGCGTTAAAGACGGTTCCCTTATTCAAAACGGGGTCTTGAAGCAGTGTTCTTCCCCGGGGAATTTTTGCTGAACGGTCTTTAATTGTCCGGTTTGACATGATTATTCTCCTCAACAGATTGCGCTTACTATCTCTTGTTTCTGCAATGTTGAAGTATAAGAAGAAGCGGTTTGTGTCAATAAAATAATGAAAACATGCGATCAATATTCCCTTGACATACAAAATAGAAAGTTCTTATACTTCCCTCGCAATATCTGATTAAAAAAAATACTAACACAATTTAAAAAACGGAGGCATTAATTATGGCAGAAGAAAAAGGGTTGAACAAACCGGTAAAATTAAAAGCGGATTTGGCGGCGCTGCTGGGAGCTAAAGCACTTCCCCGCACCGAAATAACAAAAAAGTTGTGGGATTACATCAAGGCAAACAAACTGCAAACCAAAACAATTAATGGCAAGCCGGAAAACGCTGGCAAGAATATTGTGGCCGATGCCAAGCTAATTAAAATATTTAATAACACCAAAGTTACCGGCAAGAGCGGCAAGGTGGTTGATTTCACGAAATTAAAAGAAGGCCAGACCATTGATATGATGCAGATAGCCTCTGTTGTCAGCGCCAATATCGACTAAATAAAAAACATATAGTTGTTTTTTTAAAAAAGGCAGGTGTTATATCCTGCCTTTTTTGTTTGCTCTTTTCTGATGAACATTTCTCACGGTAGTACTGGTTATGGCGATCCAACCTTCGGCAAGTGATTTACTATTGTCTCAACAGCGGAAATCTGCTCGACATTAAATTCATATTGTTGATTTTATAGCCAATGCCGTATATGATTACGACGTTAAATCACGGAGAGAATACCGGTGCTTCGGGGAAAATAAAACATGGGCTCAAAAAAAGCCATATTCTGGCCTGTAATAATATCAATTTTTATCCATGTGACGCTGCTCGCGATGACAGGGATGATTGATTTGCGAGACAATATCAAGCCAGTGGAAATATTTTCAGTAAGCATCAAAGAACCAGAACAGGAAGTAACTCCTGAGCCTAAAAAAGAAAAAAAAATAAAGGAAAAAACAAAACCAGTTCAAACTCAAAAGGAAAAAGGTGTTAACACTGATGATTGGCGCGAAGAGACTGTTGACCTCGGCAGCGCCGATATCAAGTATGTTAATTATTTAACCAAGATCAAAAATAAGATATCTCAAATTGATTATCCTCAGAAAGCTTTCGAGAAAAATGAAGAAGGAACTGTTACAGTAAAAATGTCCATTGATGCCAACGGCAGTCTTGCCGGAGTAACCCTTATGTCTTCATCGGGATATGCGGACCTAGATGATGGAGCAATAAGTGTTGTTCGAGCGGCCGTGCCGTTCGAGCCATTACCGGAAATTTATAACCTTTCGCGCTTGCATATAACGATTACTTTTCTCTACAAAATTTCGGATTAGATCTTTTCCTTGCTTTTTTATATGAACTTATGCGCAAACAATTAACAAACACTAATAATACTTTGATATCTTTTTTAATTGTGTTTCTTGCAATTTTTTGCTCAGACATATCTTGCGCCCGCACAGTAACTGATGAAATAGGCCGTAGTGTAAATATAACTCCTGCGCCGCAGAGAATTGTTTCTCTTGCCCCCGGTATCACGGAAACACTTTATGCGCTCAGACTTGACAATAAAATAGTAGGAGTAACCACTTTTTGTGATTGGCCGGCGGCAACACGCACAAAACCACGAATAGGCGGATTCACCAATCCTTCCATAGAAAAGATTGTTTCTCTGAAACCGGATTTAATCATTGCCACCGCTGACGGCAACAGAAAAGATACCGTGCGGCAGTTGGAAAGAATCGGTTTGTCCGTCTATGTAACAAACCCTTCGGACACCAATGGCATACTGAGAAGCATTTTATATATTGGGGGAATAACAAATCGGGAACAGGATGCCGGGGAGCTAGTTGAAAAACTTCAAAAGAGGTTAAACAATATCACGATGCAAATAAGCCACAAAAGTAAACCGCGTGTTTTTTTTCAGATAGGTTTAGAGCCGGTTATTACGGCCGGCAAAGGTACGTTAATCAATGAAGTAATTGAACGGGCCGGAGGTGTTAATGTTGCCGGTCTTGATACCGCTCGCTATCCTCGCTACAGCGCTGAAGGCATCATGGGGGCCGCTCCGGAAATAATTCTTTTTGCGCCCATGGTCAATGATAAAGAATTTACGGCGGGGAAAATCTTTTGGCAAAAGTTCAAAGGAATACCGGCGGTGGAAAAAAATAGAATTTACCCTATAAATACTGATCTGATCAGCCGGGCATCGCCGCGTATTGTGGACGCGATCGAAAAAATGGCGCTGATTTTTCATCCGGAGATAAAAATTTCCAGACGGAAAAATTTAAGGCCGTAGTGCTTGATTTACAAACCGCGCGAATTACAAATGAGATTTTATTTCATCAATGTTCAGTTTGGTCTGGCGCAGCAGATCAAGAACTTCGGCCTGCCGGGTAGCAGGCAGAGATTCAATCTTTCCCATTTGATCATTGATGTAATTAAATTTAGCTTTCAAATCGGTTAGCAAGGGAGACAAGTCAATTGGCTGTTTTGTGGCTTGTGGTTGTTTTAATTCTTCCAACTGAGCACCAACCTTTATTCTGATTTCTTCCAGATATTCAGGTATGGTCACATCAAAGCCCAGTTTTTCCCTGATTAAAGAAGCTAGTTGGTTTTGTGCGGAAATTTCTCCGTGGACTAAAAATACCGGCATTTTTTTATTCTGAAAATTTCCCAACCATTCCAGAAGCTGACTCTGTCCGGCATGAGCGGAAAAACCATTGATGGTCCAAATTTTGGCTTTTATGGCAATGTCTTCACTAAAAATACGGATTGTTTTCGCGCCATCTACTATTTTGCGGCCGGGTGTTCCTTCCGCCTGAAATCCGACAAAGACAATACTAGCTCCCGGACGCCACAAATTGTGCCGCAAATGATGTTTTATTCTTCCGGCATTGGCCATACCACTTGCGGAAATAACAATTGCCGAACCTTTCATTTCATTAATTTTCATGGAATCTGCTGTTGTCGAGGAAAACTGAAGTTGCGGCAAATCCAAAGGATCTTCGCCATTTTTCAAAAGGCTCTGCGTTTCTCCATCAAGATATGAACGGTAACGGCGGAATATTTCTGTCGCTTTAATGGCCAGGGGACTATCCAAAATTACAGGCATGTCCTTGGGCAGCCTTCCGTCGCGGTTAAGAAGATAAAGCGAATAAAGCATTTCCTGTGTTCTTTCCACGGCAAAAGCGGGAATGATTACTTTTTCTCCTCTGGAATAACTGTATTTGATAGTCTCGGCCATTTCATTTAAACTGTCATCTTCGCCTTTATGATTGCGATCACCGTAAGTTGATTCCATAAAAAGAAAATCCGCTTCATTTAGAATAACGGGATCTTTCATAAGCAGTTGATGGCGGCGGCCGATATCGCCGGAAAAAATTAACTTTGTGGATGTTCCGTTTTCTTCGATGAAAAGTTCCAGTATGGCCGCGCCTAAAATATGGCCGGCATCCTGAAAATTAACTTTTATTCCACTCGTGGGACTGAAAATTTCATTGTAGGTTTTTGTTTTAATTAACGGCGCGACAGCTTCGGCATCTTTTGTTGAATAAAGCGGTACAATCTTTCCAGACTTGCCGAAACGCTGCATCCTTCTCATTTTCGAGGTTGCTTCCGTTTCCTGAATGTGGGCGCTGTCCAGAAGCAATATCTTTATCAAATCTCCCGTCGGTTCGGTCGCGTAAACGGGACCGCGAAACCCGTTCTGAGCCATACGGGGGAGCAGTCCCGAATGATCTATATGAGCATGAGTGATAAGAAAAAAATCAATATGCTTCGGGTCATATACATCTATGTCCCAGTTACGTTTTTCTATTTCGGTGCCACCCTGATGCATGCCGCAATCAATCGCGAATCTTGCCTTGTCTGTTTCGATGATGAAACAGGAACCGGTAACCTCTTTTGCCGCTCCGAGAAATTTAATTTTCATGATAAATTCATTTCGGTAAATTTTATTTCAACTGATTACAATTTACGTTTAAAATTTTTGGAAATTAAAAAACACAATCCTATATTTCGCTACTCTCATTGATTCAAAAGTAACGAATCTTTTTTAATGGCAGTTTTAAAATTATCCTTCCGGCTAAATTACAGTACTGCTTTAGCCGCCTTCTTCAATTTCTTGGCCTCTTTCTTTTCTTTGGCGGACTTTGCAGGTTTTTTCTTTGTATCTTTCTTCACGTCTTTTGACTTACCCATATTTTAAGCCTCCCTTTTAAGATGCAATAATTTAAGCTTTGTCAAAAGCATAACAGAATATCAGCGCATTCTCCATGTAAATGTAACCTGTGACTGAATATAATAGAAGGAATGCTTTTCGTCAAACAGTTTATAAATACAAACATACATTTTCTTTCTGTTGACAATGCCGGTGCGATTAAAATAAATTTATCCATTATCTATATGTCTATTTTATTACTAATTACTCCAATATTTCTTTTCAGCGGCGCATTTTCCCAGTTAACTAACTTGCCTCCCTGGGCGCAATATTTCGCTCTTACTTTACCGCTTACTCATTTGGTCAACCTTGTCCGGTCATTGAGTTTTGGCTTGTTTAACTTAGAGTTATTGATCAGTTTATGTTATTTAATTACTTTTCGCCTCATTATGTTTCCTCTCGTTCTTTTCAAAATGCGCCGCCAGCTGATTAAATAAATATTTGATACCGCAGGAGAATAAAAGAAAATATATCTTGACTATTAATGGTATTGCGTCTATATGCACACTAAATAAGTGTGTTTATGTTTTCTAAAATGTCAAATCATTCTTTATAAACGAGACACAACCACCATGCTCCTTGGAGTGTCGGTGGTTTTTTTCATTATCGCATAATGGCAATTAGATTATCATCTCACAAAGGATAATCTAAATTGCAAAGATTTATAAGATGAGCAATTTACATGAGCTCAAGAGGTAAGGCATGCAAGCCCCTCACTATTTCCTTCCTTCTCAATCAGGAGCCGGATGGGGGTGAATTTGATGCTTTGTGAGCCCCCAGGGGACAATGAAGGTATAGAAAATGCTAATCAGCAAGAAAGGGGATTAAAATGAACAAAAATTTGTATGTCGGCAATGTGTCTTTTAAAGTCACAGATGAAGATCTTAAAACCAACTTTAGTGAAGCAGGAGAAGTTGTATCCGCTTCAATCATTAAGGACAAGTTTACAGGTCAATCCAAAGGATTTGGATTTGTTGAAATGAAAACGGAAGAAGGTGCCGCGGAAGCCATCAAGAAGTTCAATGGTGGAATGCTTGACGGAAAAGCAATCACTGTAAACGAAGCAAGACCGAAGAAAGAATTCGGCGCTGGCGGCGGAAATCGTGGCGGCGGCGGTGGTTACAGAGGCGGTGGAAATCGTGGCGGTGGCGGTGGAAATCGTGGCGGCGGCGGTGGCAGATACTAATGAGACTCAAGTTTTAGGAACGCAGTGAACTGAAACTTGTTAGTCGAATTATCCCAGGAGCGTAGCGACGCGGGATAATATCTAAAAGGTAATATTATAAATAAAGAGCAGGAGGTTGTGCAACAGAACCTTCTGCTTTTTTTATTTTTATACCAATTCGGATTCATTCGCCTACCTTTGTTGGCTTCATCATCGGCGTCCTCAGCGTATTTTCATATACACCTCTGGTGCTGCTTCCTCGCCGTCGCGGTATGCTTTTTACTGCGAATTGGTATCAATCTTTTGGAAAAACTTACAGTCGACATGTATTTATTTGAGTTGCAAAATTTGGCCAAAGCTTCGCTGGAATACAAAAGTGAGTATCTAGGATTTTTAATGCCTTTTGGTATTGTGATATGAAGAATTGTACATCCTTCGTATTTGCAAGTTTCTTAACAACAGGTAGCAATCTATCTGCTACGTTTTTTACATCTAACGCTTTATTAGAATAGGCAATTTGTAATTTTTCCAGCGCATAATGATCGTCAGATTCTACCTCGTATTTAATGTAGTTCAGCATCAATAATAGTTTTTCTGGCTCAGATTCGTTCTTTAAATTAGGCAATTGACTTTTAATAAAATTGTCTAATCTTTCCTTTCCTATTTTGTATAAATCAATCTTATATTTATTTTTTATCAAGGGATAATATACTGCATGTTCCATAATATCACGTAAAGGCCCAAAAAAAGTGTCCCACGCCACTTGTCTAGCTCTATTAGTAGTTTTCTTTTCTGGAGGTAAGCCAAGCAATAAGAGCCACAGGTGACCGATCTCATGAGCAATATCACATTCCTCTTTACTTCCTATTTTATATATTTGTTTTAGGAAAATAATGAATCGATCTTCAAATGGACTAAAACATGCGTTGATTTCTGCGGAGAAAAGTTTGCCCTTGATAGTCTTAAACTCTTGTTCATCTCCAAACATAAGTGGACGCAGATCATCGGATTCAAGCAGACTATCATTTAGAAGCTTCTGCAAGTTTGGAGAAATTTGTGATCTAACTTCGTTGACAGTTTTTAACATAGCATATTCATCACTACATCATAGTCAATGAAACGTGGGATTGTTAAGGTTTGGCTGTGTCTATTATTTCCGCAACAAAGCTAAATAAAGTCTGTATGTAGAAACGATTAAGGCGTTTCGTTAAGATAAATTGATAGTTGTTTGTAAACTTGTATTTGAAGAATTAATATATTCGGTAATTTTTGCGGCGATGGTTTTGACGACATGTTCAAATTCGTCGACATCCTTATCCAGGAGAGTCATGCGGAAACCAAGCAGTGGCGTAAAGAATGAGGTTAATGGCACTACGCAAATGCCGGTGGCCGCCAGCAGATAGTAAACAAATCGCTTGTCGTATTCCATCGTGCCTTTCGTCAGCTCTTCTACATATTTTTTAATCTCCGGCTGCTTAATAGGAAGACTCTGCCTGTCGTTGAGCACCGACTCATTGAAGATGACCGTGTTGTAAAACGCGCCATTGGTTTTGTTGGCAATCAGAAAAGGAACATCCTTCAAAATACCATAAGCTATGGCGGAGAGCTTTTCGTAGTGTTGTGTGCGCTCACGCAAATAATTTTGATATTCCGGATGCTTCATGATCCGGGGGATAGCCATTTGCGGCAGAGTTGTCGAACATACTTCCGACATCTTCTGATGCAGAATGGTATTAATGAAACGGGCGAAAATCGGGTCTTTATCCGCGTTATACACTTCCATCCAGCCGCAGCGCGCGCCGGGCCAGGGAACTTCTTTGGAGACGCTCTTCATGGAGATAGCGGGAACATCGCCGATAATATCGCCAATCGGCACAGTCGTTTTGCCGTTATAGACGATATTGATATAGGTCTCATCGGAAATCACAAAAAGATCATTTTCTCTGGCAATCCTGACAATATTCTGGAGCGCCTCGACCGGATACACAAAGCCGGTCGGATTATCGGGATTGATAATCAAGATGCCGACAATCGCCTTATGGCTTTTGACTTTCTGTTCCAGTTCCCGCAGATCAGGATGCCAGTTGTTGTAAGGATTCATCCGGTACGTATTGGACGGAAAAGAAGCATGAAGCACTTCCGCCATAAAGTGAGTGGAATACGTCGGCTCCGGCATGATCATGCGGGCATCCACCTGAATAGAGCTGTATGCGCGGGCAATCGCGTCGCCCAGACCGTTGAAGAAAATGACGTCTTCCGGCGTAATCTGAATTTTGCCGCGCAAATTGACGCGGTCGGCAATAAAAGCGCGCGTGTCATCCACTCCCTTGGTGGGCGAATAAGCGTAAGAGATGTCTTCCTTGATAATATCGATGAGAACCTCTTTCATCCAATCCGGAATAATTTCGCCTTTTTGAACCGGATCGCCGATATTTTCCCAGATTATATTCACGCCAAATTCTTTGAGCTTGTTGGCGATAAGCACGATATTGCGGATTTCATAAGTCAGGCCGCTACCGCCGCGGGCAATTTCAAAACGCATAACTTGTTTAACTCCTTAGATATTCTTAAGGGTTTCATAATACATTTTTGTTCAAATATCCAGATTTTTTTAGTGAGTCCCAAGTTTCAGAAGCGAAACGCCCTGAAATTTGTTGGACGAACTATCCCCTGTGCAAAGCACAGCGGGTAGTGGATACCTTTAAGTTATGAACTTTGTTTCTGAAGTTTGGGTCTCATGATCGGCGAGTCTCAAATCCCACTTCGCTACGCTCTTGGGATAATTCCACTTAAGCTTCCTATAGTCAGCTAGTGTCATTATATTTGAGTTTCATTATTTTTTATGTTATCGAAAAAATCAGAAGCGTCAAAGAGTGACGCTTAATCGCAAATTTACAAAAGGAACGCAAATGGAAGAAACAAAGAGTTTTGCTGAAATGCTGGAAGAAACAAATCTTGCCCCCAAACATTTTGACGCCGGTGAAAAAACAGAGGCAACCGTAGTAAAAATTTCACCGGAATGGATATTCATAGATTTAGGCGCGAAAAGCGAAGGGTATCTTGATAAAAATGAGTTCCTGGATGAAGAGGGCAATCTTACGGTGAAAGAAGGCGATACCATCACCGCGTATTTTCTTTCCTCGCGCCACGGTGAAAAACTTTTTACCACCAAATTGCTGACGAGCAGGAGCGTTGACGATTTTTTGCTCAACGCCTACAAAAGTCAAATTCCGTTGGAAGCAACGGTAGAAAAGGAAATCAAGGGTGGTTTTTCGATCAAAATAAGCGCCAGCGCCAGCGGCTTTTGCCCATACTCGCAAATGGATACGAAAAAAATTGACGATGTAAATGCCTATGTCGGCAAGAAACTGGATTTTATTGTTATCGAATACGCGGAAAACGGGCGAAATATAATCCTGTCCCGCCGTCCCCTTCTTGAAAAAATTGAACAGGAAAAAATAAATGTCCTCAAAGATTCACTGAAAAAGGGGATGACCGTGCGCGGTGTGGTTGCCAGCGTACAAAACTTTGGAGCATTTGTTGATATCGGCGGCATTCAAGCACTGCTGCCTGTTTCGGAAATGACCTGGGGAAGAGTCGAAGACATCAAATCTCTTTACTCTCCGGGCGACGCGGTTGAGGCCGTTATAATCAATCTGGACTGGGAAAATAATCGCATCTCCTTATCTTGCAAAGATACGCTTCCTGATCCGTGGAATGATGTCGTGAGAAAATATACCGAGGGGAACATGCACAAGGGAAAGGTATCCCGCCTGACGGATTTCGGCGCTTTCATTACATTGGAGGCTGGGGTGGATGGTCTTTTGCATATTTCTAAGCTGGCGCGCGGCAAGAAAATTAAGCACGCCCGCGATGTTCTTACAACCGGAGCGGAAATAGACGTCAAAATTGAAAAGATTGACCGCGAAAATAAAAGAATTTCACTTGATCTGGTCGGGAATGATAAGGAAACTTCCAGCCAAGGCGAAGAAGAAGATTTCCGCAATTATGTCGCTCCGGCGCCTAAGACTATGGGTACTTTTGGTGAGCTGTTCAAAAAATCAGGTATTAAGCCTAAAAAGCGCTAAATTTTTGGATTGTCGTCCAGCACAATTAAAGCATCAGCAACAATGGGCATTGCACCGCTGATGATAATCGGATTGAGGTCAATCTCGGCTATTTCGGGATGCAGCAAAGATATGTTTCCCACTGCCCGAATTATCTTGATTAGTTTTTCTATTTTCACCGGCGGTATTCCCCGGAAGCCCTCCAGAAGTTTTCGGGCGCGGATGTCGGCGAACATTTCTTTTACATCAGCATCAGTAAGAGGCGCCATGCGAATTGTTGTATCGCGGTAAATTTCAGTAAAAACTCCGCCCAAGCCAAAAACCACACATGCGCCGAATCCGGCAAAACGTGTCATCCCGGCCAGAAATTCCCGGTTTCCGGAGAGCATTTCCTGCACCAGAACAGGAACGGTTTTTCCCGCCGCTTTCTGGATAGACTGGAAATTATCTTTAAGTTGGGTGGCATTATCTATATTTAAAGCGATAAGCCCTTTGCCACTTTTATGCATAATATCCCAACTACAGGCTTTGAGCGCCACAGGGTAGCCGATTTTTCGGGCGGCATCCATTGCCTCCGCTTTTGTTTTTGCCATTACTTCTTTTGTAACAGGCACGCCATATTGAGCCAGCAATCTTTTCGCTGCGTATTCGTCCAGCGCTTTTTGACCATTTGCTTTTGCTTGATTAATTAGACGAGTGGCCAGCTTACTTACTGCCGGAAGAACGATTTTTTCCGGTGGTGTGCGTTCTCTAATTTGTTTGTAGTGGTAAAGAGATCCTAAAGCCCGCGCAGCATTTTCCGGAGAATGAAAAACCGGCGTGTTTGTATCCTGGTAGCCTTTAGTATAGCCATCTTCCCGACCAAAGAAAGACGATACCAGCATCGGCATTTTATACTTATGGGGCAGTTCAAATGCCTCGGTAATGACCGGCTGAGTCAGCTTTAAAAATTCTTCGAGGCTAATTCCTCCGATAAGATCAACAACATGATTGTAAATTTCCTGCATGAAGCCGGAATGCAGAACTCCATGCAGAACTATCGCATCCACCTCGCCGCTTTTCATCATAATCTCCGGCAGAGTTACGGCAAGTTTCTGCATACTCAAATGAAAAGTCATATCCACGGGATTAGCCGCGGATGCATGCGGCTCTATATATTGTTTAATTTCTTTTTGCAGTCTTTCGGAAAATCGAGGAACATCCATGCCGACTAAATCGCAGGTATAAGCGATGGCCGTTGCGGGACCGCCGGAATTAGTCATAATTCCCACACGTTTTCCCCGCAGAGGCGGTTGCGTGGCCAGTGTCCAGCCATGCGTGTAGAGTTCTTCAATACTGCCCACTCGAATTACACCGGATTGCTTCAAGATACCGTTATAAAGAAAATCAGGACCAGACATAGCTCCAGTGTGGCTTGATCCGGCACGGGCACCGGAGGCCGAACCGCCGACATATTGTGCCACTACAGGTTTATGCTGTGTGACCTTGCGGGCTACTTCTACAAATCTTTTCCCATCTCGTATTCCTTCGATATAAAGAATGATCGCCTTTGTTTGTTCATCTTCACCCAGATATGCGAGCGCGTCCACAATGTCGATATTGGCTTCATTGCCTAGACTGATAGCTTTGCTGAATTGAATTCCCCTTTTTCTCAAATATGGCAGAGACTGAGCCACGTAAGTGCCGCTTTGTGAGGCAAATCCAAGCAGTCCTGGTTTGGGAGAAAATGGAGCAACAGTAGTGTTCAAATTAATCTCAGAATTAATTATTCCCAGACAATTAGGGCCGACAAAACGTATCCCATAGCGCCCGGCTATTTCATTGATCTTTTTTTCCATGTCCAGACCGGTT
>Ga0209777_10003583_pt1 | contig 19077 bp, 16 predicted proteins | sample FrelakmetHBP12HB_FD_187147 | JGI IMG/M metagenome (GOLD analysis project Ga0209777, IMG submission 187147) | Freshwater lake sediment microbial communities from the University of Notre Dame, USA, for methane emissions studies -HBP12 HB (SPAdes)... | ecosystem: Environmental > Aquatic >...
GGTGGTGGCGGAAATCAAGAAGATGGGCGGGGAGGCGGTTGCCAACTACGATAGCGTGGCTACCGCAGAGGGCGGGGAGAGAATCATCAAGACCGCAATCGATGCTTTTGGCAGGCTGGATATTCTGGTGAACAACGCCGGCATACTCAGGGATAAGATGGTCTACAATATGAGCTCGGAGGAATGGGATCTCGTGATTAAGGTCCACCTCTACGGGACTTTCAACTGCACCAAGCCCGCCTGTGCGATATTCAGGCAGCAGAAAAGCGGCCGCATTATCAACACTGCCTCTGAGTCAGGTCTGGGGAACATGGGGCAGGCCAACTACAGCGCTGCCAAAGAGGGCATAGTGGGATTCACCAGGACCGTAGCTAGAGACATGGGCAGATACGGGGTGACCTGCAATGCCGTCAGGCCCCGCGCCAAGTCAAGACTGACTATTTCCCCTGAGCTGGTGGCTGCTATCGAAAGGGCGAGGACCACTGGCGCAGCGCTGCCTCCCGGCGCGGATGTAATCGCCAAGATGGCGGAACCTGACAAGATGGTTGCTTTTGTGGCGTATTTGGCAAGCGATGCCGCAGCCAATATCAATGGCTGTACCTTCCTCATTAGCGGCGACCAGATTTCGCTGTACCAGGATCCTATACCCATCAAGACCATCTTCAAGGAGGGGTTCTTTACACTGGACGACCTGATTGAAATTGTGCCCAACACACTGGCAGCCGGGTTGATTAACCCCGCCCCGCCGAAGCAATAACCTGAGTTCGGAAATCCTAATTGTAGGGGCACGGCATGCCGTGCCCCTACTTTCACCCTCACCTAGCCTCTCCCGTCGAGGGAGAGGGGAATATATCTAATCCAGCAACCCCTCTATTGCCTCGATGACCATCTTGCCTTCTTCGAGGTCGATGGATTTGACCACATCCTCGATAGCTGGTATCAGTATCTCGCCGCGCTTCCCCTTGACTATGTAGACATCGTTGCTGGCTGTGGTCATTATGTCTGCGATTTGCCCCAGGTGTTCTCCATCAGTGGTTAAAACCTTGAGGCCAATAAGCTGGAAGGTGTAGTACTGTCCTTCGGGCAGGCGGGATAGTTCGGAGCTGGGGATGGTGAGGTCTTGTCCTCTTAGCTTTTCCGTATCCTCGACGCTATCGATAGTGGCGAGCTTAACCACCAGGTGTTGCTTGTGAGGGCGGCAACTCTCTATCTCAAGTGGGCGGGCATTAAGGTAGACTACCTTCTGGGGGGCGAACCGCTCGGGGAAATCGGTCAAGACCTCGACTTTTACCTCACCCCTTATGCCCCAGGGGGCGAGTATACGTCCCACGATAAGGGACTCAGGAGGAACTGGTTCCTTGCCCATCACCCTTGACCAAGACGTCCTAGATTATCTCCAGTGTGGCGCGAGTCCCTTTCCTGATCGCTGCTACGCGCAGCAGGGTGCGCATCGCCTTGGCAATTCTCCCCTCTTTACCGATGACCTTTCCGGTATCCTCAGGCGCTACTTGAAGCTTGAGGATAATCCCGTTTTCCGAGGGGACCTCGGTTACCTTGACTTCCTCTGGTTTGTCCACTATGGCCTTTGCGATGTACTCGATGAGCTCTTTCATTTTCCCTTGTCCTTTGACTAATGCTTAGTCGCACGATTCAGCGTTTTTAGGATGGTGATGCTGGCTTGGTATCTGGCGCTTTGGCTGCTTTACTCTCCGATGCCTTGGCTGGTTTGGCCTCTGGCGCTTTGGCTGGTTTACTCTCCGGTGCTTCGGCTGGTTTGGCCTCTGACGCTTTGGCTGGTTTACTCTCCGGTGCTTCGGCTGGTTTGGCCTCTGATGCTTTAGCTGGTTTACTCTCCGGCGCTGCTGCTGGCTTGGCTTGCGCAGCCGCTTTCCTTTCCGATTTCTTAGGCGTTTTGCGGTCCGTCGGTTCTCGCAAAGAAGCACTAACTAATTTATCGCTGACCCCCGCTTTGCCCAGCAAGGCGGCAACAGTTTGAGTCGGCTGAGCCCCACGGCGCAGCCATTCAAGTGCTCTCTCCTGTTTTATAACAATAGTCGCTGGATTGGTTAGAGGATCGTAGTGACCGATAATTTCGATGAACGCACCATCGCGAGGTGACCGGGAATCGGCCACTACCACTCGATAAGCAGGCTTCTTTTTGGTCCCCACCCTCTGTAGTCTAATCTTAACCATATTTCGCTCTCCCTTTTGATGAGTTATTCTGATTGCGGGCAGCGCTCAGTTTTCAGTTTTATTGACCCCTCGCTCTACCTCCCTCCCTCAAGGGGAGAGGCTAGGTGAGGGTGAAACCCATTTCTTAGTTCAGATATTGCTCCTGTCGGAATCGGTAAAAATCAACGAGCCTCTTTAGAGCCCTTGCTCCCCGCTCGAAGCTGGGGAAGCATGGTATGCCTTTCCCTGTTAACCTGTCTCTTATCTCTACCGCTAATGTCTCGCTGTGCGCTGTGGTCACGATGGTCAGGAAAGGTTTCTTGGTCCTGTCTTTGAATTCTAAGATGGTATCCAGGAGGGGGTCTGGTTTTCCCAGGTCCTGGCTGAATGGACTGATTATTGTAAACAGTTCGAGAACTATACAGTCTATGTTGGGGTCTTGCTCCATCACATCCAGCATATTGGCTAGATTCGATATGGCATTCTCTGACATCAGGAACGAGCTGGATATATCGAAGGGATTTCGGTAGCTCCCCCCGATGATACTGAAAAAAGTGGATAGCCTTTCATATGAGCTCTGGGAGAGCAGCGGAACCTTAAGCCCTGCCTTGGCGAAGGTATCGGCTATCGCCACTGACTGTCCCCCGCTCATGGCGATGAGCCCCGCCCTGTTTCCGGTGGCAGGTTTGAGGTAAAGCAACGCTTTGACAGTGTCAATCATTTCGTCAAGGTTCTCAATCCTTATAGCGCCGCATTGCCTGATAAGCGTCTGCCAGACGACGCTTGACTGAGCCAGTGCCCCCGTATGTGAGGCAGTAGCCCTGGAACCTTCCTCGCTCTCTCCGCCCCTCCATATCAGTACCGGTTTTCTCTCAGCTACATCTCGGAGGCAGTGGAAAAACCTCCTGCCATCCTTTACAGATTCAACATACATGCCGATTATCTCGGTCTCCTGGTCTATCTTAAGGTACTCCAGATAATCCGTGCTATCGAGTATGGCAGCGTTTCCGTAGCTCACAGACTTGCTGAACTTGATTCCGTTGCGTGTCCCTGCTATGGTGAAGAGTGTGGCGTGAGTGCCGCTCTGGGCGATAAAGCCTACTGTTCCGCCCTCGCCATAAGCCTGCACTGGGTTATGGCGCAGGCCGATTTTAGGATTGTAGATGCCTACACAGTTGGGCCCGATGACAAGTAAGCCGGCTTCGCGTGCCAGGTCGGTTATCGCCTCCTGGAGCCTTATCCCTTCCTCAGTGCTGGTCTCAGCGAATCCTGAGGTGAAAAAACAAACGCCGCCCACGTTCTTTTGTATGCAGTCCTTGACGATGACTGGGGATACTGCTCGGGGCACTGCGGCGATAACGTAATCTACAGGACCGGGTATATCCTTGAGGCTAAGGTAGTTCTTCACACTCAGTTGTGCTATCCCCGGCAGTTCATTGGGGTCTATCTGCACCGAATAAACCTTTCCCTGGAAATGGCTCAAACTCCTCAGCCACATATAGCCTAGGGCCTGCTTGTCGCCAACTACTGCTACAGAGCGGGGGTTGAATACTCTATCCAGCTTCTTTGTTAGGCTCTCTCCCAATTTTCTCATGCTCAGGATTCGAGTATCACCCTCGCGTCCACAGCTAAAGCGCCGTCCTTATAGGCGAAGATGGGGTTGAGATCCATCTCCTTGATTTTGGGGTTTTTGTCCACGAAATCGGAAAGCTTTAGTAACAGGTCTTCAAGCGCAGTGACATTCGCCGGCTCCTGCCCGCGGTAGCCTTCGAGCAGTGGATAGCCCTTTATCTCCCTGATCATCTGGCTGGCGTCTCTCCTGTTCAAGGGGACAATCCTGAAGGCGACATCCTTGAGCACTTCGACGAATACCCCGCCCAGGCCGAACATCAGCACCGGGCCGAACTGAGCGTCTTTGGACATGCCCATGATGACCTCGACCCCGGGCCTGGCCATTTTCTGCACGGAGATGCCATGGATGTCAGCCTTCTTGTTTGCCTTTTTCGCTGCTGCCATAATCTCTGTATAGGCCTTGCCCACCTGGGTGGCATTTGCCAGCCCCAATTTCACGCCGCCGATATCGCTCTTATGGATGATATCGGGCGACACTATCTTCAGCACCACCGGGAAGCCCATTTTCTTGCTAATTGAGATGGCCTCGGCCTTCGTTTTGGCCAGCTTTGTCTCGACAACCGGTATGCCAGCTTCAGCCACAAGTTGTTTCGACTCGACTTCGGTCAGGACGGTCCTAGCGCTCTTCAGGACGTTATCGATTATTTTGCTAGTCACTTGCAGCTCTCCTTGATTGAATAGGATATATAATTGCTGTCTAATGGCGCTGCTATCTCTTATTTATCGCCCATAACCAGTGAGCTATTTTAGCAGGTAAAGTTGTGAAAGTAAACCGCAGCTACGAGCAGGGCTTCTGGAAGCCCATTTCAATGCTGTCTTGAAAAGACTCCAGATATTCTTTGCCATAGCGGCTGACGGAAGTGACTTCTATCGAATTCTGGCAGCCGGTAGCGTTTCCATTTGGGAAGATTTCCCGAATATATTCCTGCTCTCAGCCCAATTAGCTTGGGACTTCCCAGTGATAGCGCTTTGATCATCCTGAACCTTGAGAGAAGCATTCTCATTAGAAGTAACAGCGTGGTCGTCGTTTTGGGCGGGCAGCCCGCGATGTTTGCTGCAGTCTTCTCCTTGCCATTGCTTTTTATGGCACAATTACCATAGAGGATTTTCTTCTGCCCGGGTTCGTTCTGCACCTGGTTTCTCCCGCTGTAAATCTTGATGTCATCGAAATTCAGATTGGGAATGACTTTGCCGAATATGCCTAGAGAGTAGATAAGGTTAGCATAGCACCCGGAGCAAATCTGTTCCCCTGGATAGGGAATTGACAGGCCGGTTATCCCGGCAAGTTCAAGCAATTCTTTCTTTGGGTCGATTTCCCACTCCAGCTTCTCTTTCAGGGCTTCTATACCCTCTCCTGCAATTTGAATCGTGCTTATATCTAAAGACCTGTCATGCATTTTAGCATATTCATTCAGGTAGCCAATTTGAGCAGGTTCGAACCCGAGAATTGTGGCTCCTACGCAGTCACAGGCGAATGTATCGCTGCTGGCTATTATCAGGTTCTTGCGATGTGCCACGCCCACCATGGCATCCGGCCCCTTTTCCAGCATATAGATGCCATCTATAATTGTCAGGTCACATTTTAAGACCTGATTTAGAAGGCATATCAGATGCTCTAACCCCTTCATGTGAAAAGTCTTTCTGGAAGCTACATTGAGGCATCCTTTAAGGTTCTTGAAGCCCAGGGATGCCTTCACCAGAGGGTGAGTCTTCAACACAGGCACATTGATCAGGAAGTCAGTCTCCAGTGCAAACTTGGAGATGCCGACCTTGACTTCTCCCAACTCTCTGCTCTCAAAGGGCCCTTTGTGGAAATCGATTAGCTTGGCACCATATCTTTTGGCTATTCTGGCGATGCCTGTATACTTATAGCCTCTTGTGGTGTTGGAGCCCATCACGCCGGTTACGGTACCTTCACCGATGGAGATATTGTTGCACCCATGCTCTGCTAATTTCCAAAGTATACCTTCTATCATTTTAGAGGTGGTTACCATGCCGTAGGGTGGGATCGGGACCCACCCACTGAAGGTAATATTGGGCTTTATCAGGACCCGGTCGTTCTTGTTAAGCTTATTGAAGCCGGCGCATAGTTCAATAGCGCGGCCGATGGATTCAAGAGAGCCATCGAATTTAACAATTGATACTGTCACTATTAGCTCCGGGATATGATAGCGATATTGTTTTCAGGAGAAACTCTCGTGAGTTGTTTTGCCGGCTGTTCATTTATTGTACAAGATAAGGTTCTTAAGTACAAATTAGTTCTGGGAAAGTCACTACCTAGGCTTGGACAGACCTTAAGAATTCACTATACTGCGTGAGCTTAGCCAGGGCGTAAGCCGCTCTCCTCGGTTCAGGATAAACTGGAATGTTGCTTTGGGCCAGAAACCTGAGTTCTCCCCTGGGCCACCCTTGCGGCGTAGCCCCGCAAATCACCGTTGGCTTGCCCCCCGCTGTTATTTCGCGGAGCAGTATGTCGGCAACCTTCTTATCTCTGGTATCGTCATCAAACGGAGGTCCGGTAAAAGCGGCGAGAATCATATCGATGTTCGGGTCTTTGGCGACGATTCTGATGGCATTTTTGATATAGTGGTCGGGAGCAAGAGCCGCTATTAGACCTAAATCGACCGGGTTGCTTACACTTGTTCCCACACTTTCTGCAATCCCAGCCAGTTCCTTCTGGGTTTTTGCTGAAAGCCGTGGTATCTCCAGCCCCAGCTCGTTGCAGGCATCGGTGGAGGTGACAGCAAGCCCTCCAGGTGTTGTGATGATGCCCACTCTTTTCCCCTTTGGTCTGGACAGATGGTGAAGCGCCACTAGAGTATCCATCATTTGCTCGAAGCTATCGACGGAGATTATGCCTGTTTGGCTGCAGAGCGCTTTCCAGATAGCAGTAGGAACCGCGAGGGTTCCGGTGTGAGAGGCTGAAGCTCTTCTGCCGGCATCGGTGTTGCCGCCCTTCAGCACGATGATGGGCTTGCTCGGAGATACCTCGCGGGCAACACGCAGCAACCTCTCCCCATCCTTTATCCCTTCCAGATAGGCAGCGATTATCTTCGTCTCAGGGTCTTGTCCGAGATACTCTAAGAAATCCACGCAAGTGAGGTCGCAGTCGCTTCCGCAACTGACCCCCTTGCTGGGCTTGAGTCCTGCGTCATTAATGGACATGAGCAGGTAGTAGAACAGGAAGCCGCTGTGCGAGATCACGCCCACAGGGCCGCTTTCTTTAGGGAGAATAGCTTGCGGGATGAGCTTAGTTGATGGGTTATAGGTGCCCACGCAATTCGGCCCCACAACCCGTGTCCCTCCCTTCTGTGCGATTCTGACTATCTCCTTCTCAAATTCTCTGCCCTCCGGCCCGCTTTCGCTGAATCCGCCGGTATAGAGAATCATCCCTTTTATTCCTTTAGCGGCGCATTCTCTGGTTATCCCGAGCACCGCCTTGCGCGGGACGGTTACTAAGGCTAAGTCTATCTCCCCTGGGATATCCTTTATACTTGGATACACCTTTACACCTAGCAGCTCACCCCCCTTGGGGTTCACAGGATAGACCTTCGTGAAACCTGCATCCAGGAGGTTATGCAGGAACATATACGCTACATTGGTCGCTGTCTGGGAGACACCTACTAACGCTATTGACTTGGGGGAAAATAGGGGTTCAAGCTGTCCTTTAATATTTTTGTTCATCAGCTACTTCCGCGGCTGGGGTTCCTCTCTGCGGTGTATGTAAACCTCGAACTTCGTGATTTTCCAGACGCCATCGTCTTTGCGGAATTTATAATAATGCATACCCTCGGAGATGGCGCGTTCCTCAGAAACCTCTCCGCTCTCGGGATTGATGGGGTATCCGTAATGTGAAAAGTAGTCCTTGCCCGTCGCTGTATCACCTGTGATTTCTATCATGATGTTCATCAGGGTGCTGAACCTTTTTTTCTCGTTGCCGAATACAGCCCTTTCGCCAACCTCTTTGAGTGCCGCCTTGCCTTTGATATCCACATTGTATTGTGGGACTGTATAGTGAATATCTTCGCTCCATATGCTGAGCCAGAGGTCTTCGTCGCCTAAATCCATAGCCCATGCCATAGTCTTCATCAGGTTCTCGGTCTCGATAATGTCTGGAAGCTTCATCAGCTTGTCAACTTTAGCCTCCAGCTTCCTGACGTCGGTTTCAACCCTTTTCGCCACGCGGTTCAACAGCGCTCTCAAATCTCTCAGGTCTTCCATTTTTGTCTCCTCTGAGGTGGAAGATTATAGAACTGCCATATTGAACTTATTGAAAGGCCAACGAATTTTGGTTAAGAGCGACAAAGGCGACAACTTCTAAATCTGGGCGTAATTCTTTTAATTCGAGGTGACTCTAGGCCCGAATATCCCGTATCGGCGTTTCAGTATACTTGCGGGCGACTGTCCGGAAATGGAATCCATATACAGCGAGAGCTATGGACATCGGGAAAGAGCGGGGACGCTTCAGCAGGGTCGAAATGTAGAATCTCCAGAAATACCATCTGTCTCTATCCAGGACACCCAAAACCCATATGGACCTGATGAGTGCCCTGATATGCCGGAATCGCAACTGGGGGAGCCCTTTTCTTTTCCTCGGCTTGTACTCCTTAAGAAATATCTTCACTCTCTTGTAAAATTGCTTGGATGAATAGATAGTGGTCAAGACATGCCTGTAGCCGTTAATGAGCTTCTCATGGCCCATTTTGGGGACGAAGTTCATAGTGCAGTCGGTATTGTCACCTGTGGACTCATCCAACAGGCGGTTCTCTTTTTTAAGGCGCTGGTACAGCCTGGTACCACGCGGTGCGTTCAGCAAACCGACCATGGCTGTAACGATTCCGCTTTTCTGGATGAAGTCGAGCTGGCTTTTGAAGATAGAGTCCGGGTCATTGTCGAATCCCAGGATGAACCCTCCATGCACTTGCATACCATAGTTTTGAATCTTCTTAACCGAAGCGATGAGGTCACGGTTTCTATTCTGATTCTTGTTACATTCAACCAGGCTCTCTTCATTAGTAGTTTCAATGCCAATGAATACAGTATCGAATCTGGCCTTGACCATCAATTGCATTAACTCTTCGTCATCGGCCAGATTTATGGATGCCTCTGTAAGGAATCCGAAGGGGAATTTTTTATCCTTCTGCCATTCGATCATTGCAGGCAGTATTTCTTCCTTCAGTTTCCTCTTATTGCCGATGAAGTTGTCATCTACAATGAACACTCCCTCGCGCCAACCCCTATTGTATAAAGCGTCAAGCTCTGCCAGTAGTTGGGCTTTATCCTTGGTTCGGGGTGTGTGCCCATTGAGTATGATAATGTCGCAGAATTCACAATCGAAGGGGCATCCCCGCGAGTACTGGAAACTCATCGTGGAGTATTTCTTCGTGTTTAATAGTGACCACATGGGCAAGGGGGTTTTGCTGACGTCTGGTCGTTCTTTAGATGTGTAGATACGTTTGGCGCAGCCTTTACTCAGGTCTTCCAGGAAGAGCGGCAGGGTGCTCTCGGCCTCATTGAGCACCAGGTGGTCTATATCCTGGAACTCTTCATACTCGGAGGTGAAGAGTGGGCCGCCGGCGACTGTTTTAGCCCCCAGCCTTTTACATCTCCTAATGACCTCTTTCACCGAATCCATTTGCACTATCATGGCGCTGATGAACACATAGTCGGCCCACTTGATGTCCTTGTCGGTCAGGGTGGCTGCATTCATATCCACCAGTTTCTTATCCCACTCCTGGGGAAGCATCGACGCTACAGTTAATAGTCCCAGGGGCGGGAAAGCCGCCTTCTTGGAGATGATACTCAGTGCGTGTCTGAAACTCCAGAAGGTATCCGGGTACTGAGGATAAACCAGAAGTATTTTCAATTTGGTACGGACTCCGTTTCCTTGATTAAAGTTGAGATTACTCCATAGACTACTCTTATCTGGGCAGAAAATCAAATCTTAGGATGGGGCTCAACGGTATGGTAGGGGCGACCCGTCGGGTCGCCCCCTTACTATGTGCGAGATTAATGCTCAGGTATTGATAGCGTCTTAAAAACACTTGCTTTTGAAGGAAAAACACAGCAACGTTAGAATCCTATCCCAGCCATGCATGCACGAGGTGGCTTTTAGTCCAATTCTGTTTTTCCCGTCCTATCTTAAGACAGGAGGATTGACACATTCTTCGGCTAACACTTATAATTTGGCAGAGAAAGGAAATCGGGACATGCCTTTATCTATCCAACTTCGGGGCCAAATAGAGAACTTTTTGTCTGACAAATATCTAGGCTGCCTGTACAAGGAGTATCACTGGTATCAGGATACGTGGGGGAATGGCTTCCCTGAGATGCAAAAGCTCGAAGTAGACTTGACGACGCACACAAAACAAGGATATGTGACGGAAACCGACATTATAGGAGTTGCGAAATGGGGACATTTGCCAAATATTAGAGGAATTCAGTGTCCCGAGCGTATTAAAATATCGCTATATGATAGTGATGATTTAGCTGAATCCTTCAGGATTGACTCTTCTACCCACTTAAGACAATTACGAGAAACCATAAAAGGAATGGGGCCTACCTATCTCAGCAAAGTACTGATGTTCAGCCGTCCGCAGCGATACGGAGCTATTGATACTCGTTTGGTCAGAGTCTTTGGCTGCGGAGACAAAGACATTGAAGGGCTTAGGTGGCTATCGCTTGAGGTTAGGAAGTCCGGTTATAGGTGGCACATTCCTGAATACCAAACTTCGTGGCCTGGCGAATATGGCACTTGGATAGAGATTCTTCATTATATAGCCCACCTATGTAATGCAAGTGGGCACAAATGTCCTCATCCAGACGAATACATTGCTAGAGGTTTACGTGAGAAGGGAATCTGGATTGTCGCCGATGTAGAGACAGCATTGTTTTCTTATGCTTCTAAAGCGATTGAAGGGAGAACTCTAACTGGCTAGGTTTCTCCATCAACAATCTGACGGATTGTGAAATAAACAACAACTGAGTCTTGCTAAAGCTATTCATAATGCCACGCTTTTGAGGCGACGTTGCAATCTACCCTGCCTTCGTGTATGATTTTAATGGATTTTGAGCCTTCTCGACTTAATAGAGAACTAAACAGGGCATGAATCTTATCCAGCATCTGGATTACCTCTTCAACCCCCGTTCGGTGGCAGTCATCGGAGCCTCCAACATTCCCGGTAAATGGGGCTTCGACATCCTCAACCTTCTCTTAACCAAGGGGGAGAGGAAGGTCTACCCCATAAACAAGAATAGGGCTGAGGTGCTCGGGGTGAAAGCCTACCCCAGTCTGGCAGAGGCGCCGGGGCCTGTGGATTTCGCTGTGATAACTGTCTCCGTCGAAGCCCTTCCTGCTGCTATGGAGGACTGCGTCCATAAGGGGGTCAAGACGGCCCTCATTATCTCTGGTGGGTTCGCCGAGACTGGCGAGGTCGGGGGAAAAGCCGAGCAGAAAGTGCTCGAAATCGCCCGCCGAGGCGGGATACGCTTTATCGGGCCGAACTGCGCCGGACACTTCAATACTCATTCTAACCTCTTCACCGCAACCTATTGTCCCCCCTTAAAACAAGGGCCCGTAGCATTTGTTACTCAGAGCGGGAATTTAGGCCTCACCGTTTTAGCCATTGGAAGCGCAATGGGGCTGGGATTCAGCAAGTACATCAGCAGCGGAAACGAGGCCGATTTGCATTTCGAGGACTATCTGGAGTATCTGGGACAGGATGATGAAACGAAGGTTATCCTGGGCTATGTCGAAGGATTTAGGGATGGCAAGCGTTTTCTCAAGCTGGCAAGGGAGATTACCAAGAAGAAGCCCGTGGTCATCATGAAGGTGGGGCGCACGGATAGCGGTGCCAGAGCTGCGAGGTCGCATACTGCTGCCCTGTCGGGGTCGGACGAGCTCTCCGATGCAGCGTTTAAACAGGCTGGAGTGATAAGGGTGGAGGAGGTCAGTGAACTTATTGAAGTTGCTTTGGTTCTGCTGGGCCAGCCTTTGCCAAGAGGGAAGAAGGTGGCTGTATTGACGGTGGGCGGTGGCCTGGGGGTCGTCGCGGCTGACACTTTGAAAAAACACGGACTTGAGGTGCCGCCCTTATCAACGTCTACCATGAAGAAATTGAGCTCCATCCTATCGGGAAGGTGGTCCCGGGGGAATCCGGTTGACGCCAGCGGCGACCTCAGTTATCCCTGTCTTCTGCCGCTTATGGAAGATGAGAACATAGACGCAGTAGTGATTGCATGTGCTGTCTGGGCAGCCGCCGGCTTCTCTGCTTTCATGAGCACACCTCCCTGGGAGAGAAATAATCTGACTGACCTCGAGCAATTGATCAAGGCTATCGAAGAGGAGTCGCTGAGAAATCTGGATGTGACGATGGAGCTCATGAAGCGATATCAGAAGCCAGTCATCATCTCAGCCTGGGTCAACAGCGAGGTCAAGGACAGTGAACTCTACAAGAAGCTAGAGGGGAATTATCTCACTCCTTATCCCACTCCGGACAGGGCGGCCAAAGCCCTGGCTCGGCTGGTGGGGTACAGCGAGTACTTAGGAATAGTAAAGTAATTATGTCTTTGCGAGGCGTCCGCCTCTGGCGGACGCCTCGCAATCTCAGGGCTGTTAAAAATAGCGACGTTGAGATTGCTTCGCCCGCCTTCGGTAGGCTCGCAATGACATGGGGAAGGTGAAAGGACTCGCACTTACATATGAGTTAAGTTGGGTTGGAGCACCTGCTCCAACCTACCCTTGAGTAAATTGAGAGTCAAGCCATGAACCTCAACAATAATAATTTGGATTTGTTGTTCGATCCGAGGTCGGTGGCGGTGATAGGGGCATCAAATACGGTAGGCAAGTGGGGTTTCGGCATCCTCAGCCATCTGTTAGCCAAGGGCAACCGAGAGGTCTATGCCGTGAACAAGAACGGGGGCGAGGTGGTCGGTACAAAGGCTTATCATAGCCTGAGGGAGGTTACTGGCCCCGTAGATGTTGCTTTGATAGTGACCCCTGTTCAGGATGTCCCTGCGGCGATGGGTGACTGTGTCTCCAAGGGGGTCAAGTTTGTCCTTATCATCACGGGAGGATTTGCCGAGGTTGGTGGAGAGGGGACAAAAATCGAGCGTAAGGTGACCGAGATCGCCAGGCGGGGTGGCATACGCATAGTCGGCCCTAACTGCATGGGGCACTTCGATACTACAACCGACCTTTTTTCTCTGCCCTTCGCTATGCCGGTAAGGAAGGGGCCTGCGACCATACTAACGCAAAGCGGCAACTCAGGACTCGCGATGCTCAACTTTGGCTGGGCCATGGGGCTGGGGTACAGCAAGTATATCAACAGCGGGAACGAGGCTGATTTACACTACGAGGATTTCCTGGAGTACCTGGCTCAGGACGATAAAACCAAGGTCATACTGGGTTATATTGAGGGGCTCAGGGAGGGCAGGCGCTTCCTCAAGCTGGCCTCTGAGATTACTAAGAAAAAGCCCTTTGTGGTTCTCAAGGCGGGGCGCACCGAGGATGGGGCGAGGGCAGCCAGGTCGCACACCGCCGCTCTTGCCGGGTCTGACGAAATATCAGACGCGGCGTTCAAGCAGGCCGGGGTGATCAGAGTAAGAGAGATAGGCGAGCTAGTCGATACGGGTGTGGCTTTGCTGGGCCAGCCGCTGCCTCGGGGGAGAAGGGTGGCGGTGTTGACGATGGGTGGTGGCCTGGGGGTCATCGCCACCGATGTTTTACGGGAACAGGGCTTGGAGATGGCGCGGCTGTCGCCGTCAACTGTAGATAAATTGAACTCCTTTCTGGCGGGGAGATGGTCTCATAGCAATCCGGTTGACCCCGGTGGTACCCATATCGTCTATCCCTGCATCTGGACGCTTTTTGAAGATGAGAATGTAGACGCCATCATGGCGATCGATGCTGTGGGGATGGTCGGTGGCTTGACCGGGTTGATGAATATACTCCCTGTGGTGAAGGACAAGTGTGAGCGCCATTTAGATGCCTCCAGGGCAGAGGAAATGACGGATATAGAGCGGATGCTGGAGCTCATGAAAAGGCATCGTAAGCCTGTTATTCTGGCTAACATGGTTAGCCCGCCTATCAAGGACACTAAGGTCTCCAGAAAGCTACGGCAGAGCTATCTGGGCCCTTATCCTACCCTGGAGAGGGCAGTCAAAGCCTTGGCTCATCTGGTAGAATATAGCGAGTATCTCGGGGTGGTGGTGTCACCCTGAGCAGAGCGAAGGGTCTCCAAGATTCTTCTCCTTCACAGAAAGATCAGAATGACATTATGGTATTGGAGGATTTAGGGGTTGAAAAGACCCCTGTTGTGGTAAAATCTCAGTAATCAGCGCAAAGGAGAGATATGACGGTTAAAGTGGTGACCGACAGCACCTGTGACATTCCTCCTCAGTTGATGCAGGATTTGGGCATCACCGCAGTGCCGATATACGTGGTGTTTGGTGACAAGTCTTATCGCGATAAGTTAGATATTGGTGATGATGAATTCTACGAGAAGCTGGTTCATGGTCCTGTGCATCCTTCTACCTCGATACCAACCCCTAAAGACTTCGCCGACGTCTATAACAAGCTTGCTGAGAAAACGGATGAGATAATCTCGATACACATTACTTCCAGGGAAAGCGGCACCTATAACGCAGCGCTGCTGGCCAGGGAGCTTGTCACCAAAAAATGCCGCATTGAGGTTGTGGACTCACTATCTATGTCTATGGCCTTAGGGCTTCTGGTTGCCGAGGCCGGGCGACAGGCTAAGGCCGGGGCGAGACTGGAGAAGGTAACCGAGTCGGTACGCCAGGCCATCCCCAAGATGCATCTCATTTTTCTCCTGGATACCCTCAAATATGTGGTCAGGGGCGGGCGCCTCAGCAAGCCATATGGGATCATAGGGTCAGCACTGAGGGTAAAGCCCCTGCTTACTTTGAAGGAGGGCGACCTTTCTCTGGTGGGTGTGGCTCGTACCAAAGCCAAGGCTGTGGAGAGGCTGTACGAATTTGCCAAAGGCTTCCCCAAAGTGAAAGAGTTGGCGGTGGCATACACCACAGCTCATGATGAGGCGAGGGCGTTTACTGACCGCCTGAAGGCGGGTTTCCCCGATGTGCACGTATCTTTAACGAGAGTTGGCTCCTCGCTGGGAACCCATGCTGGCCCTGGCGGCATGGGCATAGCGGTAAGGGAGGCGTAGAAGGTTCGCCTGTAACGTACGGTGGTTTTGAATCGGAGATAAGATAATGGCTAAAGCTCTCGATGGCATCAGGGTGTTGGATTTCACCAGGATGTACGGTGGCCCTTTGGGTACCATGATGCTGGCTGAACTTGGCGCAGATGTGATTAAGGTTGAGGTACCGGGTGGCGGAGACGCAATCAGAACTACTGCGCCTTTAACCGAGGGACAGGAGAGCTACCGTTTCGTGGCCCTGAATCGCGGCAAGCGAGACATCACCTTGAACCTCAACTCGGAGGAAGGGCAGAGGATATGCAGGGAGATGGTAGGGAAGTGCGATGTTCTGGTCGAGAACTTCACGCCCGGGGTGATGGAGGGCTACGACCTAGGCTACGAGGAACTCAAACGATATAACCCGCGCCTTATCTACGTTTCCATATCAGGGTTCGGATGTACCGGCCCTTATCGCAGCCGGGTGGCTTTCGATACCATCATCCAGGCTATGGGGGGCCTCATCAGCGTCAATGGATTCCCCGATTCCCCTCCCACTAAAGTGGGGCCTGCCATCGCAGACTTCTTAGGTGGGATATTCTCCATCATAGCTATCCTCGCTGCTCTCCAATACAGGTCGAGGACGAAGCAAGGCCAGTTCGTGGATATCTCTATGCAGGACTGCATCTGGTATATAACCGCTATACAATTTCTGCCCCTCTACATATTGACGGGTAAGGAGCCGCCGAGGCTAGGCAACCGCCAGATCGAGGTCACGCCATTCAGCATCTATAAAGCGAAGGATGGGTATATCGTCATCGGTGTCGTCACAGTTGCGCAATGGCATCGCCTTCTTGAGGTGATCGGCAGAGAGGACCTCAAGGATGTCCCGGAATACGCCGGCCAGGCCACTCGTATCGAACATGCCGATCAAATAGAAGCTATAGTGGAGACGTGGACAAAGGAGAGAACGGTTAATGAGATGCTAAATGTGCTTGAGGCTGCTGATTTAGCCTGTTCACCGGTTCCCACCTTTGGACAGGTGGCGAACGACCCTCAGCTCGCCAGCCGCAATATGCAGGTGGAGGTAGAGCAACTGATAAGTGGAAAACTCAGAGTCCCCGGCTCTGTGTTCAAGATGAGCCAAACGCCGGGCGACCCTACCGAGCCCGCCCCCTTCCTGGGCCAACACAACGCTGAGGTATATTCCAAGCTGCTTGGCTATGACCATGCGACAATAGACCGTCTGCAGAGGGAAGGGATAATCTGAAGTCATAGCTAGCTGAAGCTCGATCTGCTGTTATCGTTTGAAATATTAAGATTTCTCAAAATGCACTGAAGAACATCTCCTGAAAAATCGCAAATATCGTGACTGGTTGAGCTATTCTCCAATTGATCGAGAATCATCGCGCTCAATTTAAACCGAGTTTAGCCGTTGGCTGCAACCGGCTCTCGGTCAGGTGACGAGCATTAAGCTGGGAGGTAATTGGTGATGGATATCAATGAGCCTAACATGAAAGATTACGAGCTTGAGCGAAAGGAGTTCAGACTCGAGGTGCCGGAGTATTTCAACTTCGGTTTCGACATCGTAGATAAGTGGGCTAAGCGCCAGCCGAACAAGCTTGCTTTGCTTGCTGTTGATCGCAACGGGGAGAATCCTCGGCCATACAGTTTTTGTGATATGAGCAGGGCATCGAATCGATTCGCTAACGTTTTGAAGAGGCTGGGACTGAGGAAAGGTGCTCGTGTTTTCCTAATGTTGCCCAGAATTCCTGAGTGGTATGTGACAATGGTCGGCATGATCAAACTTGGGGTTATACCTATGCCTGCCACCACGCAATGTACCTCGAAAGATATAGAGTACCGGATCAACACCTCGAAATCGGATATGGTGATAACCGACATCGAGAATGTTTTCAAGGTAGACGAAATCAAGGGGAGATGTAAATATCTTAAGAACCTCATGGTAATTGGAGGAGAACACAAGGACGATTGGTTAAGTTATGAATCGGAGCTTGCTAATGCGACTGAGAGTGTTGTTGATGTGGAACGTACTAAAAGCGAAGACCCCATGCTTCTTTATTTTACGTCTGGCACGGTAGCAAATCCCAAAATGGTAATCCACACCCAGGCGTCTTTCGGTATAGCTCACTTGATTACAGCTAAGTTCTGGCAGGACCTAAAACCTACTGACTTGCACTGGACGATCTCCGATATGGGATGGTCCAAAGCCGCTTGGGGAAAGATTTTTGGCCAGTGGACAATAGGGGCTGCGGTTTTTCTTTATAATGCTTCTAGTAAGTTCGACCCCAGGCTGACCCTGAGGCTTATAGAGCGCTATGGGATCACCACATTCTGTGCTCCTCCTACGGTGTACCGAGTTCTGGTCCTCGAGGATTTGAGACGATACAAGCTGGACAAGCTTAGACATTGTACAGCCGCGGGCGAGCCGCTCAACCCAGAAGTCATATCCCAGTGGGGAAAGGGCACCGGCTTGAAGATTTACGACGGATACGGCCAGACAGAAACCGTCAATATTGTAGGGAACTACCGCTGCATGCCGATAAAGCCCGGGTCGATGGGAAAACCAACGCCTGGTTTCGATGTCGCCGTAGTGGACGATGATGGCAGGGAATTGCCTCCTCGCCGGGAAGGACACATTGCCATTAAGGTAAAGCCCACACGCCCGGTTGGCCTTTTCAAAGAGTACTGGAAAGAGCCTGCGAGGATGAAAGAGGTGTTCAAAGGAGACTGGTACTACACAGGCGACAGAGCCTATAGGGACGATGACGGCTATTTCTGGTTCGTAGGGCGTGCTGATGACGTAATAATCTCCTCAGGATACAGGATAGGGCCCTTCGAAGTCGAATCAGCATTGATAGAACATCCCGCTGTAGCCGAGGCAGCCGTTGTAGCAAGCCCGGATGACCTGAGGGGAGAGGTCGTTAAGGCCTTTGTGATACTGGCCCCAGGCTACGAAGGATCAGAGGAGCTGAAAAAAGAGTTGCAGGAACATGTCAAGCGGGTCACGGCTCCTTACAAGCACCCCAGAAAGATCGATTTCGTCAACGAATTACCAAAGACTATCTCAGGAAAGATCAAGCGTGGTGAATTGAAGCGCAAAGAATGGGAGGGTTGGCAGCGGCCCAAACAAGGCTAACCTTCTCCATGCGTTTTCCCTTTGGTAGTCGTGGCTAGTATCATAGAACGCCGAAACACACAGCTTGTCGAAACATGGTTGGGTAAATATACTACCGCAGTAAAACTATGTCGTAGTACTTCGTCTCTAGCTATTTTCGGAGGTAACTAACATGGCGAAGAAAGTCCCTGATAATCTAGCAGGATTCGATTCCTTCGGTGACTTAATAGGTTTGACTTTTACGAAGTGGGAGAAAGGATATTCTCAATGTACACTCGAGGTTCAGGATAAACTGCTCAACCCGCATAAGACACTGCATGGAGGAGCTATCTTCACAATGGCAGACTCTGGTATGGGTGCTACGCTCTATTCTCACATCGATGACGATGAGTTATGTTCAACTATAGAAACCAGTATAGTCTACTTCAGAGCCGCTAAATCTGGAACCTTGACCTGTGATACCAGGGTAATACATCGAAGTAAAAGAATAGCTGCCTTGGAGTCAGAAATACGCCAGGGAGGGAATCTAGTAGCCAAAGCATTTGGAACGTGGTCTATATACAAAGAAAAGAGAGATTAGTGGGTGCCTTAATACCATGAAACAGTCAATTAATTATTGACGGAGGAGAAATATGGATTTTAAGTTAAGCGAGAAAGAAGATGCACTACGAGAAGAGATACGCAGATTTGCCAAGGCAGAAATACCCCCGGATTTTATTTACAATTTTCTTGATGAAGAAAGCCGTGACGAAGACTGGGCTTTTACTATGTCTATCTCGAAGAAGCTTGCCCGGAAAGGCTGGCTTGTTATGGCCTGGCCCAAAAAATATGGAGGACAGGAAGCTTCGTACCTCGAGCAAATGGTCATGGCTATGGAAGCTACCTATTGGGGAATCCCGGGTCTGGGGATGGGCATCAGCGGAACCGCTTGGGTAGGTCCATCCCTGATGCTCTATGGCAACGAGGAGCAAAGGC
>Ga0209777_10003584_pt1 | contig 19074 bp, 22 predicted proteins | sample FrelakmetHBP12HB_FD_187147 | JGI IMG/M metagenome (GOLD analysis project Ga0209777, IMG submission 187147) | Freshwater lake sediment microbial communities from the University of Notre Dame, USA, for methane emissions studies -HBP12 HB (SPAdes)... | ecosystem: Environmental > Aquatic >...
TGTAAGGTGGCAGCATTAGTTCTTGCGTCTGTATCTTTAATTCCTTTAAACTTATTCCATGTAAGATCTAAATAAGGGCTATACTCCGGCTCTTCAAATTTAGAAGCGTCATGTTTTTCTACTATCTTCATTACCTCTTTAAACTCAGGATAGGCTTCTACTATCTGCTCGGCTGCATCTATTACTCTTTCAATATGCTTATTAGTTCTTTCTTTGAAAAATTCTACTTTATCTTCTTGGGTAGTTGCTTTCTTATCAAATTTTCTTCCGTAATTTATATAGTTTTTTACTTCTCCTTCTCCATATGTATCGCTTAAATCTTTAAATTTTTCTTCTAATCTTTTTAATTGTTCTATAGACATTTTCTCTCTTAACTTATTAAATATACTATATAAAGCAACGTCACCGCTTAGACCTGTTACTTTATCCATCGCTTTATTTATTGCAATATCAAACTCTTCGTCGGTTAATCCTATTTCTTCATTCTCTGCTGTTTTAGAAGCACATAATGAGACTCCAAGATTTTCTAATCCAAGTTCTTGCAATTTTTTAATTTGTTTTTCATTAAGCTTTTGATATTTATTTAAGCCGGCTAAACCCTGACCTTTCTCTATAGCTCTATCTATTTGCTTTTCATTAAGTTCTTGATACTTATATAACCAGAATAAATCTTCTCCTGCTTCTATTGCATAATCTATTTGAGCTGGTGTTAGTTTTAACTTTGCATATAATATATGTTCCCCACCTTCTTCAGTCATCTTTAAAGCTCTCGTTATTTGTGCCGGTGAGAAATTAGGTAATGCTGCTAAGTATAATGCTGATAAATACTCGCCTCCGTCTAAAGCAGTATCTATTTGTTTAGGAGTAAACTTATTACCATACCACTTATATATGTAACCAATAGCGTTACCAAGATCTTGTTTAGATTTTACTTTATTTAATACCTTATCTATTTGCTCTGGAGTTAAATCTCTATTCATATTTTCAAATAATCTTTCTAAATCTTTTCCTTTATCTATAGCATTATTTATATTATTTGTAGTAAATTCTTTACCTAACCTCGAATATAATTGATATAGATTTTTACCTTTATCTATGGCACTATTAATAGCTTGTTCTAATTCTTCTGGTGTAAGATTTTCATCTGCGAACTTAAATAAGTCTTTCTCTTCTTGATGTACTGGAACTCCACTACCTAATGGTGTAGGTTCTTGTCCAGGTATTTCATTCCATTGAGCATACTCACTTAATAAGTCTATTGCTTCCTGATGACTTAAAGCTTTGTTCTCTCTAAAGTAATTGTATAATGTTTGAGCGTTAGGTATTAGATGATTATATTCTTCTTGTGCAGAAGGAGTAAGAGAAGCTTCTTTATCTATTATAATACCTTTGGCTTTCATTTTATCTTTAACTATTTTTATAACATATCTCTTAAAGAAAGAAGTATTATAGTCATTATCTCCTTCAGAGAGTTCAGACATAAACATATCATTCAAAGCTATTCCTATATCATCTTCTATATATCTACCTTGATCTCCTTCATGGATAGGATAATTATAAGGACCCTCTTCTATAAGGGCATCTACTATCTTATCTGATATTTTATTTAAGGATTTAACCCTCTGCTCCGTAGTTAATAAATCCCAGCCTCTTTCTAACAATTTTAATAATCCTTCCCCTTTCTCAATTGCTTTATCTATTGCTAACGTCATTTCTTCTTGAGTAAGAGATGCTTCTTTCTTTAACTCTATCTTACGTTCTATATACTTTTGAAGTTCTACATTAGTATAACCTTTTTCTATTGTTTTTTCTTTAAGTTTTTGTAATTGTTCTATTGTCATGCTATCACTTAAATATACTGATAAGGATATTAAATCTTCTCCTTTCTCAATTGCTTTATCTACCGCTAACGACATTTCTTCATCTGTTAACTTTGCTTCTTTATTAAATTGTTCACGTACTTCTCTTTTTTTAATATAATTTCTTAAATCATAAAGAAATACTATTCGAGATCTTCGTCCTTCTATTTTTGTTTCTATTCTTTTTAATTGCTCTATAGACATATCATCTTTTAATGATAAAAATAAACTAAATAATTCTGTTCCTTTCTCTATAGCTTTATCAATAGCAAGGCTTAATTCTTTTTGAGTTAACTTTGCTTCTTTCACCATATCAAATCTATAATCTTTCTTTTCCTTTTTCTCTTTAACTATGTCTAATATCTTAGGGCCTATATTTTCTCTAGCGAATACCTGACCCTTCCAACGTCTAATCTTATTACGAGTAGGATCTTCAATAGATTGGGTTTGTCTGAACTTGTTACTCTCTATATAGCCTTCTGATACTTCCTTAGCATACTCACCCCAGTACTCCGCCTTAGCCGTTATTAACTCACATATATAATCAATGTATCCTTCATCAAAGAAGGTGTCCCATACTGTAAATGCTTCTAAGTTAGCATGTATTATTTCATGCATTAAGTAACCTAGAGTATTAAATATCTTACCTTCCATATTAGGATTTAAATATACACTTCCTTTCTCACCATTAATATATAAACCATTAATACCTCTGTCTATATCTTTTTGAGGTAGCTTATTCATTACAGGATTAAGGTCACCTGTGAACTCTCCTAACTCTTTAACTAACATTACAAGTATCTTTGGTATCCATTCTAACACGAAAGCATTCCATTTGTTAGAGAAGATCTTACATTCATAAGGTTGTACCAACATAGTCTCTAAAGGTATAAGTTTAAGCTGGGCTGTTTTAGTTAGCTTCTGTTCTCTAAATTTAATATAACTTTTTATTTCATCTATTAATACCGGCCATTTTTTGGCATTTATATTATTTAATACTTTTTTTAATTGTTCTATATTCATATTTTGTTTTTGATTATCAAATAAATTCCAAAAGCCGTATCCTAACTCTATTACTTTATCTATTTGTTTAGGAGTTAATTCTATATTATCAATTAATGCTCTTAAACCCCCCGGGTCTTTTTCTATAGCTTTATCTATTGCTTTAGATAACTCTTCAGGAGTAAGTTTAGCTGTTTTAGTTAACTTCTGTTCTCTGAATTTAATGTAATCATCCATTTCTTTTATTCGCGCACCTTTACTTAAATCATAAATAAATTCTCTTATTTTGTTTAATTGTTTTATGTTTAAATCTTGCTTACGATCAAGTAACTTAATTAAAGGATAGGCACCTCTTGGCTCTTTTATCGATCTATCTATTATTTTGTCTATTTGTTCTGAGGTTAATACAATGTCAGAGTCTATTATCTTTACAAACTGTACAGGATCTCTCTCTACTGCCTTCTCTATTGCTATATTTAATTCTTTAGGATCTAACTCATCTTCTGACGCATGCTTCTTTATATAACGTAAGTCATCTTTTACCTCTTTTATTATTCTAAAAATATCTTGTACTTGTTCATTACTTACCTCTTCTTCGTTATCCATATCTATAGTAGATAAACGTTCTTCATAATAATCAAGTAACATATCTAGTAACGTTTTTTGTTTCTCTTTAGTTATTCTTATAAATATATTTCTATTATACCACAAGGCTTCTATATCTGCAAAACTTCCTCTATAAAAAATAGCATCGATTATCTTATTAAATTGATCATCAGTTAATTTAATACCTTCTTCTAGTAATCTAAATACATCTGTCCCTTTCTCTATGGCTTTATCAATTGCCATATCCATTTCTTTAGGAGTGAGAGAAGCATACTTCTTTCTTAATATCTCTCCTACTTCATTTATACGTTTTCCTAATTTAGAATTAGGATCAACCTTTTGAAACATGTAGAAGTTTTCTAAAGATACATCTGCATAAGTATTATCTAAAACTCTATCTAATATTAGATTTATTATCTCGTCTGGTAGTTTTTGTTCTCTTATAAATTCTTTCAACATCCAACTATCTTCTTTAAATAAATCTAAAAGCTTATACATATTTTCAGTAGATAATGTTTGATACTCTATAAGATGTCCTTCGAGATTATGAGACTTATTTTCTTTAAGATGGTATAAGATTCTATCTATCTGTTTAGGAGTTAAATTTCTCCAACGAAGTAATGTTTCTATACTATATCCTATCTCTATTGCTTTATCTATTTGAGCTTCTGTCATAGGAATAGATTTAGGATTACCGTATAACTTTTCTAAATCTTTCTCTTTCTCTAAAGCTTTATCTACAGCTTGTTCCATTTCTTTAGGAGTGAGTTTAGATTGTTTAGCAAAAGCACCTTTAATTACTTTCTCTATGATAGGTAACTTCTTTTCAGTTACATCTCCTTCAGGATCTATATCATCTAATACCTTTTCTAACATTTTAACTAAAGCTATATAACCGTACTTCTGTAAAAACTTAAATATTAAATTATTATCTGTAAAGGCTGAGTAGCTTTTCTGCCTGTTCTCTATTACTTCTTTACCTTTACCTATTAGTTCCTTAATCTCTACTTCTATATCTTCTAACTTCTTTTCTACTTTCTCTTTAAATATAGCTTGCTTTTCTACATCCCAAGCTTTAATAGTATCTTCTAATAATTCTATTGCTTCCATATCTCTTTCTATCTTACCAATAGATATGTCCATCTCTATCATTATTTGTTCAGCACTAGTATATATAGAATCGTATACCGCTTCAACATCATAATCAACATCTAATGTTCTAGGATCCTTTTCCCACTCATCATTTATTAAATTATAAATACCGTCACCAAAGTTTGATTTAGTCTTTCCGGTTTCAAAGAAATACTCAACAGGATGTTTAGTATCTTCTAATGTAATAGGTTTTTCTTTATTAAGATAATCTAAGATGGCCCATACTTCATCTAAAGCTTCTTCGTCGGTTAGTTTATCAAAGTGAGATGATTTGAATGAGTCCCAATCTATAAAGACGTGACAATCAATATCTGACTTACTTGTATACTGATAAGATGTAAGACTACCTACGACCTTTACTTCTTTAATCCAATCATCATAGTCGTCATAACCCATTACTCTTAAAGTATCATGTAAGTTCCCTAATATAAGATCTTTATGTTTATGCAGAAGTTTTGAGTCGGCGTTCCAAACATCGGGATCTAATCCAGGACGAGCGTAATCAAGTACTGAGGATAATTTATTCATTTATGGGTTTCCCCTTAGAGTTTATTTTTAACGTTTAAATGGAGGTAGCTATTGGATGTAAACTACCTCCACCTAACTTGTTCAGAGCTATTTAAACCTTAACTACATTGATAGCTATAGGACCTTTCGCACCTTCTGAGACTTCATAAGTTACTGAGTCATCTTCTTTCAAAGACTTATACCCTTCCATTACTATACCACTGAAGTGTACAAATATATCCTTACCATCTTCTCCTGTTAGAAATCCGTAACCCTTCTGATCTGAAACATTTTTTTGTTACTCTCTTAATAAGAGGGGCAAGTCATTTCTGCTTACCTCTATATGTTACCATATAGACCAGACTATATCTTCATCCTGTTAAGGAGCTCGGCGTGTAGTCGTTACGGGTTTCGAAATATTTATTTCGACCTTCCCTCGGTATTGTCCTTTATAGGAGTTCCACCGATATAGCCGAGTTAAGTGGCAATCAGATTACCACTTTACTTTTCCTTGCATTTTCTTTGTTCTCCTTTACTTGCAAATATTTGTTTCTAATTAGGTTAGTAAAATACTCCTGCCAATGCAGTCTGTTTACATTTACCCTACCATTACATCCAGAACATAAACTTATTAAATTAGTTTCATTACAATTCTTTTTAATATAATCTATATGATGTATAGTTAAAACTCTATCACTTTCTATTTCTAATGCTCCACAAAGTTGACAAATATGATTATCTCTATCTCTTATATAAGATTTTAACTTTTTATTAAATATAGGTAAGTAAGGTTCAAAAGAAGAACCTCCTAACCAATTTGGATGGTTCTCTCCAGATCTATCATGCCTTATAGGTATTTCATATTTTTTTAACCTATTAGCTACTACTCCATTATTACATTTAAACATTTCTCCTATTTTAACAGTACTTAATCTTTTATCTAAATATAAATCTTTAAGTTCTTCTTTAGTTATATTTATATTTTTAAGTAATAAAAGGGCTTCACTTTTACTTCTAACCCTTATATTAAATTTTTTAAGATGACATTTAACCGTAGTAGAATCTAATTTAAGTATTCTTCCTATTTCATAAGTACCTTTCTTTTCATCTATATACATTCTCTTAAGTATCTCTTTAGAAATATTAACTATCTTATTAGGTCTTATCTTTATACCTTCTTTTCTTAATCTAACTCTTATAGTAGTAGGAACACAACTATACTGCGACGCTATTTTATTAGCACTTAGCTTTTCATCGCAGTATAGTCTTTTAAGTTCCTCTTTAGTTATGACTACTTCTTTCGACATTTATTACCTCTATATTATAGAGAAATTATAATATAAGATTATAATACTTCGGTGGAGGCTTATGCACTTGGCTGCTCGCATTACCTTTTGTAATGTCAGGTGATTACAATCTTTGTTAGCTACTTCTTCTCTTCTTTCTTTGCTTCTGCTTTTTCCTTTTTCTCTTCTGCTTTCTCTTTCTTTTCCTCTTCTTTCTTTTTATCTTCTAATTTATCTATCTCTTTATCGATACTATCTAGTTTCTTATCTATTTTCTTAGTATCTTTTTCTTTCATTTCAAGTTCAACTTTCTTTGCTTCAGCTTCGTCATATTTATCATATAACTTATCTAGTTTCTTTTCAATTACTTCGACCTTAGCAGCTTCTTTTACTTCAACCTTAGCAGCTTCTTTTACTTCTTCTGCTTTAGGAGCTTCTGCTTTAGGAGCTTCTGCTACTGGAACTACAACTTCTTCTTTCTTTGCTTCCGGAACTACTTCTGTCTTTATTTCGGGCTTAACCTCTACCGGGATAACTACTTCAGCTACAGGTTCTGCCTTCTTCTCTACTACAACTTCAGCCTTTTTCTCTTCTACTTTTACTACAGGCTTCACTTCTTTTGCCGCTTCCTTCTTTACTGTGTCTTGTATCCATTTCGGTATATTCATTGTATTCTCCTTTGTTTCTATTTTAACTTCTCTTTTAAATGTTGCTTGACTTCTTCTGGAAGTCCTTCAAAGTATTTTTCCGCTTCCTCCTTCTTACGTTTAACCTCCTCTATTTTTTGTAGTTCTTGTTTCTTTAATTCTTCCGCCTTTTCTTTGGCTTCTCTTTCTTTTAATACCTTTAATAATTCAGGATCTTCTATATTTTTAATATCTACTCCATTCGCATCTATAAAGTCTAATACATCTTCTATTGGGAAAGCAGCCCAATTATCTTCTATGACTGATACTAAATCACTCATGTCAGCCCCTTCTATAATTCTTTCTATCATATCTTCATCTGCATACTTACCAGTTACTTGATGCTTTAAATCTTTACTACTAAAGTAATCACTTAGTCCTCTACTTCTTTTTCCACTACCAAAAGCATATGTGTCTACATACTCTTCGTCATCTCCTCTATAATTACCTCCGAAGAAGGCGTGAAATAGTTTACTACCTTCCATACGAGGTGCTGTCTCTTCAAAGAGTTGTTGTAATGCTTCATCTTCATCTTCTATCTTATTCTCTAACATATACTCTTCAAATGCTTCTTCATCCATATCAGCATTCTCTAATATCTTATCTCTAAAGGAATCAGTATTGTCAACTATGTCTTGATATGCATTCTCATTAATAAAAGAATTGTCTTCTATCATTTGAGCATAGTCACCATCATAGAAGAATTCGCATACTGACTTTGCATCACTTAAGTCTATAGTATCTGCTAACTCTCCTGCTACAAACTGCCCGAATTCTAAGTTCGTTCCTGTTGATGGTAATTCTTTTGTATCTGCCTTCTTCTCTATTAAAGCTTTCTCTACTGCAGCTAATTCATCTTTACTTAATGCTGCTAAGTCTTTCTTGAATAACTCTTGTGCTTTAGCTTGTGCTTTGTCATCTGCTTTCTTACTACCTGGTTCTTTACCTGTCATATTATCTACAGTATAATTAACTTTACTTTTCTGTTCTTCATCTAATCCATTATAATCTTTTCCGAACTGCTCTTGTGCTATTTGATTTTGTAAATCGGTTGATGCTACCTTAACAGCTCCTACCCTCTCTATTAACTCATCTATCATTGCATCTGTTACATCTATCTTCTGTTCATCCATCATTCTTCTTTTAATTTCCTTTCTATCAACTTCATAAGGGCCTTTCAAAGGTAAATTAGGAGCAAACGTTTCTTCCATTAAATCAATAACATTACCTTTTGCTTCTTTAATTACTTCTACCGGTGTTACTACTTCTGCTATCTTTTCTTTCATTAATTTCTTTTGTTTCTTTAACTCATCAAATAATGCTTGTCTACTTTCATCCATAAAGTCTCTTGGACCTTTCTGCCATCTCTCTTGCCATTCTTTAAAGTATCCTGGGTCAGATTCAGGTGTCATATTAAATGCTTTTTCAAAAAACTCTTCTACTGTTAATTCTGTTTCAGGTTCTAATGAAGCTACTGTTTCTTTAATCCAATTAGCTGCTTTTGCATCTGGCCCTATTACTCCTTCTTTATTTACTTTCTCCATTTGTAATACCTCCGTAGTAAATTTTATATTGATTGTCTTTCTATCTTTATATTATCTCCTAATGTCTTACGCAATGCTACTATATCACTTACCTCTTTTAAGAATAGGTGTTGAGGATTCTTTACAATAGCTCCTATTCCTTTACCTAACATATTTTCTAATTCTCTTTTAATAGAATGATACTCAGGCATTGATTCATCTATCTTAACTATGTAGTCGTCAGATGCTTGCTTATCTATTGCTTCTTTAGTAGCTTTAGCTTCTTTCTCATGGAAGAACTTCCTGTTCTTATGCCAATAAGATAACTCGTCTTTATTTATCCTTAACCATTGTCTAAGTGTCTGTAACCTTTCTGACTTAGTTTCAAAATTCTTTTTCTTATATTCTTCTGGATCCATTTTAGATAACTCTTCTATTTCTTTTGTAAGTTTTTCTATATTTTTTTCAAATACCTTCTTTTGTGCTTTATCTTTTTTCGGTACAGGGTGACAATCTTCTCTTTCTGCTTCTTTCTCAAACGGCACATCAATTATATCTGCTCCTGGTAATGCTTTAACTTCTCCGCCGCCTAATGTCTCAGCTAAGTTAGTTAATAAACTATTTAACTGCCCCTCATCTATATTAAGCTTTCTCATTACTGCTTTAGTTAATGATTCTATGTCCGCCGGATTAGCTCCTAAGAGTTTATCTGCTAACTCGTCATACTTATTACCTTTCTCTTTAAATTCTTTTAATGCTGGAACTAACATCTTCTTAATTTTATCTACTTGATTCTTTGCCATTGCTTCTTTAATTAACCCTCTTTCTCTTAATATATTAATTCCTTTTTCTAAATCTTTCGCTTCCCAACTTGTTTCTCCAAACTGACCTGCTCCATAATTTGCTCTTGCTGTTTCTAATCCTTCTTCATTAATATGCATTAGTAAATCTATTAATTCTTCTTCTGACCATTTTGGTACCCTTGCCTCTTTCTGTATATACTCTTGATCGTCTAACCAAACCTTAGCTAAGTCTACTATGTTATAAACTTCAACTACTTCACCTGACTGATTAACTAACTGAGCTTCGTCTCCATCTATCTCAATCCAGGCATAATCTATTGGGTCTGGAGATCCTTCATTAGCATTATCTACTAACGCAGTAATATCTATCTGATCTACTACTTCATCGTCGCTACCATATAAAACATATTGTTCAGTCGCTGCATCTACTTCCCCGTAAGCATATTCTAATCCTTCTGCTTCCTTTAGTATCTTAATGATAGCTTGTTTCTTTAACTCTCTTTTGATTGCTGCTATCTTTTTACCATCTATTTTTTCTTTAATGCGATTACCTTCTTCTAATAGTATATGAACGTTTCTTTCATTTTCTCTATACAAATCATCCCAGTTGTTTACTTCTGCTTCTCCCATATCTTCTTCAGCTTGGTCTATCCATTTTTTAGCTTCTGGGTTATTTCTATACTTAGGATTGTGCATAAACAACTGATCAATTTTATTTACTTCTTCTACAACACTAGGTAACTCTTTGCGCTCAGGATTAGAACTACCAGCCATAGGACCCCATTTATGAGCGTTCTTCAACTCTTCTTTCATATAAGCTACTTTCTTAACTGAAGCATATGCCTTATCAATTAACTCTAAGAACTTATCTCTTGCTAAGTCATTCTTTGCTTCTATAAAATACTTATTGTTAAGTTCTGCAATAGCATCTATTCTATTCTTACCTGCTCTAGCTTTCTCTAATGCTTCATCAAATATATTATCTGATAAGCTTGCTACATGAACTGTCTGTATATTCTCTTCTTCAAGTATAGCATTGAACCTTCTCATTACTTCTGGATAGTTTACATTCTCTACCATAGGTACTTCATTCTTATAGAGTGTATAGCTTAAGTCAGTATTCTGTACTATCCTATAAGGTCCTTCATGTTTAATATTTTCTGCTGAGGCTTTCTTACTATTTATCTTTGTTAATTGATCTACTGGAGTCCACCAAGTAGCAGTACCTGAAGTATCTTTTGCATCATATACTTGAGCATTCCAACCGTCTTTATCAAATGCTACTATCTTAGCTTTACCCATTCCTTTAACTCTTACCATATCTCCTACAACAATATCTTTCCCGTTAACGTCTTTGTTTGGACTGCCCCATGCAAGTTTACCTGCTGACTTTCTTAATTGTTTTGGTTTATAAATCTCATCAAAGCCTTTTTCATTAGTTACCATAATCGTTCCATCTTCTTGTATACTTTTTACTACTGCTTGTTTTGTAGGATCGTCATTTACGAATACTTCGTCTCCTACATTTAATGTTACAGTATCTCCAGTAGGTAAAGAAAAGAAAGGAGTTCCTTTTTTTCTCTCTCTACTTCTTTTTCTATTTCTTTCTACCCAATCAAACTTACCTGCTTCTTTCTTAGTAGAACTCTTATCTAATAATACTTCTTCAATCATAGCCGTACCAGTAGTCTCATCAAAAGATTCGGTAGTATGATCGTCTTTAATAGGATCATCACTCTTAACTTCTATTAACTCATCATTTTTAATAGAAACTATAGTACCTGTTCTCATATCGTCTGCATACTTATGATCTTTAGTTATACCTACCCATTCTACTTTATCTCCTACCTTCCAATCTATGTGAGCAGATACTTCAGCAGCATCTACTTCTCTATCTTCATTACGTTTAATATCTTTTACTATATAGTGAGGATTCTTTCCTTCGAGATGTACTTCTTGTACTACGCCTTTCCAATAAATACTAGAGCCTGAATATTCTACTCTTACTTTATCTCCTACCTTAAATGGTACGTATTCTTTTTTATCAGGATGTCTTTCAAAGAAGATAACTTTATTATCTAAAATAATACCATCTAATTTCCAATACTCACTACTACCTATATTTCTCCATTTGCCTATATAGGCTGCTTGTTTCGCATCTGCAAATCCAATAGGATCTCCTCCACAATACGATCCTATAGCATAACCTAAATTATGAAGATATTCTTCTGCTTCTTTATAAGTAGGAAAGTCTTTCGTTTCTTTTATATTTCTACCTGTATTCTTATCTACTTCAGATGCGGACTTACCTAAGCCTCTCTGAATATGAAAAGGTAAGTTTTCAAATCTTACTTTAACTAACTGATCGGCTTCTTCAGGACTTGTAATAAAATCTGACAGCATATCTGAACGCTCCGTAACATTAGCTTTATCCCATTTCTCTTTAAGAGTTATGGATTCATCTTCTCTCTCTTTATGATACTCGTCATATTCTTTTTGATTTCTAAATCTACCATAACCTTTACCTGCTTCTCTCTTTCTTTCTTCTTTATATTCATCTACTAAAGCATCTAAAGCATATTCTTTCCACTCAGGATGTTTCTTTAACTCTACTACTATCTCTTCTTTAGTCATCTCCGGCTTGCTATCTAACAGCTTCTTAACCTCTGCTTTAATGGCTCTCTGAGTTAACATTGTTTGTTCTATAAAGCTAAGTTGTTTCTTATTCACTGCTTCTTTCGGCATATCGGTCTTACATAAATTACAAACCATCTTCTCACCTACTGGAAATAGCTCTGACGTTTCATCTCCACACTCTTCACATACTTTTGCTTTTGCTTCTTTAGTTGGTGCAACCTCTTTACTAATAATATCTACCATTTGGCTCCTCCTATTAGGTTCTATAACATTTGCAAGCTTTAGCTTTCTCATCGTTTATAAAAGGACATTCTCTTCCTCTTTGTACTCCCGTCTGAGGACATCCGTTCATACATGTATTAGTCTCTGCTCTATAGATAGCACATTTATTAGAATTATTTATATCTGCTTTCTTTCTTATCTTATAACTATCTAAGAATGCCTTTAGTACTGTTTCAGGTTTCAATGCTGCCTCCTTAGATAAATCTTTAGTCTTCTCTTTATAGTTCTTATCATATATAGGATCAATTATATTACACAAGTCACAATGAGTATTATGTTCTTTACTATCGCATACCTTACCGGCTATTTCATTCTCTATTAAATCTTGACATCTGGGACACATCTCAGAAGCAATCGTTATAGCATCTACTAGCTTCCATCCTTTACTACTTACAAGATGCATTACGATTGGCTCTATACCATTAATAGTTGTATTGAACTCTCCTATTGTTCCTGTATCGTTTATTATTGACTCAGTTACCTTAGGCATTAATAAATGTTGAGTGTAACCTTTCTTCATGTATGCTTCTAACTCTGCTACTGCTTCATCAGAGTGTAAGTCAGGTATAATCTTATTACCGTCTTTGTCTTGATACCAATAATGAGGTACGGGTTTTAATCTATCTACTATCTTTGGAGTACTTACTAACTCGACTGCCCATTTAGGAATGCGGTATATTGACATTGGTTGTCTCCTCTATTATCTCACCTAAAATCATATCTCCTATCTCTCCTACAGTTATTATCGATTCTACTTCATCTTGAGCAGATATAGTAGCGTCTAAATGATTAGTACTTATTATATCCGTGTCTCTTATTTCTCCACTTCCTTTTATAAGAAGAGAAGGTTTATTACTACTACCGTTCTTCATCCTGATAGTCGAATTCTTTATTACTACCTTTGCTCCATACTCTACTGTTATAGTCTTGCCTGTTATTCTTACTTCTGTATCCTTTATAGTTAATGTTACTCCTTTAGGTACTACTACATCGTTAGTTAAACAATGATACAAAAACATATCGCGACTAAAGAATGCAGGAGTTAATCTCTCCCAAGTCTCATCTTCTTTAATAGTTCCATAATGAATTGACTTAAAATAATTCTTTTTCTCTTCATCATAGAGTTTCTTTATTTGTTTCTTAATCGTTCCTTTCTTTGTTACAAATTTGAATCTATTCATTATATGCCTTCCGCCTTAGTCATAGTCCAGAAGTCACAAGCATAACTTATATCAGTTATAAATTCATAAGGCATAGTAAAGTAACCTTTGTTACCCCAAGCACGACCCCAACTGTTTCTTATTAAAAATCTTTTAGTAGTATCGTCATAGCCTATAGCCATTACTGCATGTAAGCCTATCATTTCTTCTTCTGGTTTAGGTATAGTCATTATTCCATCTTTCTTCATATTCTTAAAAGAATCATATACTGCAAAACAGAATACAAAAGGATATCCAGAAGCGAGACATCCTTTCATATCCTCTAAAGTAGTAAGAGCTTTGTACTCTTCTACTTGGTGATCTAATGCGTGTTTGTAACAATAATCGGCTGGAGGATTTTTAAACATCCAAATATTATACGGCCATTCTTTCTCAGGACATACTCCTTGGTCTACTAAAGCTTTAATAGTATCTCTTATTTCTGCTCCTGCATCATAGTCTACAGAACCTTCTATTACTCTTGTATTATAATAAACAAATAGTCTACTTAGAGCACCGACAAATATTAAGTTTAAGGTCCAAGAGTAACTTATAAAGCCTCTAAGAATACCTCTCCATATATGAATAAATAACATTTTAATAAACGCTAATACTTTATTCTTAGGTAATTTATTCTTTATCTCTAAGAACTCTAACACTGCTGTAGTAGCATTAGCAGTACAAGAACCTAAGTGTCCTTGATCTTCTATAGGAGAATCATAGAACTTATAATTGATAGATTTAGGTAAGGATATTAAAGTAGCGGAAGGGGCCTTATAAATATGATCTCTTATATCTTGCTTCTGCTTCTTACAACCTAACCCTTTGTTAAAAACATCTTTGTTAGACTTTGCCATTGCCTACTCCTATGCTATTCTACTAAGACTACTTCTTGCGCCGCCTGCTGCTGACTCACCTATACCTCTATAATCTAAACCTCTTCTTACTGGAGTTGTCATTGCCTCTGCATCTCTTCTAAGGCTGTCAATATCTTCTGCTATTTCTTGTCTTGCTCTTTCTGCTGCTCTATCCATTGTATTATATCTTCTAACATTTAAAGTATCCCATCTTACTGCTGGCATTGTTGTTATAGGGAAAACATCCATTGTAACTCTATTAACGCCGTCTCTACCTCTATTAAAAGCTTTGTCTTCTCTCTTAGCAGCTTTATAGTCAGCAGCATAGCGAGCTTGTAACTCTTTACGGGTTTGTTCTTTTATATTACCCTTAGATGTTATGAATGATAATCTACTCACGTCTTATACCTCTAGGATTACTAAATGCTTCTCTTAATAAATGATCGTCACTGTAAGTACTTATCCCTATCAGTCGAGGTGTTGTTTGATATTCTATTGCTCTATTGTTTATTCTTCTAACATTGGCTTCTTCTCTAACTTCCATTTCCTTTCTTGCTTTAGCTTCCTTGAGAAAGCGTTTAATATCTTCTATATGTTTCTCTTCTGCTTCTTTTGCTTTCTGTATCGCTATCTGATCTTTTATATTACCTTTAGATGTTATAAAATCTAAACGACTACCTGTATTTGTTTTCTTAGTCTCTTCTACTCTTTGATATGCTTCTAAGTAAGCTATCATAGTATTAACTTCGTTTGTCATTCCTTTCTTAATCTCTCTATCTTTATCATATAAAGCGAGTAGAGAATCTATCCGCTCAGTCTCTTTTAAAGTAGATAAACTCTCTTTTAATTTAGTTTCTTCTGATACAAAATCCATTCTCGACATTATACTTTCTCTTTCTTTTCCTTAACTTCTTTTTTACTTATTAACTCTGCAGTAACTTTAATACCTTTTCCTTTAACTCTTTCTTTTACTTTCTTAACTACTTCTTTGTAGATGCATTCATCATGTTCTGCTATTGCATCCATTACCCATTCTTCATCTATTTCTAGTTTATAATCTTTATCTTCTTTTGAAGCTTTCTCATTTTCTTTGACAAAGTACATTAAAGTGTCTACTATCTTATCAGTAGCTGATTTCTCTGCTTCCTTTTCTATTGCTACACTTTCCTTTAACCAATCTGCTGCTTTTGCATTATTACCTATAACTCCTTCCTTATGAGATTTTTTTAACATTATAATGATCCTCCCATTTTATATTTTGATTTATTTTTAGTTACTTTCTTTTCTGTAGGTATTACTACTTCTTCTTTCTTGATTGGTATCTCAACTGAAGGCATAGGAACTTCAACACTCGGTATAGCTCCCTCTATTATAAGAGGTTCGTTAGACGTTACTGTTTCTACCATTGCGGCTGTGATATGTCTTACTGGTTTTGGAGGTATCTTAGCTACATGTCTATGCATATGCTCTCCTATTCATTGGTAGGTATCCCAAGTATGAGATCTTTAAAAAAAGAAAACATTTCTTCGTTTGCTTCTCTTATATTGTTTTCTATCTTATTAAACTTCTCGGTACTATCTTTTGGGTACCTGAAATACTTTCTAATGTCTTCATAATTAAAACGATACTCTACTCTGGTATTATCCATTTCATAACCTAAGTTTGGATTGTACATTATAAATCTATAATTGAGATCATTTAAGTCAAACATATACATAAACTTATAACCTTGCTGACTTAACGCATGCATATGTTTGAACTTCTCTTCTATTGAAGTATCATGTGCGCAGTCTATTTGTTTCTGTAACTGCTTCTTGCTACTCTTAGTAGTTATGAAGTCAAAGCGATTAATTTTTTTCATTCCGCGCATGTAAGGCTATACCACCCTCTAGATTTTGCTTTATAAATCAATGCCAGCCGATCCTTTGCTTAAACAAAATTAGACATTACTACTATCATAATATATAAAAAAGATAATATGTAATTAGTCTTATATTTGCAGTTTCTTACAAGGTAAGTTAATCATTATTAGATAGGTAATCTGACTATCTTATGACTCTTATATCAGATCTAACTCTTATAGGAAGGTGTTCTAAATCTCTGACATAAATAATATACTCTACAAAGAATCTATCACTTCTAGCTACTTCTGCTCCTACTAATACTCCTCCGTATCTTTCTACATTACCATTACCATGCTCTACCATATGTCTTAATATTACTTCTAATGTTGATTGTGCCTCTCTAAGTAAGTTTTCATCTATAGTTCTTCTTCCTACGTAAGTGCTCTCTAATATATCTACAATAGTCTCTTGTACTGATTTATGGGGATACGTATCAGGTATGACATCATACCACATTATAGGATCGTGTCCTCTCTGTTTAGAGCTATCCTTTTTAGTAACTATTATTTTTCTCTCTATCTTATCTGCTAATGTAAATTCTAATCTACTCATTTCTTCTCTTTCCATATCATATTACCGATAGTTGTATTCTTTTTTTGATTATCTTCTTTATCAATAAAAAAGTCTATGATTAAACATGGTAACAAAAAAGGTATTATAAAGATATCTGTAAATTTAAATTCATATTTCATTTTTGCCTCCTAATGACTCTCTTAGGACTCTCATAGTTAGGTCTTACTATCTTATTCTCTTCTCGTAGTTCTTTCTCTCTTCTCTTTTGTAGTCTTTCTTTCCATACATCTACTTGAAAAGGACTTACATAAGGCTCTGAGGCTGCTGACCAACCTAGAGGCATGTTATTGCATTCTCTTATTATTGTAGTTTCTCTTGTTCCTGTTCCTTGATAGGTATCATAAGTATGAGTTGTAGCGTTAGGATAATCGTAAGGAATCATTTCTTCTCCTCTATATATTTTATTATCTTACCGCAAAAAGGACAGAATTTGAATTCGATACAATTTATTTTTAAATATTCTAAATTTAATATTCCCGATAAAAAATGTTTATCGCATGTAGTGTCATAGTAAAAAGTATTTGCACTTTCATCTTTTGTCCATTCGCAATATTTACTCTTTTTCATTTGTTCTCCTTTAGTAATGCATCCATAATACAAATACTTTCTTACCTTTGAATGTATGAGAACCGAATCCATTATGTACTGGAATTAACCTTTCCTTATATCCGTTTAAGCTATCTATTGATTTGTAATGAGTCCATTTACCTTTATCTAAATAGTAATCATCTAATTCCATTGTAGTTGTTATTACTTTTCCAAACATTAGCTCTTGCCACTCTTCAAACATCTTCTGTTGTGATTTTACTTCTATCGTCTTCATCATTTTATTCTCCTCGCTTCGTCTCCAAGATATCTAACTATAGCAAATAATAATTTTATAATTGGTCCGTAAGGACGATTATAAGTATTTTCTACATCTACTTTCATACTTGCTTCTTGAGCTATAGATTCTAACTCTTCTATATTCATTACTCCTCCTCACTTGTAGCTTCTACCGACATCGACATTGCAGCTATTCTTGCTTGACGACCAAACATACGGTAAAATAATAAATCGGCGTCATCTATATATAACTCTACTTCATGCCTCCCTCTTAAGTGAGCTTGTAAGTTATCAGCGCATACTACATTATTTCTATCTATTAAATGATTGTCAACTAATCTACGATACTGATCATAAGTATTTACTACTAATAAACCATTATGTCTTTTACATTCTTCTATTAGTCTTGTAGTCTTTCCACTACCTCTCGGAGCGTTTATAGCATGAGTCTTTGGTACATATTTTTTCTTTTTGCCTTTATGTAATATAAACGTTAGTCTACTCATTTTTTCTTTTTATACTCTCCAAATTCATTAAATAACTGCCATTCTTTTTTATTAAGTTCTTTATGCTGTTCATGTAATTTTTCTACTTCTATATAAATTTGATAACTACGAGGACTACAATGACGCCATTTATCTTCGTCTTTAGCTAATATAAATTTTTTAATTTCATTATATATTGTGTAGTGTTCTAATTCTGCAAACCAATTTGCTACGTTATTTATTTTACTTTCTTCTATATCATTTTCTTCCATTTCTTGTCTTAAATGCATTGTCATACCAAATTTAATACTAATTAAATGAACTTTTTCTATCTCTTCTTTACTTAGTTTTTTCATAGCATCATTTTCTTTTTTAAAGTATTCTTTATGCTTTTTCATTTCTTTCTCCTCTTTGTTATTAAATGTATCGGAGCTTCTAATTTCCAACTTGGCGGGTACTTACCTATTACAACTTTCTTAATACCATATCTCTTTATAATCTCTTTACAATCATCACAACAGTAAATATGCCCTATCAAATATAAAGTCGCTCCTTGAGTGTTGATAGAACCTGCACTATGGCAAGCTGCTACTTCTGCATGATAAGGTTGTTCACATATATTTTTACATAATTCATATCCTGAACCGGAAGTCATACTACGTCTCGGACATTTTTTCTGAGGTTTATAACAAAGATTAGTTCCTACCCAATACTCTCCGTTCTTTTCAATTATCGCTACTACTGTTAGTTTAGCGCAAGGTCCTGTCATTTTATCTCCTTAGCTGGTTGTTTACAACATTTAACATTCTTAGGACATCTAACTTTTCTCTTATCTCCATCCTTAGCACCCTTTGGGAATGTATTACATTTATAACAAGTTTTCATTTC
>Ga0209777_10003585_pt1 | contig 19073 bp, 13 predicted proteins | sample FrelakmetHBP12HB_FD_187147 | JGI IMG/M metagenome (GOLD analysis project Ga0209777, IMG submission 187147) | Freshwater lake sediment microbial communities from the University of Notre Dame, USA, for methane emissions studies -HBP12 HB (SPAdes)... | ecosystem: Environmental > Aquatic >...
GCCGGAAGCAATTAGCTCCTCCACATTTTCCAGCCGCATTTCGCTCTCTGCCGGGTCGAGCGCTTTGAGATCGGCCGTGATGCCGGTTTTGTCGGCCACGAGTTGCATCAACTGTCCGAGTGGTAGCGTGGCCGCCATCTTGGTCAGATAGTCCAGCAACTTCGCGAACTTGGTAAGTTTAGCCACTGCGCCCGACGCGAGGAAATCAAGCTGTCCCGGTCGCGAAATCAGTTCGAGCAACGAGCAGCCAAACTCGTTGGCTTTGGCCTGAAGTTGTGACAGGGTCGCATCGCCGACGCCTCGCTTTGGGTAGTTAATAACCCGCCGAAAGCTGACATCGTCCTTGGGATTATCGATCAGCTTGAGATAAGCGAGCATGTCTTTGATTTCCTTGCGCTGATAGAAGCGAATACCACCGACGATTTTGTAAGGAATAAACCGGCGTTTGAGTGATTCCTCCAGCGCCCGGGACTGCGCATTAGTGCGATACAGCAAGGCGATCTCGCTGCGCGGAACATTGACGCGAATATGTTCTTCGATGCGCGTCGCCACCCGCTCGGCTTCGTCGTCGTCGTTTTCGGTAATCATCAAGACCAGTGGTTCGCCTTTTTCGCCGACCGAGAACAGAGTCTTGCCTTTTCGCATGCGGTTGTTGCTGACAACTGTTGAAGCCGCTTTGAGAATGGTCTGCGTGGAACGGTAGTTTTGTTCCAGACGAATGATTTTGCAGTTCGGGAAGTCGTGTTCGAAGTTAAGAATGTTCTGAATATTGGCGCCGCGCCAGCCATAAATCGATTGATCCTCATCACCGACAGCAAAGATATTTTGATTTGCCTCCGACAAAATCTTGGCCATCAAGTATTGTGGCTTATTTGTATCTTGGTATTCGTCGATCAATAGATAACGATACTTCTGCTGCAAGCGCGTTCTGATCTCGGCATCCTTCTGCAGCAGCTTCACTGAGCCTACAAGTAGATCATCAAAATCAAGCGCCCGGGCGGCTTTGAGTTTACGCTCATACAGCTCGTAGACCTGCGCAATCTTCTTATAATCGGCACTGTAAGCAGTGGCGGCAAATGTGTCCGCGTCGACCATCTCCGTCTTAGCGTCGCTGATTCGATCGAGCACGGAAGCCGCCGTGAGTTTCTTGCTGTCGATTTTCAGTTCGCTTAAGCAACTCTTGATTGCGCTCAGGGCGTCGTCCTGGTCGTATATCGTATAGCCATTAGGTAGTCCAAGTCGTTCGCCGTAGAAACGCAGCAACAGCGCGGCAAAGGAATGAAAGGTTGATACCTGCATGCGGGACTTGTTCATGTCGGTCAGGCGCTCGATGCGAGCTTTCATCTCGCCTGCGGCCTTGTTGGTGAAAGTCACCGCCAACACCTGTTCCGGCGCGGCGCGGCCTGTCGCAATCAGGTGCGCGACGCGGCTGGTAAGCACGCGAGTCTTCCCGCTGCCGGCGCCCGCCAGTACCAGAAGAGGACCATCACCAAACGTGACCGCTTCCAATTGTGGAGGGTTCAGCCCCGCGAGGATTTTGTCTTGACCGGTCATAGGCCGCCCAATATACTTGGCGACGCCAGGTTTTCAAGGGAAACTTCGACTGGCAATGCCTTGGGAGCATGATGACAACACACGGCAGACATAGCGACAGCTTCTACGAACAACTTGCACCGCTTTATCACCTTAAAGTTGATTGGGACAAACGACTGCCCAAAGAGACGGCGCTATTTGATCTGCTTTTTGCCAATCCCGAGATCTCTGCGGCCTGTGATCTCGGCTGCGGTGATGGCGGTCATGCCCGTGAGATTGTCAGGCGCGGCGCAGTTTATGTCGGTATCGACAGTTCAGCACGGATGATCAGAATGGCAAAGGCAAAACACGCTCGCAGGAAGGAAATACACTTTCTAAAGGGCGATATGCTGCGACTGCCAGTGAAGTACAATGGGATGTTCGATCTCGTATTGCTTCTTGGAAACACGCTACCGCATATCCTGTCCGACGCCGACCTCGAAATGTTGATTAAGAATGTCAGCCGATTGCTGTTGTCGCACGGACGGTTCGTGATCCAGACAATTAATCCGGAGATGCTGAAAACCAAGCAGGTGCATTTCCTGCCGCCGAAACTGGCCGACAATCGCGTCTTGTTTACGCCGTTCTATACGCGACAAGACAAGTACTGGAGTTTCTTGATGCCGGTTTACATCATCGAGCAGGGGAAAATCATCTCGCACAATACGCTGGAAACGCGATTGAAGTTCTGGCTGCGCTCGGAAATCGCCGCCGCAGCGAGCCCTGAATTCAAGGTGACACACGCTTTTGGTGATGCCGGATTGACGCCATATATCAGAACCAAGTCGGAAAACATGATTTTGATCATGGAGAAAGTCTAAGATGCCGGAGCTACCGGAGGTCGAGACGATTGTCCGTGGGCTGAACTCTATGGTCAAGGGGCTGACCGTGCAGCGACTACCCCATGTTTCTCCCCACTTGCTCAAACGTGAACCCCAACTGCGTCAGTTGACCGGTGACACCTTCAAGTTGTTTGAGCGGCGCGGCAAGTACATCATTGCTCATCTCAAATCCGGCAAGCGGCTGATGATCCATCTGCGCATGAGCGGGTGCATTCTGGTCGGCGAAGATCAGAGACGGCGGGACAAGCATGACCATCTGGAGATCGTATTCCGGGCTCGACGCAGGCGGCTCGTGTTCCGTGATGTGCGCAAATTTGGCGTCATCCAATTCGTGCGCGACGGCCAACAGGAGACGCTAAATCGATTGGGCGTAGAAGCTCCTGCGATTACGGCGTCGCAGTTACAGGCGCTCGTTTGCCAGAGCAAGCGACCTGTCAAATCCCTGTTGCTTGATCAGTATGTCATTGCCGGTTTGGGCAATATCTATGTCGATGAGTCGCTCTACCGCAGCGGAATTCATCCTTTACAAGCTGCGTCATCGTTGTCTGCCAACGAAATCCGTGCACTGGCAAGGGCTATCCGACAGATCATGGCGTCGGCGATCAAGAATCTCGGGACAACATTCGACAGCTTTTTGGGCGTAAATGGAGAGACCGGGCGGTTCGCCCGATACCTAAAGGTGTATCATCAAGATGGAAGTCGGTGTGGCGAGTGCGGTGACATCATAGCGAGAATCAAAGTCGGCGGTCGGGGAACGCATTTCTGCCCCACCTGCCAGAAGGAACACCGTCGTTCTTAAGCGATAAGGAGTTGTAATGCGCAAATTGTTTGTGATGCTTCTGGTATTGAACTCATCAATCTGGGCGCAGTCAGTAATACCGAAGGCGCCTCAGGAAACTCTAAATCTGGCGCCAAGATGTCAGCGCGGAGAAGCTCAGACCTACAGAATGCAAGTGGAAGTGCTTTTTCTTAATGATGACGGCAAGCCCATAGCTGTCAAAAACAACCATATAAGCTACAAGCAGCTATGTGTCGCAAACACTCCCGACAGCGGCCTGATCTATGAAATCGCCATCGACTCTTTCGTCATCGGGATCATCAAGTCGATTAACCAGTCGGACCTAGAGAGTTTTTCACTCATCGACTCGCTGTCTGGTCTGCATTTTCGTTCCCAGTATCGCTCGAAAATTCCGGTAAAAGGCAACTGCTATGATTTCGGGATTCCTCTGACCACGGGATGGCCCTATATGGAAGCATGGGAGTTTATCGATGATTTCTTGCCTGCCAAGATCCTGGAGCAGTTGCACAACACTGCTGGCAAACGTCTGCGCAAAGTTGGCGACACCGCCACCATTGCCTGGCCAAAACCAATCTGCTATGGAGTCCAGAAAATAGTCGAGACATCAAGGGTGGATCAGAAACCGTTCAAGCTGACATTAACGGGATTGACTTCCTATCGCGATATGCCGTGTGCCACCATCTCGATAGCCAGTGCCATCTCGCCATACTTTGTGGACATGTACTCTCCAGATACGACTTCGTTCAAGGCGCTTGGGACATCGCAGATCACCGGTGAATTTCAGGTTTCGCTGAAAAATGGGAACATTGTGTATGCCAAGATGAGCGAGCGGCTAGAAACCAGTATTACCCAAACGAACCTACCGGTCAGAAAGAACACGGTTATAAAGAACACCGAACTGATACCGCGCATCTGATAGCATAGCATGCCGCTACCGATCCGCGGGTTTTGCGGGCGTATTTCAGGAAATTCCTCGAAAAGCCGTTCCCAGCTTGGAGTAGACGGGTTCCGAGCTCTCTGTGCCAGAGCGGACACTCCTCAAGAATGTTATCGTTGTTGGAAAAATGGGCTTATCAAGTCTCTCATGGAACCTCTCCTTCGTTGCGTAGTTTTAGTATGTAGTCGAGAACAATCTGCGCACTAGGCGTACAAACTGCGGGCGAAGCGACGGGAATTCCCGCGAGCAGACAGTGCAGTGTTACTATGGAGAAAGGCGACCCATTTATGACAGTATGGCATGTACTTAGAAACGCGCTATCGTTGGCGCTACTGCCGGCGGCTGTGGCGATTGCCGCAACTGGTCAACAGATGCAGCTTGAACCGATGGCGCGAGTAAACTGGAAGCAGCTTGAGACCGCAGACGCCAACCTCCGTCTGGCGGCTCAGGAATTGGTACACTCGAAGCCATTTCTGCGGATGCCGCAAACGTTTGAAATCGGCAAGTTAAAGGGCGCAGGTGGACAACTGGATACGCTGGGCACGACCGGTTTGACTTTAGCAACGCAGGTTCCGCCCGTAGTCAGAAGCTTCCGGGCGCTGCCTGATAACAATACCGCGATTCCACCTGATACCCATGGCGCGGTCGGAATCGCATATGTTATGACGTTTCTCAATTCTCAGGTTCGCGTACAGAACCGCAAGGGCACGGCGCTGTCAACAATCTCTTACTCCGCTTTCTGGTCACCTGTAGGTGCATCAAGTTTGAGTGATCCCCGCGTGCTCTATGATCCGGGAACGGGTCGCTTTTATGCTTCTTCAATTGCCGACTTTGAGTCAGCCAGTTCCGCTGTACTGCTGGCCGTGAGTGACAATGGTAATCCAATGGGTGCCTGGAGATACTTCCGGATCGACGCTGATCCTACTAACGTCGACTGGGCTGACTTTGATGATCTTGGCTATAACCAAACCTGGATTGCCATCACGGCGAACATGTTTACTGTGGCGAACAATTCCTTTTCGGGGCCCGCCATCTGGGTGATTGACAAATCAACGGCGCTTTCGGGTGGACCTCTAACCTACTCATATTTCCCAGTTGGCTCGGACAACTTTGGCGGTTCAGATGGTTTTGCCATCCGCGTCTGCCAAACATTTGACGCGCAACCCAAGCTGTACCTAGTCGACAATCCCAATCTAACCTCCGGAGGAGTACATCAACTTCGATTAACCGAAATATCCGGCACCGGTCCGGTGCCCGTTTGGAGCGCTACGGCCGGTTCGACAGTCGCCGGCTCCGGACTTTTTACAGTCGTTAACAATTTTTCCGGCAATATGGTGGACGCCTCGCAGTTGGGTACTGCAACTCGTGTTTCGACAAACGACTCGCGCCTGATTGATGCCGTCTTTCGCAATGGCACAATCTGGTGCGTCCACAGTGGCGGCTTGCCCGTTTCTTCGGTCAATCGAACAGCCGTCCTCTGGTACCAGATTGATCCGGCGACAATGCCCAACCCAATTGTGCAGTCCGGCGTGCTGGACGGTGGTGCAAACGTACGCATGTTCTTCCCGAGTATTACAGCCAACATCAACAACGATGCCTTCCTCGGCTTCTCGCGTTCGGATCCGATCAAGTATGTTGAGGCGGCCTATACCGGGCGCCGTTCAACTGATCCCGTCGGCACGCTGAGCCCGGTGGCAGTGCTTAAGCTCGGCGAAGCCAGCTATGTCAAGAACTTCGGTGGCCCGGAAATTCGTTGGGGTGACTATTCTGCTACCGTCGTTGATCCGCTCGATAGCCTGAGTTTCTGGACGATTCAGGAGTACGCCGCCTTGGACGTTGGATCGGGAGCGTCCGATGACCGTTGGGGAACCTGGTGGGGTACGACAATGGTCGACATGGATCGCGATGGTGTGGCTGACACGGTTGACAATTGCCCGACGGTCGCCAACAGCGATCAGCTTGACACCGACCACGACGGCGTTGGAGATGCCTGCGACAATTGCCCGCTTGTCGCTAATCCTGACCAACGCGACACTGATGGTGATGGCTTGGGGGACGTCTGCGATCAAGACATCGATAATGACGGCATTTTGAACGCCGCCGACAACTGCCCGTATGTTGCCAACAAAGATCAAAGCAATAGCGATGCCGATAGTCTGGGTGACGCCTGCGACAACTGTCGGTACATCGCCAATAACGATCAGTGGGATTCCAACAGCGACGGAGTCGGTGACTGGTGCGACGACAGTGTGCATATTCATCCGGGTCCGATCCTCGCCAACGCCTACTACAACCGATGCTACTACCTGAAACTTCAGAGTGTTGGTGGCGTGAGTCCCTTTACGTGGTCGTTTGTATCAGGCGACTTGCCTTATGGGCTGAGCTTCGCTGGCGGCACGGACGGCACGATTTCCGGCAAGCCTATCTATAAACATACTTTCTATTTCACGGTTGCCCTGCGTGATGGTAGCATTCCGGCCAAGGTCGACACGGCCGCGCTGACTATGACCGTCACAGACCCGACCTCTGTTACCTATGTTTGTGGCGACGCCAACGGCAACTGTGCAGTCGACATCTCTGATGCTGTCTATCTGATCGCTTATATCTTTTCCGGCGGTTCGGCGCCCAATCCGTTGGCTTCTGGGGATGCTAATTGCGATAGCGCTGTGGACATATCTGATGCGGTGTACTTGATCGCCTACATCTTCTCCGGCGGTGCGGAGCCCTGTCACATTTGCAAGTAGCAGGCTGAAGACTCACATCCCATACAGGATGTGACTTGTCAAAATGGCCAACGCCCCCAAGCCGATTGCGGCTCGGGGGCGTTCTTCTATGATGGCTGTTGAGAGAGCAGCTTACAGGACTGATACATGCGACACCGATTGCCCTGAGCCCTTCGACGCCGTTCGCCCTGAGCTTGTCGAAGGGCAAGAAGTGTCCGTTCATCCTTCGACAAGCTCAGGACGAACGGATCGGGAGGGGCAGTAAGCTAGGTTGGGTTTCCAGTCGAGTAGATCAAAACCGCTTCGGTTTTGACCAAATACCATTGACATGAAGGGCGGTATCTACAAATATAGATTCTGCTTAGCGTTATGGCGCCTTTGCCAAACACTCGCAATTCAAAAGCGCATTGCTTCCAACCGCTTGATTCTCTCTTCCATCGGCGGATGCGTGCTAAACAGGCTCATTAGTCCCCCGCCGGTCAGAGGATTGACGATGAACATGTGTGCTGTCGCCGGAGTTGCCTGCATCGGCATCCGCTCGGCCCCGCGCTGTAGCTTGGCCAATGCGGACGCCAGATCACGCGGGTTACCGTGAAATCGCGCGCCATCCTCATCGGCAAGATACTCTCGCGATCGCGAGATCGCCATCTGTATCAACAACGCTGCGATCGGCGCCACTATCGCCATCGCCAGCAATCCGAGACCACCCCCGCCACGTTCATTGTCCGATCTGCCACCACCAAAGATCGCCGCCCACTGCGCCATGTGAGCCAGCATGGAGATCGCTCCTGCAAACACTGCAGCAATGGTCCCGATCAGAATATCCCGATGCTTAACATGAGCCAGCTCATGACCCAGCACACCCCGCAACTCGTTTTCGGTCAATATATTCATGATACCCCTCGTTACGGCTACCGCTGCGTGCTCCGGATTGCGGCCGGTGGCAAAAGCATTGGGTGTATCGGTCGGTATAAGATACACCTTTGGCATTGGCAAACCGGCGCGCTGTGACAGATCACGAACAACTGCGAACAGCCGCGGCGAGTCCGACTCCGTAATCTCCTCTGCCTTGTACATCTTCAGCACAATCTTGTCGGAGAACCAGTAGCTGACCAGATTCATGCCCAGAGCAAAAATGAAGGCGATCATCATTCCCCCGTTACCGCCGATCGTGTAACCGATAAAAACGGCCAACACCATCAACAGAGCCATCAAGAATGTCGTCTTCAGCGTGTTCATTATCTAACCTCCATCATTGTTACTTCTATCATGCCGTCCGGCACAGTCAGTCCAAGCCTTGCGATTATCTGATCCGGACACAAGTTACTCTCGCTTAGGCACTCTGGCAACCGTTTCCGGCACTACCCGCATCTCATTTCCTTTCACGACGAGTCTGTCTCGTCCTCCCTTTTTCTCTCTGTGTTTAACGGATTGGCGGAAACGCGGTTCCACAAATCGAACGGCTGGGCAGACGTGCATCCCGATGCCGGTTTGGGCTCCTCATCACTAGGTGGCATTATTCATAAGCCGTTTCCGCTGCTCATAAGGGTGAGGTACAAAGTCTGCCACCTCGGTCGTGAAGAGCTCGGAAGAATTACCTGTGGCGTCTCGCAGGAAGCAGGATGTTGTCCCAATTTGAGTTTCCTGCCCCCCCTGTTAGTAAGGACAGGCAAACTGTTTGAGTCAGAGAGAAAGATCAGATGTCACAGAGGGTCTTTTAGGCAAAAACGCGGACACGGGCGCACGACGATAGCCCACCGGTGCTAACCAAGCACGAGCTTTAGGATGTTGACACCATCACCGCGCGCACGAAAGCAAGTAACTTGTGGGAAAACCACGAATAGCAGGTTGTCACGACCTCTGATGACGTCTAAGAAAAACCAGCGAGGACGTCATTGCCACTCAAAACGCCTTTGACATTCATCATAGCAGCTGGCGTACAAAGTTCAGAAAGGTGACCCGGAAACGCGGCTCGTTCCCTACCACTTCGGTTAGGAAAGTGATCAATCTGGCGTTGGAGTTGATCTTGCAGGTGTGGAAGGAGCCAATCAAGTGCCTGTCTCTCCATAGACAGAAAGATATACCTGTAATTGTGTCGACGGCAGTGTCTCTTTTGGTGCCCTACAGGATTTTGCCACGACAGAAACTGTACTCACTTTTCGGAGTCAAAGTCTGCTTTTGTGGGTGCAAAGCTCCGAACTTTCTTGCACCTCGCATCTTGAGGCTGACAGCATCATCGCGTCGACAGCAAATTTCTAACTTTGTCTGAGAGACTGCTTCGGTGGTTTGATTCCAGCACGCCATGAAACACGGCGACAGCATGAGCAATACAGGCAATTCCAATGACCATGACAAAGCGTCCAAACGAGCTAATATCGATCAGGTAGTGACAAAGCAGAATAAGAAACAGAAATGGGAGTGACAGCAGTAAAGGTCGCAAATAGGACTTGCGAAGATACTCCATGAAGCCAAGCTTCAGCAGCCGGCAGACATAAATGGGATAAATTATCGAACCATTGATGATCAACGGGATGGCCGTGCCCAGTGCCGAACCGTAGATGCCGAACAACTTGACGAAGATAATGCTGAGTCCCAGGTTCACGACGGCGAGACCAATATTGAGATATGCGAGGTACTTCAGTTTTCCCAATCCGATGAAGATTACGTTAGCCACAAATTGAGAGAGGAATCCGAAGTACCCGCACGTCAGAATAGCAAGAACCTTGGCCGAAGTCGGACCGTATTGCGGCCCCATCCAGAGATTGATGAAGGTTTCCCCAAGCACCAGGTAGGCGAAACTGACGGGGAGAATGACCGCCACGCAGTATTTCGTGCCGATAATCAACAGTTGGCGCAGCTTCTCATAATTCTGCTGGGCTTCGAACGCCGAAGCCAGGGGCAGTAAGGTGGTCGACATGTACGATATCAAGGTAAGCAGGTAGTCGACCATGGTCGAGCCGATGGAGAAGCTGGTAATAGCTTCCGCTGAAAGCATGGCGCCGATCACAATCGCGTCGGTCTGGAACGAAAGCCGCGAAGCGACATTTATGATGAATGCGTAACCACTGAAGGCAGCAATCATCTTAAACGTATCCCGGTCGGCCAAGCGCCGATTGATCTCGACTGTGGGAAGGAGTTTGAGGGAAAACCGCGCCTTCAGGAGAAATTCGGTCATGCCGGCAACCAGCACAATCACTCCGACCGCAACAAGCCCCCCCCCTAGCTTGAGGAAGACGACAAGGAATATGGCTCGCACCAAAAACACGGAAATCTGAATAGCATTGGAAAGATCGAACCGTTCAATTGCAGCCAATAGGGCGGCGAACACGCTGAACGGAAAGCTGGCGGCGAGGTTCAGTCCGAGGATAATGACGATCAAGCGAAACTGGCCATGAAACTCATCCGGAATCTTGAAGATACCCACGGAGAAGAATGACAACACCAGACTCGCCAGGAACACTATCGCAGCGGCAAATGAGAGAATGATCAGAGTCGTGTTGACAACCCGATTTACCATCAGATCGTCGCCGAGCGTCTTGTACCGAGCCACAAACTTGACAATCGCTGGGCGCAGCCCCATGTCGAGAACCCCCAGGTAACCTGTCAACGAACCAACAAGCACCCAGATCCCATAACCAGCAGCCCCCAAACTGTGCACCATAAATGGCGCTAGAAAGAATGAGACGATTATGTTGACGACATAACCGACCCAGTTCGAGAAAACGTTTCTGCCTATTCTGAAGAGTGTGCTACTCATTGATTGAATTGTTTTGTTGCTTAGCGTTCAAAATCATTTCTTGAATTTATGGCACTCTTCATCAAGAAGCAACTCTTGTGTCATGCGCGAATTGTTTGGGCCAAATGGGCAGATCGATATTTCCGGGGCATTTGCTGCATCTCGCGGGATTCTATCGACCCCGTCATTTCGAAAACGGCAGCTACCTCAAAGGGGGTCTGATAATCGATTCGGCCGTACCAGAAACATGCCCAAGTTGAAGTGAAACCTAAGCCAGCGAATTGTGGCAATACGAAAGTGATACCGTCCAGGCCGACGACAGTGACCGGTGTTCGACGATATTGGCGAGCAACTTCCTTGTAGTTCGCACACCACGAAAATAACTTAAGAGACCGAGACAAAGCTACCGCTTTGGGAGTAACAAAGAAAAGGTGTTGTAGCTGTTTGCCCGATGAAGAGCTGATGCTGAGATGCATTCCGATAGGAGGTCTCGCAACGGGACACAAGAAATCGGTTGCAATCGACAACAATCTATCGTAAACTGCATTAGCGACTAGGCCAGAAATTATCGATCTGTCATGGAGACTGGTTGTGACTTCACTTGATCGTTGGAAAAAGGCGCAAATCTTTGAACGGCTTTTTTGGAAAGCCGCCGCTCAGAGAATACGAGATGGGGCGCGCCCGCCATTAACCTATCACAAATGGCGTTCAGAAAACCTTATGGAAATGCTCAACAAAGCGTTTCCAGGCGAACGGAGATCCTTCTCTCAGGCACGCGTTCTTGAAGTGGGAAGCGGGCCGGTAGGAGCCATAGCATTCATGGATGCGTCCGAACGATTTGCGATCGACCCGCTCTGCGATTTCTATTCTACTCAGCCGGAACTTGTGGAGCACCGGAGTCCAAATGTCAAATATGAGATATCGCGCGGCGAAGAACTGCGGTTTGAGGACAGCTCCATGGACCTAGTCATCATCGAAAACGTCATCGACCACGTTCAAAATGCCGACAAAGTCATGGCGGAGATTTACCGAGTACTCAAGGCGGATGGCATCCTATATCTAACCGTTAATGTTCACCCTGCTTGGGGTTCCTTCTTGCATGAAATCTTGGCAGTAACGCGCATTGACAGAGGACACCCCCACACGTTCACTCTCAAGAGAATTGCGGAATTCCTCATTCACCACGGGTATATCATTAAGTATTGCACTTCAGAAGATTATCGGGATTGCCGGCAGAAATACCTCAAATCACCGGCTCTGAAATACAAAATGATCGGCGCCCTCGGCTTGAGCGAGTTTCTCTACACAAGTGTTTTAGTCAAGGCGTGAGTGGCTCAGAATCTTGATCCACGTCAACCGATGGACACCTGCCAGGATCCAACGCGCGCGACCCTTTAGAGAACAAGTTGCCTTACGTACCGATTTGCCACGACAATGGAAAGGAATTGTAACAGGACCTGCCATCCAAGCTACGTTCATGTCATCTTGGGGGTTATTCAATGAAAACATCGAGTGCATTATCACTTTGCATCATCCTCGCGATCGGAATCGTCACAGTCATCGGCGATTTCTCCGGTAACACGATGCTCTGGGCGGCAGTTCAGAATGCATGCCATGCGCCTGCGTTCGGTGTATTTGCTATCGCACTCCTGGTTTTGCTGCGAAATATTCTTCCTCGATACAATCACGCTCAGTTGGTCTACTATCTTCTTTCGTTTGGAATCTCTATCCTTGTCGGCATTACGACAGAGATTATTCAACACTTTCTTCAGAGAGATGCTGAATTCATCGATGTCGTGCGCGACTCTCTGGGAGCCGCTTCCTTTCTAGGTTCGTATTTCACACTCGATTCCAAGATCACCTGCTGGACCAAGATCTCGAGTGGGGCAGTCAGGCATGTCCTCCTCGTGCTTTCTCTCTTGATTTTCCTTTCGGCGTTTATCTCACTTGGTTTCAGCGCAACAGCGTATGTCATGCGAAGTCAAGAATTTCCGCAGATCTGCAATTTCGTCTCATGTTGGAGCGATCAGTTCATCAAGCTGCAAGATGCCACATTGACCCGAGTTTCTCCACCGGTCGGGTGGTCTGATTTGAGCCAAAGCCAAGTTGCCTGCCTTTGTCTAGGCGAGTCTGAGTATCCCGGTGTCACTATCGAAGAACCCTATCCTGACTGGAGTTCGTACAAGACTCTTTGTATTGATGCGTTTTCGAACAGTCTGGACACGCTGCGTTTTGGTCTGAGAATTGATGATATTCATCACAACTACAACGAAAATGATCGTTTTACCTGTCAGCTAATCCTTGTGGCAGGCCTGAATTCCATAAGGATTCCCTTGGAAAAGGTGAAGAGGGCGCCGAGAGGACGCGAAACTGACATGAAAGCGATCCAAAGAGTAATACTGTTTGCCCATCGGTCAGAACGTCCTGTTATCGTGTACCTTAACCGATTCTGGCTGGAATGACGCCACGCCTAGCCAATCGCCGAGAGTTGCTTGTGGACGAGGCGATAACCGAGAAAGGGCAACGACTTCGATTTTGCCCAGCAATTATCTTTTCTTTCCTGCAGTTGTGCGTGAAATATCCTACCCTGCAGCCCGCCTAGAATCTGAGCACTCCGCCGAATGTTGTGACAGAGCGTACTCGCTGTCACCATTACAGGATCGCCTGTGTGCGTCGCACGAGAATTGATTCCACAAGTTGTGTAAGAGGCAAGAAAGTAGCGTAGGCTTTCGGTACAGATTCAAACTGAGGGTCCCGCAGGAAGCAGGATTTAAGAAAGGATACGTCGATGTCGAAATCGCCAATAAAAAAGGCCTCTGGAAGCAGAGGCCTTCTTATTACATTAGCCATTATCGGGCAATTACTTACATGGTGCAGGCTGCCCGGTTGCTGACATTTTCACAACACTGTATGCTGGGTGGACTGCGCCCGTGCCGTCAGGAATGACGCCATAGAGTGTGTTAGAAGGCTGGATTAGTGTGGTATCAACCATGATCTCGCAGACATCAATGGTTCTCTTAACTCCCGGCTCGGCCGTGAAATAGAGCTTGGCAAGACTGCCTTTCCCTTCGGCTAAGGGAGGAGTGCTGCCGTTGATGTCTGCTAGGAGACCGACCAGAACCTGCTGCAATGAGTCAACTGGATGCACCGACTTGACAGCGAAGTATTCAGCGCGGCCTTTCCAACTCACTGAATCATAATGCATCTTGAAGTTTTTCCCTTTGACAATCAACGGAAAAGTCATTGCAGCCAGTTTCTCGTCATTGTCCCAACCCAACTCAAAGACAAAGTGATTGGGGTTCACCTGGCGCACAGTAACTTCCACTTTGTCCGCCTTACCGTACGGGTCCCTCGGCTTGTTTTGAGCCAGTAGCGTAACCGCAAACAGCACAATAAGAACCGAAGCGAAGATGAGAAAGTGTTGCTTTTTCATTCATTTCCTCCCTGTAGCTAAGTTATCCTTGCTCTAGTTTCCTTATCTCTTGTTCAATCGTTTTTCTTACAACTGAGGTCGGGTATTGTTTCACGAATTCCTTGTACGCCTCAAGCGCTCGCACCTTGTCCTTCGTGGAAAACTGGTAAATCATTGCGACCCTTAGGAGTGCGTCGGCCGCTTGCGCCGATTTCGGAAACTGCACCCGCAACTCGACATACTGCCCGATCGCCTGGTCATACATTTTGTGGTGCTCATAAAATGACGCTAAATAGGAGGAGGCCATCAGAATCACGCGGTTATCCCCGCCATTCTTAGCCAAGTCCTTCAGTTTCTCCTCTGTTTTGCTCACCCATTGTTCCGCCAGAATTGGCTGCCCGATCTTCTTGAAAAAATCGGGGAGGTACATCATCGACTCGAGGGACTGCTGCGTATTCGGATAGCCATTGATAAGGTTGAGATACTCTTGTCTGGCGCGATCATACTCCCCTTGATCTTCGAAGCTATGTGCCAGCATCTGCTGTGCCTCAACGTGCAGGAGTGTTGATTGCGGGAAAGTATCCTTCAGCTTGTGCAGATACTCTCGTCCAGAATCGTAGCGCTTGCTCGAAAACTCAATCGTGGCCAGCTTCATCAGCGAAGATGCAATCAGACTCGAATCGCTCGCCTGGCCAACAAGATCCTGATACATTTGCACGGCCTCAGCTTTGCGGTCGAGCCGATCAAAATAAAGGTCGGCAATCATTCCTTTGGCGGCATCAAGAGTGTTGCCGGTAGAATCCTTGACAGTTTCTAGGAGATTGACTGATTTCTGGAAGTCTCCCTTGAAGTTGTAGGCATCCGCCAGCAGCCGGGTTGCTGCCAGCGTCAGAGGATTGTGTGGGTAACTGCTTACGATTTTTCGGTAGTAGCTGATTGCCCAGTCGGCCTTCTGCAAAGCTGTCGCCGTGTCCCCGCTAGATTGGTAGTGTTCGACAATAGCTTTTGGAAGCGTCATCACATCCATCGCCGGAAAAATCTTGTCAACCACCGGAGGGTAGAATAGATCGAGCAGTTTGGCATAAGCCGCCTCGGCATCAACCCAGTTGCCCTGACGCTCCGAGGTACGACCAAGCAGCAGCAAAGCCTCGCTCCGATGCTGTAGTGAAAAGTATTTGGTTTTGATGATCTGATTGAGTATCGCCACAGTCGAGTCCGGCTGGTCGCCAGTCACCATCAGATTGGCAGCTACAATCAAGGCCTGACCCGCCTTGTCTGCCGCTTCCCGTTCTGTAGTCGACAATGATGATTGGCTTTCCAGATTGGGGAAGAGGGTTTCAAACAACGAGTAGACCTTCTGGTAGCCGCTCACCAGATTCAAGTAATCCTGTGTCGAGCGCAACTCCGGCTTGACACCATAATTGGTCACTGCCCTGTCGGCGTCGAGAAACGCCTTCTCCACCTGATAGCGTTTTGCCTCCGGCTGATAGCCCGAACACGAGCCAAGCAGAATCGCGCACGAAAGCAGCAGTGTTGGGAACAAAGTGATTATCTTCATAACTCCCTTTAGCGTCATTAGTTTAGTTTATCGACCTTCCGGTACAAATCTTCAGACCGTGGGTGGCCGCAATTAGAACACCAATAGAAAATCTGTCAGAGCAGGATAGCCTGTGTTTCATTATGGTAAGTTGTCCCGAGCTTTCGCCTCTGTGGACGCATTCCCTGAATCCTACAAAGATGGTAACGTCCACCCAAACCATTGTCAAGCTCAATTGCTCTTTGAACGCAACGCCGGACATTTCGTTTGCGACCTCGGGCGGAATCGCTATTATATTCGCGATGCATCAATTCGCCCGCCATACCCTCGATTCGCTCGAGTTCACCCGCATCAAGGAGGAAGTCGCCAAACTCTGCTTCTGCGATGGCGGCAAGAGACATGTCGAGCGAATGCTCCCTTCCAGTGACCCGCTTACGATCGAAACCGCTTTGCAGGAGACGCTGGAAATGCGGGAGATCATTGAGTTCGAAGAAGCAATTCCGCTCGAGCAGGTTGAGAAGGTCGAAGCGCTGGTGGGCAAGATCAAAGTGGTAGGATCGATTCTTGATCCCGAGCAACTCAAACGAGTGGCGGACTTTCAGAAAATAATCGTGGCACTCCATCAGTACCGCCGGAATAAGGAAACCAAGTACCCGCGCGTCATCAACTACCTTGGGCAGTTGGAACCGTTACACGATCTGATCCTGCGCATCGATCAGGCAATCGACCGCACCGGCGAGATCAAAGATTCCGCCTCGCCTCGGCTTCGGAAAATTCGCAACGATAAAGTGCACGCGCGCGCCGTCATACTTGATCGGCTGCAACGCATCATCGGTGGCAAAGCCCATCGCGCCGATCGACTGGACGACGTAGTCACGATGCGCGACGGTCGGTATGTCATTCCCATTCCCGACAGCGAGTACAATCCGAGAGAATCGGTCGTGCACGATCGCTCCAAATCAGGCGCAACATTGTACGTCGAACCGACAGAGGCGATCGAGTTGAACAACAAGCTCAAGCAACTGCACATGGAAGAAGTACAAGAGATCGAACGGATACTGCTTGAACTTAGTGATCTGGCCAGAACCCATTCAACAGAGATCGAGCGTAACTGGGAACTCTACGGACGACTTGACTTCCTGCACGCCAAAGCGGCGTTTGCCGTGCGTACCGACGGCGTCATGCCTGTACTCAGGCGGGAGCCGGTCGTGAGTTTGCAGGCAGCGTATCACCCGCTGCTATTGCTGTCGGCAAAACGGAAGCAGGATGTTGTTTCGCTTTCGCTTGAACTGGGGATTGACCGCAACATCATTATCGTAACTGGCCCCAACACCGGCGGCAAGACCGTGGCGCTGAAGACGGTCGGCCTGCTGGTGCTGATGGCACAGGCTGGGATGTTGATCAGCGCTGATGTCAAGTCGGAGTTGGGGGTGTTTGATCAAGTTTTTGCAGACATCGGGGATGAGCAGTCTATCGAACTGTCGCTTTCCACATTTTCATCGCATATCTCGCGAATTACCTCGGCTATCGCCGCATGTGATGAACGCAGCTTGGTGCTCTTCGACGAAATCGGCGTCGGCACAGATCCCAAAGAGGGCGCCGCGCTGGCGGAAGCCGTAATTGAGTACGTGTCACGGACGAACGCCAGGTGCATTGTCACTACGCACTATTCCGCTCTGAAAGCGATCGCCGAGACCAACAAAAAGGTGGAAAACGCCTCGATGGAGTTCAACCGTCAAACCCTCCAGCCGACCTATCGATTGCGCACCGGTCTGCCGGGATCAAGTTACGCGCTGGAGATGGCGGCGCGACTCGGAATGCCCAAAGAAGTGCTGACGCGCGCCGGGGAACTCGTGGGCACGCAGGAACGGTCGCTGTCCGATCTGATTGCTCGCTTGGAAAGCGAACTAATGGCCACCGAGTCGGAACGCCGTGAATTGAAAGAGAAGCTCGCGCATGCAACCGAGTTGGAGCGGCAGCACAAAGAGCACGCAGAGAAAGTGTTGGCGCGCGAAAAGCAGCTTCTGAAAGAGGGATCGGCAGAGGCCACAAAGCTGGTGGAAGAAACCCGGCTGAAGCTTGAAGCTCTGGTTCTCGAGTTGCAAAGTGACAAGACCTCGAAAGAGACAATCAAGCAGAGCCGCAAATCGCTCGATGAACTGCGCCAGGAACTATCAGTGCGCACGGCAGCGCTCACACCGCCACCGGAAAAAGGGGAGATTCCCGAAGTCGGCGACAAGGTCTGGATTGATCGGATGCAAACCGACGGCGAGTACATGGAAAAATTCGCAGACGGCAAGCGCGCTCGCGTACGCATCGGCAAAGTTCTCTACACCATGAACATAGTCGATCTGCGAAAGGCAACTGGCGAAAAGAAGAAATCATTCCTGCCGGAGGGGGTCAGTTACCAGCCTTACAAAGACGATACCCCAGCCGAAATCTCGCTCAGAGGAATGACCATCGAGGAAGCGCGCGATGCGCTGGACAAGTACTTCGACGAGGTTTCGCTCTCGAATGTCCCCAGTATCCGCATTGTCCACGGTAAAGGTACCGGCGCTTTGCGGCGGATGGTACGCGAATATCTCTCCAAGAACAAGATGGTCGAGTCCTTCCAACTCGGCGAATGGAACGAAGGCAGTTGGGGTGTGACGATCGTGAAGTTGAAGCAGTAGTATTTTCTGTATCTTGGTAGGTCGAAACCCCCGATGGAATAACGACAGTCCTACCGACGTATTTGCCGGGGTTTCGACGTTCTTGCCCCGATTGATATTGACACTACCTCTGGATTGAGGCTATACTTGCGGCATGACTAATATCCGCAGATACTTCCGGGAGGGCCAGGTCTATTTCCTTACCCACGTGACCGACGAACGACGGCCTGTACTGATCAACCATATCGACATCTTTTGGCGTGCCTATTCGGCTGTCATCGATTCTTCCGGTGCTGAGCCTATCGCTTGGGTGGTACTCCCTGAGCATTTTCATTTGATTATCGATCCGCACAAAGCCGACCTGTCGTCATTGATGAAGCGATTCAAACTGAAGTTTTCCGGTTTATATCGATCACGACTCGATCTTCTTCGCGGACGAGTCTGGCAACATCGATTTTGGGATCACGTGATACGAGATCAGGAAGATTTCAACCGCCATATCGATTATGTGCACTTCAATCCGGTGAAACACGGCTTGGTGAGAGACCCGTTCAAGTACGAACACTCTTGTTTGCCGAAGTTCCTTCGAGAAGGGTATTATTCGAGAGATTGGGGTTGCCACAAAGTGATTAAATTCGAGGGCGATTTTGGGGAATAAGGAAGGTGTCGAAACCCCTCGGAGACTCTCTTATGGGCAAGATGCTCGATATTAGGGGTTTCGACCTACGGGACTCTTCTTTGCCGAAGTTCCTTCGAGAAGGGTATTATTCGAGAGATTGGGGTTGCCACAAAGTGATTAAATTCGAGGGCGATTTTGGGGAATAAGGAAGGTGTCGAAACCCCTCGGAGACTCTCTTATGGGCA
>Ga0209777_10003586_pt1 | contig 19070 bp, 16 predicted proteins | sample FrelakmetHBP12HB_FD_187147 | JGI IMG/M metagenome (GOLD analysis project Ga0209777, IMG submission 187147) | Freshwater lake sediment microbial communities from the University of Notre Dame, USA, for methane emissions studies -HBP12 HB (SPAdes)... | ecosystem: Environmental > Aquatic >...
AGAAATCTTCTATACCTTGAAAGAAGCGAAAACGTTAATTGAAAAATGGCGCATGGAATACAACACATTCAGGCCGCACAGTTCCTTGAATTACCGTCCTCCAGCGCCAGAGGCATATCTAAATTGAAAAATAAAAAATGCCTGAATCCTAACTTAACATGTGGTACAAGTATTTGGGGCAGATCAGAGTTTATTAACAACGTCATTACAGAGAAGGGAGGCTTTTAATCATGGAACCGAAAATAGCACAGAAAGCGCCTTACATAATGGATTTAAAGTCGGGCACATATTACTGGTGTAAATGCGGTCATTCTGCAAACCAGCCGTTTTGCGACGGCTCGCACGCGCGGCTAAACACGGGAATGACACCGGTGGAAATAAAATTGACGGAGGCAAAAAAAGTTGCTTTATGCGGCTGTAAGCAGACGAAAAATCCGCCGTATTGCGACGGAACGCATACCAAGCTCAGCAAATAGCCGGAAAACCCAAGACACCGCGTGAAGAAATGAATAGAATGATAAATTAATCGCGGACGAACGACAGGTGATGTTATGGAATTTGGCCCCCAGCAAATAGGTAAATTATTGATTCTGACGGGAGTCTTTATTGCACTGGTAGGGGCTATTTTATTAATACTGGGGCGGCTTGGTTTATTCAAATTGCCCGGTGATTTGGTGTTCAGCGGTAAAAACTGGCGAGTATATCTGCCAATCGCCAGCAGCATAATTATATCAATTATACTGACTCTTATTTTTTGGCTCATTAATTATTTCCGTAAGTGAGATTAAGGAGGTTATCAATGAATAATATTAAAATAGATAATAATGTATTTATACCGATGCCGGTGACTTTGGTAGGCTGTGTGCTGAAGGGCAAGGCTAACTTTATGGCGGCCGGATGGGTTTCACGCGTAAACGCGAATCCGCCGTGGATAGGAGTTGGAATTGGTCGAGTGCATGCGACCGCCGAAGGCATCGTCGAAAACAAAAGTTTCAGCATCTGTTTTCCCAATCGCACCGATATAGCAAAGACCGATTATTGTGGAATTGTCTCCGGCAAAAAAGTGGATAAGTCATCATTATTCACTCTTTTCTATGGCGATTTAAAGACAGCTCCGATGATTGATGAAGCTTCACTGAATCTGGAGTGTTCTCTTGTGCAGACTATCGAAGGGCCAACTAACTATTTCTTTGTCGGTGAAATCAAAGGCGCGTACGCATCTCAGAAATGTCTGGAGAATGGCAAAGTAAATTCCGCAAAGGCTGATTTTCTTCTATTGACTATGCCTGATAATTCGTATTGGTCTCTTGGCGAAGCGGTTGGCCAGGCTTGGAGTATCGGGAAGAAGCTTATTAAAAAGTAATGGAGAAAAAGCTGATGCAGCGGAAGGATGTAAGCCGCCGCTTATCTGCACATTGCACCTTTCAAATCACAATCTTTAATATTATTTTTTTAAGGCGGAGGTTTATAAAATGAAAACATTATTGGTTAATGGAAGTCCCAACAAAAAAGGATGCACCTACACAGCCCTTTGTGAAGTGGAAAAGGAATTGAATAAGCAGGATATTGAAACGGAAATATTCTATATCGGCAAAAAACCTATCAGAGGATGTACGGCATGTGGAAAGTGTGCCGAGACGGGGAAATGCGTCTTTGATGATGATGCTGTCAACGTCGCGCTTGATAAAGCTGATAAATCGGACGGTTTTGTTTTTGGTTCTCCTGTTCATTATGCGGGACCTTCTGGTTTTATAAAATCATTTTTAGACCGCTGCTTTTTTGCCGGCAGCGATGTATTCGAATATAAACCGGGTGCGGCAATCGTCAGCTGCCGCAGGGGTGGCGCTACCGCCGCATTTGAACAACTGAATCAATATTTTACTATTAATAATATGCCGATTGTTTCATCACAGTACTGGAATATGGTGCATGGCAACACACCTCAGGAAATATTGCAGGACCTTGAAGGATTGCAGACAATGCGGACGCTGGGCCGGAATATGGCGTGGCTTTTAAAATCAATCGAAGCGGGTAAAAAAGCAGGTATTGCTCTGCCGGAAAATGAAGAGAGGGTGTGGACAAATTTTATCAGATAATCGGTACGTTGCGTCGTAAAAACTAAAACGCCGCGCGAAGAGCTGAATATAATAGAAATTAACTGCGGACACGCATTGACGTTAAGACCGTGATACTTCAGAGTAGATATGAAAATACAAGCAGAAGGCAATTTTGGCGAGTGGATAACCGTTGGAGGAAACCGTTTCTATCCCGGTTATATCATTAAGGGTAATGAAAGACGTTTGATGATCGATGCCGGAATTAACCTTATGGGACCGGCATATATCGCCTCATTGGAAAAGTTCTTCGGGGATAAAAACGCTCTGGACTATGTTTTCGCTACCCATTCCCATTTCGACCATGTGGGTTCGATTCCCTATCTCAAAAGAAAATTGCCTCATCTCCAGGCAGGTGCATTTGATCGGGTCGGAACTTTGATGAAAAAGAAATCTGTCCTCGATCTGATGACTTTCTTAAGCGATCTCCAAAGAGGTTTTTTTCAAAACATCGTCGGAGACGAAGATGTCCATATTGCACCAGTGGATTTTGAGTTCAATCTTAAAGAAGGAGACAGGTTTGATCTCGGTGGCGTGACCTGCGAAGTTTACCAGGTGCCGGGGCATACGGGCGATTCGCTGGCGTTTTTCATCCCCGAAATCCGGGCGCTTTTCGCGGGAGAATCATACGGTATCCCCGAAGGTGACAAAGATGGACACGTACAGGTTGAGTTTTTATCCTCTTATGACGACTATGTTTCATCGCTGGATAAAATTATAAAGCTTCAACCAAAACTTATCGGCATGGCCCACTTGTGGGTCTTTACAGATGATGACGCCACCGAGTTTTTGCAGCGATCGCGTGAAACCACTCCCAGGTACCGAGAGCTGATCGAGACATATCTCGATGCCGCGAACGGCGATATCGATGGCGCCGTGCAATCCATGGCAAAAAAAGAGTACGATGAAAAGGGGACGATTGTCCAGCCGAGAGAAGCATATATTCAGAATTTAAGAGCGCAAGTGCGGCAGGTGGCGTTAATATCCGCTCCTTAAACATCGGTGCGTGAACTCGTAAATTAAATGGCGGGAAAATCTTATCGTGAAAATTGCAAAATCAATTTCCAGATGAAGGGTTCACGAGGTGACTAGAGGGAACAAGCCGGCGTTGCACTTGCTAATTACAGCGGGTTCATGATAGACTACAAATAAGAATCTGAAAGGCGTGCGGCCTTTGGAGTCACAGGTATGAAACCATCCACCGATATTACTGCACTGCGTTTGTAATATCTGAGTTTCATTAAATTTGAGTCTCACAAATAAAATAATTTAAACCAAACAAACAGGAGGAAATTATGAAAAAAATAGTACTTTCATTGTTGTTGACGTTTGTTTTTGCGGTGCCCGCTTTTTCACAGATGGAAATGCCCATGAAGGGTCATGGTGGAGGGCATGGACAGATGATGGAAATGGACCATATGGACATGATGGGCTGTGATATGATGTGTATGGAACATGCGCGCCATATAGGGCTTACCGATGAGCAGATAGCAAAAATGAGGTCTATGCATAGGGAAATGCAAAAAAGCCAGATCCGATCCAAAGCCGATCTGAAGATCGCGGAGATCGAGCTTATGGAAATAATGGAAGTGAAAGATTTTGACCTGGATAAGGCCAACTCCGCGGTTAAGAAAATTGGAGATATAAAAACCACCCGGCATTTGGAAATGTTAAAATGCATGAAAGATATGCGGACTATTTTGACGGACGAACAGTTTAAGAAAATGCATAAGATGTGCATGATGAAGATGGGTGAGAAAAAACATGGAAAGATGATGATGGATAAACCGGCTTCGAATAAACCGAATCCGAAAAAACCGGCGGATGATATGAAGAATATGAAACACTAATTCATACCGATGTAACCTCGCGTAAACCCCAGTGACATTCAGGTTATCAGGTTATTAGATCATTGAAACGAAAAGGCAGGAGGTTGCCAAATTGGAAATCAATGCCCAAAGCATTAAAAAAATGCTCCATGATGATGGCATCGACATGGTCGGGATTGCGGCTGCGGCAAAGCTGATATGCGCACAGCCGCCGCGTCCCGCCACCGCGCTGATGCCTACCGCGCGGAGTGTCATAGTCATGGCTGTGGCCCATAGCATGGGCGCGGTGTGCTCGCCCCACATCAAGCTTTGGACCAGGAACAAGATGCAGACCTCGCGCCTGCTGGACAGTGTGAGTGAAAAATTATCGCGGCTTTTGGAGAGGAACGGATACCTTACGCTTCCGGTTTCGGCGGACAAACCGGTGGAAATCCACAAGATAAATCCCGATACAGGGAAAAAGTTTCCCCATACGAAAGTGATCGGGCACCTGTCGCTCAAGCACGCGGCAGTAAGCGCGGGTATGGGCCAGATCGGCAGGTCGAACCTGCTTCTCACGGAACGCTTCGGGCCGCACCAGCGGCTGGGCTGTATAATCACCGAGGCGGAACTCGAGCCCGATTCCTTCCGTGATCTCAAACTGTGCGTCAAATGTAAAAATTGTGAAACATCCTGCCCGGTAGGGGCGCTTAAAGATGGCAGATATGACGTTGATCCCTGCTTCAACTACTGGACATATGGTTTTGACCGGCTCCCTCCCCGAAAACTTAGAGAAATACCCGGCTATATAAAAATGCTCATGCGGCATTGGAAGAGCCGTGACGTTTTAATTGAATACGGCCAGACCATGATAACCGACGTGGATTTTTGCATCGAATGCATGAAGGCTTGTCCTGTCGGCAGTGAATGGAAAAGAATACGGCCATCAACAACAAAAATATAGGAGGCATCAATAACCGCAATTCTATGCATTATGCCAATGAACTCTCAGGGCTTGTCCTTTCAGGCACGGGCGGCGACCCGGGCTTCGTTTTACTTGCCAATGACAGCAGTTGCGTGATACATTACAAATAAAATTTCGAAAGGTATAAGGTCACACGAGGTTCGCACTACATTGTTCAATTGAAAATTATAAGAACGGGAAATTATAATGAGCGACATTGAGGAAGATATCCGACGTTTTTTAAAGAATCAGGGAGTGCAGGTAATCGGCATGGCCGGCCCTGAGCGGTTGGACGGCCCTCCTTCTCTTGACCCCACCTATACAATGCGCGGGGCAAAATCCATAGTATCTTTCGCCCTGCCCATGGATGTGAACGCCATCTATGATTTTTTATCCAAAAAAACGCCGGTCACTCATAATACCGACCAACTGATCGGCAACCAAAAAATCCACCACATTGCCAAACGGCTTGCGGATTACCTCAACGATCGAGGCTACCGGGCCCGCGCAGTCCCGACGAATAACAACTACCGGCGTTCTCTAGACGTGTATTCCACGCACCCCGATTTTGCTCATCGCTTCGGAGCTATTGTCAGTGGGATAGCGGGGCAGGGGATGTCTGGAAATGTCCTGACCAAAGAATACGGAGCTGCCGTCTATCTTTCCACCGTGGTAACCGATGCGGTGCTCAAAAGCGATCCTCTGCTTCCACCGAGATATTTCATCGATCAATACTGCAAAAAGTGTCTTATCTGCGATAAGGCGTGCCCGGCAAAAATGTTCGAGATGGATCAGGAAGAGTATGTGCTCCTGAACGGCAAGCTTCATCCGCGGGGAAAACGCAGGAGTATCGATTTGTGCAACGCTTCATGCTTCGGCCTCCATAGTTTGTCTCCGGATAAAAAATTTTCCAGTTGGGGCAAGCACTGGATCAGCTCCTGGGTGGGAAAGGAGCCGGATCCGAAAAAAGAGAATATCAGGAAGAAACTCCTTATGAAAGGCGGATCGGTGGGTGATTCGACGGTACGGTATAAACTCATCCACAGTATAGGCTGCGAACTGCATCCCGAAGAATGGATAGACGAATGGAAGATCGTGCGGCGTTATGAAGACCTTCCGCAGGACGAACTCGAACAGCGCAAGGCCCAGTCCGGCCTTATAAAGAAACATCTAGGGATATCCATTGAAAATCCGAACGTGCTGACCTGCGGGCAGTGCGCGCTGGTATGCGGGCCGGATATCAAGGAGTCCGCGAAACGGTTAAAGCTCCTCATCGAAGGAGGGATTGTCGTACCCGGCAAGGACGGAAGAACCGTCGTAGTCAAGACATTTGAGGAAGCCCGGAAAATCCGTGAACAATATCCTTTTCGGATATCCTATTCCCGCAGGCTTTCCGACATTCTTCAGTCTACCGCATTATGGATGGGGTATTACTTCGGCATTGAACCATGCTCGATTATTAAAAACTGGATTTACCAGAGGAAACTGAAGCGGGCTATAAGTGAAGAGTGAGGAGTTGGAGGATTAGAGGATTCAATAAGAATATATTTTTTAAAAGTATCAACATTGTAACGTCCCGCTTTCTATAAAGAAGCCGGGGTATGCCTTCTCACTTTTGTTAACACAAGCTGTTATCTATACAAATAAAGCTTGACTATTCTCTGCGATTGCCGTAGTATAGTGTCAACTTCGGATATTTAGAAATAAAGATGCGAAGGAAAGAGTTGAATTTAGACGTTTTGAAGCACATAGGTTAGCCACCAGGTACTTTAGAGTCTTGGTGGCTTTTTTAGTTCTGTCATCGTGCTGATTCGACTTTTTAAAATTTATGAAAGGAGGATTAGAGCTATGTCAGAAGGTAAAGTAAAGTGGTTCAACGAAAACAAGGGTTTCGGCTTCATCTCTCAAGAAGACGGCGCCGATGTATTTGTGCATTTCAGTGCAATTCAGGCCGACGGTTTCAAGACGTTAAACGAGGGCCAATCTGTAAGTTTTGATGTTTCCCAGGGCAAAAAAGGCCTGGAAGCAACAAACGTCAGACCTATCTAGTTGTTGTTGAAAACTAAATAATTGAGCACTCCGTGTGTGAGAAATCATGCCGGAGTGCTTTTTTTATTGTGAGGCTCTCTGAAAACGAACACAGTGAAGTTTGAAGAGGTAGCCGAACTATCCCTGAGCGAAGCGAACGGGATTAATTGCAACGCTGTTCAAAAAGTGAAGCGGAGGGTAAAATATTACCCGTGATGTCACTCTTAGTGTGTCGAGAAGGTTACGATTTTTTTGCCGGTGTTTCTTTTGATCCTTCCTTCGCCCTCGAGATAGCGCAGATGGGCAATGGCTTCACCGGTGGCAAACCATTTTTGGGCGATAGGGAATTGTTCCCAGTTTTCACAATCGATATCCCAGGTCATTCCCGCGGCAATTTCGTAGGCGCTCATTGTGTTTTTCCCCAAAACCTCAAGTACTTCATTAACTCTATTCTGATGATGTTTCTTCAATTCGTCTATTCTTTCCTTGAGGTCGATAAAGAAATTACGGTGTCCGGGAAGGACAATATTCACTGGTAAATTTCTGACTCTTTCCAGACTTTCTAAATAGTTTTTAAGTGAGTTGACTTCGTATGACCACGACTCTATATGCGGTGTTATGTCGTAAAGAACGTGGTCGCCGGAGAACAGTATCTGTTTCTTTTCCTCATAAAGACAGATATGTCCCTCAGTGTGCCCGGGTGTCAGAAGGCATTTAAGGCGGTAATCGCCAATCTTAATTAAATCGCCATCGTCAAGCAGGCTGAATTTGGGGATTTTCTTCGGACTGTATTTTATTCCGGGATGGCTTTCCAGCGCTTTTACAAGTTCTTCCAGTTGAAAACCGTTGCTCACCGCGTAATCCATCAGCGGTTGCCAGTTGATATGTTTGTCGAAGACCTTGGCGTCAATTCTGCTGAAGTAAACACCGCTGGTCGGTGTGGCTAGTCTGGAAACCAGCCCGGTGTGGTCGGAGTGCATATGGGTTAGCATGAAATCTGTTTTAGACAAATCAATATCAAGAGCGCGCAGACCTTCCTGCATTGTTTCAAAACAGACACTGCGGTTGAATCCGGTATCGATAATCAGGTTCCGGTCATCGGCTTTGATGACGTATGAATTGAGTTCCTTCAACGGACTGTTGGGCAGGGGTATAATAATTCGATAGAGCCGGGGCATTATTTTTTCAAACATCAAAAACTCCTTTGAATTTCACTAAAAATATTCTTTTCTAATTATTGCTAAATCAATCCAATTTGTTTCTGATTATCCCCATTCGCTCCGCTCAGGGGATAATCCCATCAAGCTGTGCTTGCGGGATCAATTCCATTTGCACTTCACATTTCGTTATACTCATTTTCAGCGAGTGTCATTGATTCGATCTGCAAGCTTCAGTGCACTTTGTTTCTGAAGCTTGGGTCTCATTAAAGTTAGCACCTTTGCCCGGAAGAAACAAGTTCCTGATAAAATAATAACTTGACATATTGTTAAGTAACATATATAAATAACAAAATTACAAAAAGTTGTTTATGCGGATCCCCATCTGGCAGAGACTCTTGCAAGTGTGGGGTTTTTTTTGTGAAACAACAAGTCCGAAAGCGAAGCGCATCGGACTTGGTAAGTTGAACAATCCCTGAGCGAAGCGAATGGGATAGTGAGAAACAGCTGAACGAGCGAAGCGAATGGGATTAGTGACACCGCAAACGAGTGAAGCTAAAAGGGATAATTAAAAGCAAATATTATTAGTAATAATTAGTTAAAAAAGGAAAAGGTAATGAAGATCGACGATCAAAAAATTAGAAACATCGGGATAAGCGCGCATATCGATTCCGGCAAAACCACGCTTACCGAGAGGATTCTTTATTATACGAAAAGAATTCATGCCATCCATGATGTCAAGGGAAAAGATGGTGTAGGAGCCACGATGGATTCCATGGAACTGGAAAAGGAACGCGGGATTACAATAGCTTCGGCGGCCACATATTGTGAATGGAAAGGCCATGAGATAAATATAATAGACACTCCGGGACATGTTGATTTTACCATAGAAGTGGAAAGATCGCTGCGTGTTCTGGACGGCGCTATTCTTGTTTTATGTGCCGTGGGCGGTGTCCAGTCGCAATCAATTACAGTTGACCGTCAGATGAAAAGATATAAAGTTCCGAGCATTGCCTTTATTAATAAATGCGATCGCAGCGGCGCTAATCCTTTCCGTGTAATCGGTCAGTTAAAAACAAAGTTGGGACATAACGCCGTGGCCATGCAGATTCCAATTGGTTTGGAAAATGAAGCCGAAGGCGTCGTTGATTTAGTCGGTATGAAAGCGCTTCATTTCGATGGCGATAACGGCGAGATAGTCCGCGAAACGGAGATTCCACAAAATATTCTGGAAGAAGCCAAGGCAAAAAGAGAAGAATTGATTGACGCCGCATCGTTGTTTTCCGATGAGTTGACGGAAGCGATTCTTAATGAAAACGAAATAACTTCCGAATTGATTTACGCTGCGCTGCGCAAAGGCACATTGAAGAGAGAACTAACTCCAGTTTATATGGGCTCGGCGTATAAAAATAAAGCCATACAGCCCCTGCTCGACGGCGTGAATTATCTTTTGCCCTGTCCTTCCGAAATAGAAAATGTGGCGATGGATATGGATAAGAACGAGGAACTAGTTGTGTTGGAAAATGATTCCGAAAAACCGATTGTCGCTTTGGTCTTTAAACTTGAGGACGGTCAGTATGGGCAATTAACCTATATTCGCGTTTATCAGGGAACAGTGGCAAAGGGATCAACTATTGTCAATATCCGCAACGGCAAAAAGGTGAAAGTTGGCCGTGTTGTGCGGATGCATGCCGATCAAATGGAAGATGTCGAAGCCCTGAAATCAGGATACATCGGCGCATTATTTGGAATTGAATGTTCCTCCGGAGATACTTTTACTTCTCCGGGAATAAATTTAACAATGATTTCCATGTATATTCCCAAACCGGTTATATCGCTGGCAATCGTACCCAAAGACAACAAGTCTCAGTTGGCTATGGCCAAAGCATTGAATAGATTCTCCAAGGAAGATCCGACTTTTAAAACTTTCGTGGACAACGAAACCGCAGACACAATTATCGAAGGCATGGGTGAACTGCATCTGGATATTTATGTGGAAAGAATGCGGCGGGAATACGGCGCTGATGTGACGACAGGAAATCCCCGCGTCGCCTACCGCGAGACAATCACACAGCGCGCCGATTTCAATTATACCCATAAAAAACAAACCGGCGGCGCCGGCCAATTCGGCCGCATTGCCGGTTATCTTGAACCGATCAGCGATGCCGATTTTATTTTTGAAAATAAAATATTTGGTGGCGCGATTCCCACGCAATATATCCCTGCCTGTGAAAAAGGATTTAAGCAAAGCATGGCCAAAGGGCCGAAACTGGAATTTCCGATTACCGGTGTGAAGGTAGTCATTAATGACGGTGCTTCGCACGCGGTGGATTCTTCGGACATGGCCTTTCAGGCAGCGGCACGCGGCGCGTTCAAGGAAGCATATCTGCGGGCTAAGCCGGTTGTTCATGAACCGATAATGAAGGTTGTTGTGGAAACTCCTTCGGAATTTCAAGGTTCGGTAATGGGACTTTTAAATCAGCGCCGCGGCATGATTATTGGCTCTCAGGATGAAGATGTCATGTGCGTGATTGAATCGCAGGTACCGCTGGCGGAAATGTTCGGATTTTCTACCATCCTGCGTTCAGCAACGCAGGGAAAAGCGCAGTTCACGATGGAGTTTGCTATTTACCGGCAGGTGCCGCAGTCGATTGCGGAGAAGATCGCTCTGGAAGCAGCTCAAAATAAAAAATCAGCCGCGTAATAGATACGAAATATGTTAACAAACAACAGCTTCCTGAAACGGGAAGATAATGTTATTCATTTAACTTATAAGGATATTGTCATGATAAAAAAAGAAATGATTTATCGTAATCCGCTAATTAATCTTGGTTATGAAAGTGAAGATATTTTGCCCAACGGAGGATTTGGCGCCGTTTTAGCTCATGCCGGATTAGGGAAGACAGCGCTACTTGTTCAAGTTGCTTTAAACGCGATGTTACGTGAACAGCCTGTCTTGCATGTAAGCCTGAACGATGCAGTGAGCAAAGTTGATGTCTGGTATCAGGAGTTATTTCATGATATCGCCGCGAAATTTGATACTACTGAAATTAACGATTATTGGGATAAAATTCAGCCTTATCGTTTTATCATGACTTTCAAAGTGGAAGGTTTCAGCGCGCCGAGGCTCGAAGAACGTTTAACCGACTTGATGCAGCAGAATATTTTTAAGCCGCATACTGTTATTATCGACGGGTTTAAATTTGATGAAGCCGGACGCGGCCAGCTCGTACAATTGAAAGAATTGGCGCGAAAATATTCGATGCGCATCTGGTTTACCGTCCATACGCATCGCCATGAGCCGCCGCAAGAAAACGGATTGCCACTTTCTTTTTTACACGTGTCGGATTTGTTCGATGTTATTGTTCAACTGGTGGCAAAAGGCGATGAAGTATATATTAAATCCCTCAAAGGGAAATCAATCGATTCCGGGCAGAACGATCTGCTTCTTGATCCCGCGACGATGCTGATAAAAGATCGCCAATAGAAGTTACTATGTTTAAATCGAATGAATATTTTTTTACATAGCCAACCAGTTAATTGCGAATTTAGAAAATCAATCGCAGTTGCAGTTCTACGGTTTGTGCAAGATTTTTCCCTGGACATTGGTTTTCCGCAAGTCACTAATAACTGTGTTTTGGAGTCGCCTCCATTCACCAAACCAGATCTGCAGCGAAAAGCTCAATGGACAAAGTAATGTGTGTTGTCAAGGGTGACCACATCTTCCAGGTTATCATCAGATATGGCCACATCAATGGGGCAGGAACCGTTAAGAAAGAGAATACCGCTAAGTTCATCGAAATGAAAATTCAACTGCGCTCCAGTCTCAGCCATGATGACTTTCAATTCTTTCTCTTCGCAGCGGAACGAGCTGGCTAGACTGACCTCAAGCTTCTGGCCGTTCTTGCAATGCAGAATGACATCCTTCTTCATCTGACTGCCCCCCCTTCGTGATAGCTGCTGCGTGGCGCAGATACGCCTCGTAGCCTCCATCTAACCGTTTCGTTATCCTTTAAGCGAAAAGGTATGACTATATATCCTTATTCTTCATACAAGACTCAGAAATTATTTACCCCGGCAATCTGATTTGCCCCTGCCCCGGCCTTCCGTAGCTTCATCTGCTAATTTTTCATTTTCGAAGGTAAGTTTATAAATAAAATCATTATCACCGCAATTGTAGCGCCAGACCTCTAATTTTTTGCCGCATTTTTTATGCTTTTTGACTCTGCCGTGTTTATCTATAGATGTGTATTGCTGACTGTTTTCGCAGGACTTTTCTTTTGATGTCGGCTTGCCGCAAGTCAGCAGCACCTGTGTTTTGGAGTCGCCTTCACTAATTAAACCTGACCCGCAGCGAAAAGCCCAAGCGTTGCCGGTGGAAAATGATAAAAAAAGAATTGCCGCAAAAAGAATAATGGTTATGTTCGCTTTCATTTTTCATCTCCATTAATTAGAATCAAATATTCATATTTATAGAGGTCATAAACAAACTGCCGGATAATTTCCTGCTCATCATTAAACGGCGTTGTGAGCCGCAGAGCCGTCTTCACTTTATCGTTCAAATTCAGGAGAAGAAAATCGGCAAAAGCCCCGCGTAGCGTCTTATAATTTAACATTTCAGCAATTTTCTGCAAGTAGGAAAATTTAACGGTAAATTCGTTATGGCCTTTCAGAGAAATCATTTCCGGAAAGCCGGAAGATTGCAGAGACACATAGCGTTTCATCGGTTCGGGAACAACGGCTTCGCAGCTATGCTCGCTTAAGTAAATATATTTTAATCCGGTTAAACAGAGTTTTTCCACTATTTCCATAGCGCCGATGTTGATGTTTTCATATTCATTCAGTCCCAATGGCAAATGATATTTTTTGTTGAAATACTCCAATCTTTCCAAAAAAGGGGCAATGTTTTGGTCTGAATTATCATCATTCCCATGCTCTGTTACCAGTGTCGGCAGATCGCCCAGGTTTTCGTTCAGGATAGCCAGATCAAAATCGGACAGGGCTTCGGATGGAACTGCCAAAACATCAGCCAGCTCGAAATCAACATCAAATGATAACAAGGTTTCTTTTTGTTTGGCTAAAAGATAAGGGGAAATATCTATCATTTTTGCCCGCAGCCGCGGATTTAGATTAAGAAAATCACGCATTAAATAACCCATGCCGCCGCCTGCTTCCAAAACGGTGCGGATATCATCAATGGGAATTATTCCGGTTAAGAAATTATAAAGATGTTGACCAAAAGAATACGGCGATGCCAGCACCCTGCGGCAGGGGCTGTTGACGGGTTCCAGCGAATTGCAGACAGTAAGCTCCCATCCCAGCGAATTTAAATCCTGCTGATGGTAATTTGCGGTGGAATTAATAAAATAGCTCATAAAGTAAGGAAGAAAAATATTTTTTCTCTTTGTTATACCAAGTAGCTATCAAATATTAAAAGGTTGATTTATCGGGCATAATACCAAGTAAGCTTTCAAAAATTCATATTTTAATTTTTGAAAGCAACTTGGTATTACCATAATTTGAAAATTATGCTATTAAAATTACACTTTCATCATTCCGTTGAAGTTTGAATGAGCGATTCCCCTCTTTTCTAAAGAGGGGTTAGGGGAGATTTTACGGAATTGCCACGATTTAAAAAATCCCCCTCAATCCGCCTTTACAAAAGGGGGAAGAAGAAACCGTGCAAAAATAATTCAGTTTCTTCCATAAAAAACCCGATGCAATGCATCGGGCGAAATATCGCAATGACAAATTAATATTATAATACAATCTCCATTATAAGTGATAAAGTATAAAGTTTTTTGTCAGCAATAAATTGATTAAAAGAAAAATTAATCTCCGAGGGGAGGCAAAGTGTCGCGATATTTTAAAAATATAATCGAGCTTCTGCGTTCTGATCATCCCGATCTGTCCGCCTGGACAATCGTTTGCGCAAGCGATAGAATTATTGATTCTGTCCAGTATCTTATCCACAGCGAGCTGGGCGGCATACTTCCCAAAGTCGAAGATCTTAATTCCTACATAACCAGAAAGAGCAGCGAAAGACTGAAACTTGAGCCTGTTCCCGGTGACGAGCAGTTGCTTTACTTTATCCAGTTCATTGCCCAAAGATTTCCGGCTGAGCCATACCATGCACGGCGCGCCACAAATCTTTTGCCCCTTATCGCCAAACTTGCGGAATATAAAATCAGCAGGGATACGATTTATGGCGCGGAGCGGTTTACCGATGATGAATGGGCCAGACTCGAAGAATATCTGGAAACCGCGCAGGCTTTTCGAAAGTGGCTCGCAAAATTAAATTTCTTCATGCCGCAACTGGAATTAGCGGCGCTCGAAGAGATCACTCCCGGCGAAAAGGAATTATTTATCGGACTTACCGAGATAACGCCGGTGACAGAGTGCTTCTACAGAAAGATAAAAAAAGAACGATTATTTATTGATCAGCCGCTTTTCGGTTCCGATTTATCCGGGCCGGAAAAGCTGCCTTTTGATTCGGCAAAAAATCTTGTGTTGTCATTCGGCGACAGGGTAGCGCCTTCAGATGGCGCGGGCATTGAGCTGGTTTCACTTGCCGGACTTCATGTCCTGGTTGATCTTGTCACCCTGGAGGTTTCCACGTTCCTTAAAGAACGGTCTGTCAAAGATCAGCTTATGATATTCCTTCTTGATGAATCGCTCACACCGATGCTTTGGAACAGGTCGCTTAGATATTTCGGCAATGACGTCAATCTTGCCGTTTGGCTGCCGTTCTCGACAACCTCGGCCGGAAGAAGGCTGCTCGCGGAAATAGAAAAAGCCGGCCGGTCACACCGTACGCCTGATTTTAAAAAGTTTGCCGCAACCTGCGCGGTGGAATTATCCAAAAACCGGGAAAATTACGTGCGTGAGGAATGCCAGGCGTTCGAGACGGTCATCTCTTTTGCCACGCTCCTTGATTTCTGGAAAGAGCCGCTGGGGCGCAATTTGGCCGATGCCGCGAGAATGCTAATCGAAACGAAAAAGTTCAATGTTATGGGAAAAAGATCAGCAGCGATACAGGTTGTTGGTTTCGGCCATGTTTCGGGGGATAAATTCAGCAGAGGATTGATACTTTCTCTGGATGCAGGCATTATGCCTTCGCAGCCTTTTGAAGGACCTTTCATCAATCCGGTACATGTCCCGCAGATGCGAAAAAGTGTGTTTGAATATGAGGATCTTGTTTTCAGGCAGATTCTGGCGCAGGGCGACAGAATCAAAATAGTAGGGGTGAACGATACAATAAGGGAGCGAACACCGAGTTACTACATGAGCCTGCTGGCGCAGGAATTCGGAAAGCCAATCACGGCAACAACGTTTAAAGAATTGCTTCCCGCAAGGTCAGATAAAGAAAAGACAGCGATAGTTATTGATGAGAAACTGAGAAACAGGCTCAAAGATTTCACCTATTCGTTTTCCAGCCTTACCAAGATTCTGGCCTGTCCATTTTTGTTCTACCATCAATATATTCTCGGGATAGCAACTCCTGCGTTTATGGATGATGATGAAAAAATAAATATGCAGATGGGAAGTTTTGTTCATAAATTCCTTTATCAGCTCTCGACCGGCCCAAAAGAAAAGTTTGATGATTGGGAGAAGCTTTTTGACAGATTGTGGGAAAATGATGAAAACGCCGATGTGAGAGACTTTGACGGGATTAATATCTACATGCTCAACGCGAAAATTTTATTACAGGAGATATACGCAGATGAGAAAGATTCCGGAGAGCGCGTAATTTTTGCCGACAATGCCATATCATGCGAGGAAAAATTCAAAGGGATGATCGCCGGGAGTTATAAAATAACCGGCCGAACGGATCGGCTGGCCAGGATTGCCGGACAAACCGAGGTTGTTGATTTCAAGTATTCAAAAAAACAAAGCAAGTACGAACTCCCCAAGAAATCAACTGTGCTGGATCGCTTTAAAGAAAAAGGTGTTCTGCATCCCGCGGCGCAGCTTATTATCTATCAGCACTTTAACAAAGGTGTTCAAGGCGCGCGCTTTTATTTTCTGAAGGAACCATCAAAAGAGCGGGAAGTAGAGCTTCCTACTGAAGAAAGCGCTAAGGCCCAAGAGCTGATGCTGGCCATTAAGGATCGCCTGGACGCGATAATCGGCGGCGATGAACTTCAGCCTGAGCATAATTGTTTGGAATGTGAATATTGCCGATTTCAGGCATTATGCGGCAGGGAAGATTATTATAAAACTGTCCGGGGGAACATGTAATGAAAAGTATTCTTCTAAAAGCCTCGGCAGGTTCGGGAAAAACAACAAGACTCACCGAAGAGGTGTTCGACAGGATTTTTATCGGCGGGAAATTTATAGCCGCGCTGACCTTCACCCGCGCCGCCACTACCGAAATGCGCTCCCGGATAATGGAAAAGATAGCATCAAGAAAAGAACTGCCGCTGTTGGAGCGCCTGCGGCTGATTATGGAGGCCGGACGTGTCAGTTATTCGACAATCGATTCATTTTTCTACCGGCTTTTTGCCGCGGCCGGCTTTGCGCCGAAGCTCGCGGACGAGAAGGCGCAGATAGAACTCTTGCGGGAGATAGAAGTTCTTTTCCGCGACAACGTCATTCAGAGCGGTAAGGCCGATAAGTTAATAGTGGCGACCAGAATTTTAAGGATGGACATGGACACGCTTTGGGATGCTCTGGCAGATGAACAGACCATCGAACGCTGCCTGCTGGATATGGCGAGGCTCAATGACCTCGACGATATCATGAAGCAAAATGGTGTGCTGAGAAAAAGACTTTCATCTCTTCATGAAAAGGCAGAGGCTCTGGCGGGGCAGGTGACGTCTAATGTTAATAATAGGGTTATAAATTATTTGGCCGATTATAATAATTTTATTTCCAAAACTGTGGCAACTCATTGTGATTTGAAAAATTACAAAAGCCTGGGCAAGATAAAGTGGAATGAAAAACCTTATACAGAGTTAAATAGGATTTTCCATGACTACCGGGAAACTGCCGAGCAACTGGCAATCAACAAGGCGCTGCTGCGAGAGCTGGCCGTGGCCTTTCTTTGCGAAATATATTTGGATGCTGCCTCTGCCGTGAAGAACGAAAAAGGATTGATATTTTTCCATGATGTCAGGCGGGGCCTTCTTGATCTGGATGGTGTGGCAGCGAATGAGCGCCCGAAGCTCATGAGCAATTACTTTTCGCTGGGACTTGATCGGACGGAACATCTGCTGATTGACGAATTTCAGGATACCTCGAAAGGCGACATCGAGATATTGCTTCCTCTGATTGATGAAATTTTATCCGGTAGAGGTGAGCGCGGCGAAAGGTCTTTCTTTGCCGTGGGCGACTGGAAGCAAATGATCTACGGATGGCGCGGCGCGGATCGCGAGGCTCTGGAGGAGGCTATAGAAAAATACATCAAGAACAAAGTTATCACGGGAAGCTCGCTCGAATATAATTATCGCAGCACACCCCTGCTGATTTCTTTTTTCAATGAACTGGTAAAAAATATTTTTACCGGAAAAGAGAAAACTGAAGAACAGACACCGCCAAAGAAAATTAAATCATTTGATGGCTTAACAGAAGTGAATCTTGTTGAACTGGAGAAAGACGGCAATTCTGAAACCCCTTTCTATCCCGCAATAGTTGAATATCTGAAGAAGAAAAAGGCCGAGTACGGCTGTTCCTGGGGAGATATGGCGGTGCTGGCTTTGACCAATAACCATGTACAGAAGATTGAAGCCGAACTGCTGAAAGACAACATCGGAGTGGCGGCGGTGAAAGGAAGACAGCTCCTTTCGACCCCTGAAGGTGTCGCGGTCATGTTTTTCGTTGCCGGTGTTCTGGCAAAAGATGATGAAACACGATTCGTCGCCACGGTGGCAACCTCACCGTTATGGAGTGATATATTCGGCAACATTGAAAATATCCGGGAGGAGTTTGCGCAAAAGTTTCCCCAGCCTTTCGGGATGATGGCGGTTAGTTGCGCAATTGAAATGATGCGCGGGAAACTGCCCCCGACGATACTGGATATCTGGCAGGAAGAGGCGCAGGCCTTCTTCAGCGAAGGCGGTGCTGATGTGGATGGTTTTCTTCTCAGGATGTTCAACATAAGGTTTAGCGTAAAAGTGCCTGAGTCGGAGGACAGTGAAAATATCAAGGTTGATACTATTCACGGCACGAAAGGGCTGCAGTTTAAACACGTATTTATTTTCTGGAATGAGGAAGAAAGAGAGTCGCCTTTTTATCTGGAATCTGAAAAATGTCATGTGCAATTTTCGAGCAAGGAAATTGATTTCCTGAGTGCAAGCGAATCGGCAATCGCAAGAGATATTATTGAGAAGCACGAAGTAAATCTGGGGCGGCTGCGCAGGGAGAAGGCGAATGTTTTCTATGTAGCAGCCACCAGAGCCGTAAGAACATTGACCGTATTTCTGCCGAAAAAAAACAATGAAAACTACAAGCCTGTCCATCTGGCCGTGCTGGATACATTTTCGCGCTTTGCGCCGGATGGCAGTAGAAAAGAAATTTGTATTTCATCCGGCGAGCCGGAAGAACCGCAACCCTTAACAATATATAATGTGCCCGCAAAACATAATGATGAGCCGGAAAAATATGGCGAGATTGATCCGGCGCTTATATCTTCCTATATTAAGGAGGGCATTATGAGAGGTGATAGGCTTCACCGCTGGCTGGCAAAGGTTATTGATCAGACAGTACTTCCGCCGGCCGGAGAACTAAACAATGAAGAATATGAAGCGGCAGTATGCTTCGTTCAAAGAAATGATGTTTCGCCCGTAATGTTCCGGCCGGGCAACCTCTATGTCGAGCAACAGATATCGGATAAAGAAAGCTTTGGTATTGTGGATAGGATGATCGTGTCGAATAATCTCATTACAATCATTGATTATAAATCCGGTTCCATGAGGGGTCTCAGGCAAAAATACGATGAACAGCTCAAGCGTTACACAAAGATTATGGAAACGCTCTATCCGCAAAGAAGAGTCGAATA
>Ga0209777_10003587_pt1 | contig 19067 bp, 18 predicted proteins | sample FrelakmetHBP12HB_FD_187147 | JGI IMG/M metagenome (GOLD analysis project Ga0209777, IMG submission 187147) | Freshwater lake sediment microbial communities from the University of Notre Dame, USA, for methane emissions studies -HBP12 HB (SPAdes)... | ecosystem: Environmental > Aquatic >...
AGATCCTTTCCCATTCTTCGAGGACCTTGTTGAGGGTTGGCAGTTCCCAATCGTCGGCGGCATAGACCTGATAGAACTCTTCCGTATGGGTGCGGTGGGCGCGCTCCACACAGCCATTCAACTTGGGGGAATGGGGCGGTAGGGCGGGCTTAGATTCTGCTTGGAAGCAGAAAAAAAAATTTGAAGCCAGAGAATTGCTTGAAAGACCGCAAATTCCCATTCGGCCACTATATGCTTTGTTAAGTAGTTTTATGTCTTTCACGCTATTGGGGTTTCAGCAAATGGTAATTTTGCCATCTCCGCTTTGTTTTGCAAATTAATATCAGATGTAGTTATGATGACAATATCTGACGGATTCTCTTTCTGAATTTCTAAAACACTGGCAATTATTTGGTCGTCAGCATTCTCAGAATGCAACCATTCAAGTGTATTATCAAAATTTGGTTCGGTCGCAATCATCTTAACAGTAACGGTTTTATTAACAGTTACACCTTTCAATAAACTGCCCTGAGTTCTTAAGCCTTTAATCCGCTTAATTACAGAGTTCACCTTGTCTCTAAAATCTTGCTCTCTGTGTATCACTTTTAGTTTGTCAAGTTCTGCTAAAACAGCAGGGACAATTACAACCGTATATTTTGATTGACCTGCAACATTTGTGTATTGTGTTAAATCTGGTACGGCAATAAGTGAATTGGTGTCGGGAACCAAAATTACTTCACTTTTGTCGGTTGTATCAATTAGATTAAGAAGTTCGCAAATAACTTTAACTTTTTCTTTGAAAAGCGCTTTTGCTTCTTGAATATTACTCGGAACATCCCAACTGTTTTCTTTTTCAATCCAACTTGTTATAAAATTGTTAATTTCGTCAATTTGGTGGTTTATTTCTTGTGAAGTTGTGCTATACAACAACCTGAAATGTTCAATCCAAGTCGCATAATCTTTTACTAATTGCATTTGTAATAACTTTTGTTGTTCGTCGGTTTCTCCCCAATAATAGGTTGGCGAAACAATTAAAACTCCGCTATTAGGGTCGTTTCGGAATTCTTTGATAGTTGAAATATCAAGAAGGTCCATCATCTTGATCTCAACTTTTTGAAAATCTTGTTTTAGACGAGAAACATAGGAAATGATTTCACGCATTGTTTTTCTCCTAGTAATTACGATCGCAAGGAACTGCCTAACGGCTTACAACATCGTTCCCGTAGTTCATATAGGCAAGGGCGGGAGTTAGTGAAAAAAACAGCCAGACGCAGAATCCGCTCTTGGGACTGAATCCCCGAAAGTTCAGGCAAATCTCCACACTTGTCCACTGCACGTTGTGTTGTCAGTGCTAAATGTTTGGCGACGCAACAATTACATTAAGGTCAGCCTTTTTATTAAGAACGATTGTCTTGTTAATAAATTTCATTTGATTGTATATCAAGTGACGCTGATAGACCGGCGTATTTGCAAAATCGCTTTCCAATTCAGGGCTATTGGCTATGAAGGAATTATAAAGGCTTTGAAGTTGCTCTAAATAACGCGTCTCGCCAAAGACAGAAAAGTAACAAATCTCGGAAATACCACCAATAAAGAAAATAAACATGGATAAATTTTGGTCTATAAAAGTTTTGTAACCTGGACCCCAGAGACTTAATAAATTATCAATATCAAGATAGTTTGCCCAAATTCTAAAATCGTGCAAATAATCAAAGAGCATATAACTACTTGGTTTTATTCTGGATTTTGCTTTCTTGCTGTAAGTTTTATAAACTCGCTCAAATATCTGTTTAACAGTACGGTAAGGCAAGCGAGGATGATTACAGTAGTTATATTTTGCATGTTTTAAATTCTCAATAAGAAGACTTCGCTTATAAACGCGCACTTTGGGTGCGTACATAATATCAAATGGAAATTTCCACAAAATGCGCATGAGTGGCTTGAGGACATTGTTTTTGAAACTCAAAATAGTGGCATTATGCTCTTGAATTCTAAATCCACGTTGTTTTTGTAGAGTAATTGCTCGTAAGTAAAAATATATAGAATAATAAGATGAAGTTATGCGCCAAGATGGGAAGGCAAATCTAATCCCCGATATTGGCTTATTAATTGAGATGTCGCTAAATGATAATCCTAGAGTTGATTTTCGCAATGGAAAAGAGTATGAAAGTTCGTTGTACCAACCCCGTTTTAAATCATCTGTAACACCTTTAAAGTTAGGGTTAGTGTTTGATGCAAAAACTTGCCGTACTCTGTTCAGGGTTACTTTATGATAAGACAGATAATTCATGAAAAGGCGGTCTAATCTGAACAGTTTATGCTTTATGTTATCTTTTGAACTATAACAAATTTTGATTAGCCAGTCTATTTCATCTATTAATTCATGCCACTCACTATACTCATTAATTTCTTTGGGCGTCCAAGCAGATTTGGGTTTACTATGTTTCTTAATAAGCTGAGAATTGAGAAATTTGCTATTTTCGTCAATAAGTATTTCGTATACCTGACCTTGCTTTACTGCTTTAAGTTTCCCCGTCCGTATCCATCGATAAATAGTGCTTTCCGTAACACCTGCAATTACTGCGACGCGAGGGACAGAATTTGTTTTTTCAGGCGACATTTGGGTTTAAACTCAATTTTGAATAATGGTAAAATATCGTGTAGGACAAGCAGCACAACTATTAATTTTTTGAACTATTGATATGTTGCAATTATAGCGTTTAAACAAAAAGCGCCCCCCATTCGGAGAGCGCTTTGTTTTTCTTTAAATAGATTTCTTAGATTGGTTTAAATACCGGCCTGAACTCATACCCGTAGATCAGCAACCCGCGTTCGTCGCCATCCTCGCGAATGCGGCGGGTGACCATCTCCCTATTATTGCAGTATTCAACACCTGAAAAATTAATTGTTTGGTTCGAATAATGTGAAGTTATTGGAGAGATGATTAGCTCTATCCTATAACTTCCACCTATCCACGGGCGATATTCGTTGATGAACAATATTAAGGTCAATATCCGCCCGCGCTTATAATTATGCATATATTTAACTCCGAATTAATGGAGAACCTCATATGCGTTTTGTTCGTTTTCAATCGGGTAAAGAAGAACCAAAATTTGGTTGGATTAATGGAGACAGGGTAGGGCCATTAACTGCCTCGCCTATCAGTGAATACCGCCGTTTGGATGCAATCCTACCTCTTGATCAGGTAAAACTACTCGCCCCAATTTTGCCTTCAAAGATCATTTGTGTGGGCAGGAATTATGCAGACCATGCCCGTGAACAGGGCGCGGAAATACCGGAATATCCAACCTTGTTCTTGAAACCACCTTCAGCGGTTATTGGACCGGATGAAAATATCGTCCTTCCTCCGCAATCCCAGCAGGTGGAACATGAAGCCGAACTGGCAATTATCATTGGCAAACGCGGCCGCTGGATCAGCGAAGACCAGGCCAAACGCTACATTTTTGGCTATACCATTGCCAATGATGTCACTGCCCGCGACCTACAAAGTCGGGATGGGCAGTGGGCTCGCGCCAAGGGTTTTGATACCTTTTGTCCTCTGGGACCCTGGATTGAAACTGAAATTGATGTTTCGGATGTGCTTATTTCCTGCCGGGTGAATGGGGATTTGCGTCAGATGACCTCCTCACGCGAGATGATTTTTCCAATTCCTCATTTGATTACTTATATCTCTTCTGTAATGACCCTGGAACCTGGGGATGTCATTCTTACTGGTACCCCGGCAGGCGTAGGTATTCTAAAATCAGGAGATAAAGTGGAAATCAGCATTGATGGATTGGGAACGCTGACCAACTCAGTCCGTATTGACCAGAGAGTCTAAGTGGATTCAGAAGCGGGGTTTAAATGAAATAAATGTCTGAATGGTATAATTTAATAATACCGTAATAAGAGTCAATCCGAATAAAAGGAGTTGCACATATGTCCGGTCATTCCCATTGGGCAACCAATAAACGCAGAAAGGGTGCTTCTGACGCAAAACGCGGACAAGCATTTACGCGTTTGGCACGTGAAATCTCCATGGCAGCCCGTGAAGGGGGCGGAGACCCGGATGCCAATTTTCGTTTGCGCATCGCTTTTGATAAAGCCCGCGCCGTTGATATGCCCAAGGACAGCATTGAACGGGCCATCAAGCGCGGCACAGGCGAGGATAAAAATGGCGTTGCGATTGAGAAGGTCACTTACGAGGGTTATGCACCGCATGGGGTGGCTCTGATCATTGATTGCCTGACAGAAAACCGTAACCGAACCATTTCAGATTTACGTCATACCCTGACACACTCCGGTGGCGTTATGGCTGAGATGGGCGCGGTTGCCTGGCAGTTTGACCGTATTGCGTATTTTTCAATTCCTTCTGAAGGTGTTGTTTTTGATAAAGTTTTCGAAATGGCTGTTGATGGCGGTGCTAACGACATTAAACAGGAAGATGGTTATATCGACATTTTCGCCCCGGTGGAAGCTTTTAAAGTATTGAGCAATCGTTTAAGTAAGGAAAATATTGAAATTGAAGAACAGGAACTGCGTATGGTAGCCAAGCAGGAGATCTCTCTTAGCTTGGATGAGACTCTGAAAGTGATGCGGGTAATCGAGGCAATTGAAGACCTGGAAGATGTGGAAAGTGTATATTCAAATCTGGCGATCAGTGATGAAGCTCTGGCAGCCTTGGAATCTGAATAAGACATGATCGTTCTGGGCATTGATCCAGGCACCGCAATTACTGGTTTTGGAATTATTGAAGAACATGATGATCAAACACTGAGGGTCTTGGACTGCGGGGCAATCCGTACCTCCTCAGCGCTTGCGGATTGGGAACGTTTGGAAATTCTATATAAAAAAATAGGGGAAATAATTTTTCTCCATCAGCCGGATTGCGGCGCGGTGGAGAAGTTGTATTTTCAGCAAAATGTCACCACCGCTCTTTCTGTAGGACAGGCAAGAGGGGTGATTCTTCTAGCTATGTCACAAAATGGGCTGAAGGTTAGTGAATATTCCCCTTTGGAAGTAAAACAAGCGGTGGTGGGTTATGGCCGGGCTGATAAAAAGCAGATTCAGAGGATGGTCACCACTTTATTAGCGCTTGATCAAACGCCTTCACCGGATGATGTGGCGGATGCACTGGCGGTTGCCATATGTCATTTAAATAGTTATAAGATGAAAAGTTTGGGCAATGAGTCCGCCTGATATGAAAAAAGTAATCACCAGCACTACCAATGAAGAAATTAAGCTTATCCGCAAACTGCAACTAAAAAAATATAGAGATGAAAGCGGACTTTTTTTTGCAGAAGGGATAAGGCCAGTGCTTGAAGCGGCTGAGCAGCAAGCAAGCATTCGAAAGATAATTTATTGCCCAGAAATATTAAATAGTGAAGCCGCTAAAAGTTTTATTGAACTGAATCAAGAACGTGATTTTACACTGATCGAAGTAGACGAAAAAGTATTTCTTTCCATTGCTTCAAAAGAGGGCCCACAGGGAATTGCCGCAGTTATCAGTCAGAAATGGTTTCCTCTGAATGAGATTCTTAAGGAATATGATGGTATTTGGGTCGGATTGGATTCAGTCCAGGATCCGGGTAACCTGGGTTCCATCCTGCGCACCCTCGATGCAATAGGTGGAAAGGGAGTTATTTTATTGGATCAAACCACGGATGCATATCACCCAACGGCAGTGAGGGCCAGTATGGGGGCCGTTTTTTCACAAAAACTAATTAAAATCAAAAAAGAAGAATTTATTCTTTGGAAAAAAACGATCAAGATACCTTGTTTTGGAACGGACTGTAATAATGGGATTGATTACCAGAAAATCAAATATCCTGACAAATTGATTTTACTTATGGGTAGTGAACAAAAGGGTTTGGATGCAGATCTGGCAGCGAACTGTGATGACCTGATTCACATCCCAATGCGCGGTAACATGGACTCATTAAACCTGGCTAATGCTACCTCAATTATTCTTTATGAAGTATATAATCAGCACCGCCAGTCGAAACAACAGGTAATGAAATGATAGCTTCCATTAAAGGTGAAGTTGCCTCGAAAAGTGAAAACGACCTTGTCATTAATGTAGGCGGCATAGGTTTTAAAGTCATGGCGCCAAAGGTAACTTGCGCCAAAGCCATTATCGGTGAAAATATTAATCTTTTTACTCATTTGGTGGTACGTGAGGACGTTCTGGCTATTTATGGGTTTGAATCCAAAGAAGAACGAGATTTATATATCGTGATGCTGAGCATCAGCGGGGTAGGTCCCAAAACTGCACTTGCCATCCTGTCTACACTTTCCGTGGATGTGATTGTTTCTGCAGCGCTTGCCAATCGGGCCGAGATATTTTGTCAGGTACCGGGAATAGGCAGGAAATCAGCCCAAAAAATTATTTTGTATCTGCATGATAAAGTGAGCCAGATGACCAGTAAAGAAATAATTACCGGATTCAAGGATATTAATGCTGAAGTGATTGATGCCCTGGTTGGACTGGGTTACAGCGTAGTTGAAGCACAGACTGCCATTCAATCCATTCCAAAGGATGCGCCAGAAGACCTGGAAAGTCGTTTGCGTATCGCGCTGCAATTTTTTTCCGCCTAAATGATATTGTTTTTTCAATGTGTTAGAATTTGATTCTAAACCATTACATTAAGGAATAGTGCATGCCTAGTTTTTCGCGTGAGATAGGGATTGATCTGGGTTCATCCTTCACGGTAATTGCTGAGGGGAAAAAAATCCTCCTGGATGAACCGTCGGTTGTGGCTGTACTAATGGAAGAGTGGAAAATGATTGAATGGGGTCAGGCGGCTAAGGATATGACTGGTCGCGTTCCCGATATTATCGAAGTGATTAATCCGATCCAACATGGGGTAATTGCAGAATATGAAATAACTGAAAATATGTTAAAGTATTTGGTCCGCAAGATTTCCGGACCTATGCTTTTATTCAAACCCAAATTAATGATTACGGTTCCTTATGGCATAACCAGCGTGGAAGCCCGAGCTGTCCATGAAGCTGGATTGGGAGCTGGCAGCCGGGATGTTTTTCTGATTCAGCAACCTTTGGCAGCTGCCTTGGGAGTGGATTTGCCTATAGCCCCACCCACCGGAAATATGATCATTTGTCTGGGAGGTGGAACTGACCAGGTAGCCGTTCTGGCGATGAACAGTATTATTTCGGCGGAAACCGTCCGGACAGGCGGATTGAAAATTGATGAAGATATTATTACCTATTTGCGTAAAACGTATGGTGTCATTCTCAGCCATGCCTCGGCAGAACTGATCAAAATTCGGGTAGGGGCGGCTATGAAAGATGAAGATTCATTAAGCTTGGAAATTCAAGGTCAGGACCAGGTTACATCGCTTCCCCGTACTCTCAATGTCACCACGGAGGATGTTGTTACTGCTTTACAAGAACCCTTGGCTGACATTGTTGCACTGGTAAAACGAGTCCTTGAAAAAACCCCGCCTGAATTGATCTCCGATATCATGGATCGCGGGGCTGCTCTTTGTGGAGGTGGGGCACAGCTAAGAGGAATTGACCGCTACCTCACAAAATCACTGGGTATTCCTGTTTATTTGGTTGATAATCCAACGACTTGCACAGCTGAAGGTGCAGCCAGGGCATTGACCATGCTGGACGTGCTAAAGAGAACATTACCACCAGTTTAATACTAAAGACGAACCTGAAAGGGTTCGTCTTTTATTTCAAAAAAAATTAATTTCTACGGCGGCTTCCCATGAATAGGAATGCATAATAAAGCAAAGTCGAGAGCGCCTGAACAGCCCCAGCCACATAAGTCAGCGCAGCTGCATCCAGAACCTTGCTTACCCCTTCAACTTCGCTGCCATAGGCAAGCCCGGTAGAAGCCAGCATTTCTTTGGCTCGCCGTGATGCATCCAATTCAACCGGAATTGTAACAATGGCAAAAACTGCGGTTGCGGCAAACAACACTAAGCCGATGAGTGCCAAATTGCTTGAATTAAGCAGCATACCTCCAATAAAAACGATCGGACCTAACCAACTTCCGATTTGGACTGATGGGACCATCAATGACCGCAGCGCTAACGGACCATAATTCACTTTATGTTGGATGGCATGCCCGGATTCATGGGCAGCCACTCCAGCAGCGGCAATACTATTGCCTCCATAGACTCCTTGGCTCAGGCTTAAAATACGTTTGGAAGGATCATAATGATCGCTTAAAGTTCCGCCAACCTGTTCAATTTGCACATCTTGCAGCTGGTTGCTATCCAGTATTCGGCGGGCAATTTCTGCACCCGTTAAACCATTGCTGGTTCGAACTTTCGAATAGGTTTTGTATGTGGACTGAACTTTAAATTGAGCCCAAAAACCCAAAAGAAGAGCGGGTAAAGCAAAAAGAAAATATAAACCGAAACTACCAGTGTAAAACATAAAACCTCCAATTGCATTAACAAAATATTACTATAATAATGCTGTCCTATTATTAGAACTCTGTCAAAGATTTATTAAGAATTTCATAAAGAAAAGGCGTCCCTGGGGAGACTTGAACTCCCGCTTCTGGCTTCGGAGGCCAGCGCTCTATCCACTGAGCTACAGGGACATTTCTTAACATTTTACCATGAGCAGAATTCATACGAATTTCTACCCGATTTCAAAGTTATAAATTATTTTGGCGGGTAACCGGTGATCTCCTGAATCTCTTCATACAGGGGTTTCAAACGTTTATACATCTGGCAATATACTTTTTGATAAAGTTCTTCATAAATTCGATGATTGGCAGGATTTGGCTCATATGTATTGCTTATTCGGGTCATCTCGGTAACTGCAGAATTAAAATTAGGATAAAACTGCAGACCAACAGCTGCGTCAATGGCTGCGCCTAAACCCGACGCCTCGTAAATGTGCGGATTGGAAGCAGGTAATCCAAATATGTCTGCTGTTAATTGCATCGCTGCTTTACTTTGACTGCCACCTCCAGCCACTCGAATTTCTGTGATAGATATACCGCTGCGTTTATTGGTCCTTTCAGCACCCTCTTTTAAACCAAAGGCAAGTCCTTCCAGTATGGATCGATATACATGCGCGCGCGTGTGCACATCGCCAAATCCAATGATTGCTCCTTTCGCTTCAGGCCCGGGTATTTTTAATCCAGGTGACCAATAAGGTTGAAGAACCAAGCCTAAAGAGCCAGCTGGGACTGAGTTGACCAAGTCATCAAACAACTCCTCGGTTTCAATGCCGCGTTCCATGGCAAGGCGGGTTTCATTGTGGGCAAATTCACGCTTAAACCAGGATACCATCCAAAATCCACGGAAAATTTGAATTTCCAATGAGTATGCGCCTGGTACAGCTGAGGGATAGGGAGGTATAAGTGGGATCACTTCAATGTATTTCGTGTGGGTGGTATTTATGGTAGCAGTCGTTCCATAACTCAGACATCCAATATTTGGCTGCAAGCAACCAGCGCCGATCACCTCACATGCTTTATCCGCAGCAGCAGCGATCAGCGGTAAACCGGTTGGAATTCCTGTCTCTTCAGCAGCTTTTGGTGAAATTTGACCTAGTATCCCTGCAGGCGGTACTAATTCAGGAAGCATATGTTTTTCAACTGGCACAGCCTGCCATTTCCAATCATTTTTTCCACACCAGGTCATATTTTTATAATCAAAGGGTATGTAGCCAACTTGAGAGCCAATTGAATCCTTATATTCGCCTATTAATTTGTGGGTTAAATAACCTGAAAGAAGAAGAAATTTATGGGTTTTCTTCCAAATTTCTGGTTGATAGGTTTGAATCCAGTTTCCTTCTGCTTCTGCCTGCAAATAAGCCACTGTACCTGTCATACCAGCCAGCCGAAACAGCAAACCCCATAGACCTCCAACAGGTTTTAACCCGGGAGTTCGGCGCTGATCCATCCAGGTAATGGCTGGTCTTAAAGGCTGACCATCTTTATCCAGATTAATTAAGGTTGACCGTTGCGTCGTCAGGGCTACACCAACAACGGATTCTTTTTTAACATTTTTAATTTTCCAGAGTTTTTGGCAGGCATCGCAAACGGCTTTCCAAAAAACTATTGGATCCTGTTCTGAAAGGCCTGGCGCTGGTGATGAATAAGATTCAATGGGGATACGGCTTTTAGCAACCAGGTTTCCTTTAAGATCAAATAATAATGCGCGTACACTTTGGGTTCCATTATCAATGGCTAAAATCAAATCTCCGCTCATAATGCCTCCTGAGAATATATATGCATAATTAATCAGGTAAATAATAAAAATTTTTCCAAATGGATTTATACCGATGCAATTCCTGCTCCCATCGCATTTGATCCCAATTTAATTCTTCTTGTGTAATTTTTCTAATTTGCTCCGCATGTTGAATTCCTCCATTTGGTAGCAAAAGCCCCAGCCGAACTCTCCGTAAAAGTAGGTCATCCAAATGAACAACACATTCATTCCTGGCTGCCCACCGAATTTCAGACCAATAGACAGTTGTACCAGAAACACATTTATTTTCGTCGGCTCGGATGGATTCAAGAAAAATTAATAAATCATCCCCGAATCTGCCACTCCAGCGTTGGAGAACTACTTCAGAATAATTTCCATTAATTACTTCTGCGTTTGGAAAGAATATTTTTTCTTCCTTAAACAAATTCAATTTTTTGTTTAACCGAACTTGTACTTTTTGCATGACTTCATAAGCCATTTTTCGGTAAGTGGTCAATTTTCCACCTGTAATAGTGATTAATCCATTTTCCTCCAAAAGCGCATGGGCGCGGGATGCTTTAGATGGATTGGCTTCATCTGAGCGTAAAATTGGGCGTAAACCTGAAAAAGAAGAAATGATATCCTTGGAAGAGAGTACAAATTTAGGGAAGAAATGATTCGCGGCAACAAGCAAATACTCCTCTTCCGCTTTGGTCATAAATGGTTCAGTGCTTTGTAGCTCCATTTCAACGGGATGGTCAATATCGGTAGTACCGACGACCGTTACGCCTTCCCAGGGAAGCACAAATAATGAACGCCTATCTAAAGGATGAATGATTGAAAATGCACAATTGATTGGGAATCTGTCGTGCGCAAATTGAATGTGGCTTCCTCGTAATTTTCGAATAATTTTTTGTCCGGAAACTTGAGTTCGCAGGTCATCTGTCCATGGACCGGTTGCATTAACAACAACTTTTGCACTGACTTCTTTGGTAAGAGGTTTTTTATTGAAATCATTTTCAATAATTACAACTCCACAAACCTGACCGCGATTGTCAACCAATAATTTATCAACCTTGGCATAATTTAAGGCGATCCCTCCCAACGCTATGCCTTCCTTTATATTTCTTAAAACTAGACGAGCATCATCTACTAATGCATCATAATAATAATGAGAAAAAACGAGGCCAGTTCGATTGAGATTAGGGTCTTTATTTTCCAGGTCTTTTATTGAAAGTTTGCCATGAGTATTTTTTAAACCAAAGAGGTCATAGATTCCTAGTGATAAATCAATTTGCCATGCGGGAGTATAATACTTTTCATAAGTTGGAAAAATAAATTCCAAGGGGGTGACCAAGCAAGGCACTTCCTTTAATAATCTTTCCCTTTCTCTTACGGATTCGAAAGTAACATTGTATTGTCCATTCTTAAGATAACGGAGACCTCCGTGTACTAGTTTTGAAGACCGGCTGGATGTGCCAAAAGCAAAATCATTGGCTTCCACAAGCAGCGTTTTTAATCCTGATTTGGCAGCCATTCTGAACAGCCCGGCGCCGGTGATACCTCCTCCGATAATAAGCACATCCCATGGCTCATTAATATCTCCCCATACATTCTCACGCCATTCTCTCACAAGCATCTCTTATCTCCGTTTTATGCGTTAATTGTTAAAATAGGCCAAGCCATTAATAATATTTATTTAAGAGGGAAATGATCTCATCCTTATTTTTTAAATTCATAAAGAGTCTGATTTCATTCACAGGTAGCATTATAGTTTGTTGCAAATATTTCTTTAGATGTTTTCTAAACCTGATCACCCCCCGAAATTCCCCGTAAATTGCGACCATCATTTCTAAGTGATGAATAATTACAGCAATTATTTCAGATTTTGGAACGGATGCTATTTCTCTTCTGGCTAGAATCCAAGGATTACCAACAGTCGCGCGTCCGATCATAATGGCATCACAACCTGTGATGAATTTCATTTTATTAATATCAGCCGCACAAATAATATCTCCATTACCGATTACGGGAATGTTGACATGCTTCTTAATCTCATATATTGCCTGTAAATCAACCTGACCCTCCATTGCCTGCTGACGAGTACGGGCATGAACGGCAATCATTTTTCCTCCATTATCTTCAATGATTTTTACTATATCCAGATAATTTTTAAACGCATCATCCCAGCCAAGTCGAATTTTTGCAGTAATGGGAATAGTTAATGTATTGCTTAGTTGATTAAAAATCTTTGCAATCTTAATAGGTTCCTTTAAAAGTCCTGCACCTGCTCCCCGGCTGGATACTGTTGGGGTGGAACAACCCATATTAATATCCAAGAAATCCGGTTTATATTGACTGAGAAAAACACAGGATTTAATAATCCGAACAGGATCTTCATCATAAACTTGAAAAGCAATAGGTCTTTCTACCTCAGAGAAAATCATTTTGAATTTATTAATTAATGGATTGGAAAGAATATCCATTGAATTCATGAATTCTGTATAAGTAATGGCAGATCCGTATTGGCGGGCAATGACCCGATAAGGTGAATCAGTATAACCATCCATTGGGGCATGCACCACATCACCATAAATTGGGATTTGGCCTATATGAAAGTTGGGTCGATTAATGGATTCGCCCATAGAAATTAAACCACCTTATCTAGAGGGCAATTCCCCTTCATTATCATCTGAGGGTACGCTTAGGATTTAATGGCATCCGCGATCGCTTTTAGATGTGCAGGACTCGTACCGCAGCAGCCACCGATTATTTTCGCCCCGGCATCTATCCAGTAGTGAACTTGGTTGCCCATGGCTTCAGGTGTAACATCATAAACAGGTTTGCCAGAAGCATCCATTTTAGGCAGACCTGCGTTGGGCTTGAACCAGATTGGCAGTTGGGTGGCTTGTTTCAACTCAATCAGGCATTTGAGATTATCTTCCAGACTTTTTCCGCAATTTATTCCGATCGCTGTTAATCCAAATCCTGTCAATTCTGTAGCGGTTTGACTGGGTTTCACTCCCATCATTGTACGGGTTCCGCGATCATAACTGAATGAACATACTATGGGTCGAGTGCTGACCTTCTGGATGGCTTCAAATGCAACTTTGAATTCTTTGAGATCAAACTGAGATTCCACCAAAAAGAAATCGATGTCTGCCTGGTCAAGGGCAATTGCTTGTTCTTCATAATTACTTCGGGCAACATCAATTTCCAGATCACCATATGGTTTTAGCATATGACCCAATGGTCCCATCGACCCTGCTATTAAAACCTGGGTTCCTTTAGTTGATTGTCTGGTGAGCAAGACTGCTTTTTGGTTGATCTCCACGGTTCTTCCCTCGAGGTTATTTTGTGCAAGGCGGATGGGAGATGCACCAAAAGTGCATGTTAATAAAATGTCTGAACCTGCAGCGATAAAATCCTTATTTAATTTAATAATTTCATCTGGCTTCTCGAGCACCCACACCTCAGGTGGTATTCCACGTTCCAGTCCTCTTTGCTGCAAATTAGTACCCGTCGCTCCGTCTGAGATCAGAATTTTATTATTTTGAATTAATTCTGCTAATTTGTTCATAATTGTTGTTTTGCCTTTCTGTTAGATTTTGAAAATTAATTTAGTCAAACCAATTAATCCGCCACTTAGGATTAATAACGCCGGGTCAAGGCGATATTTAATTAACACAAAAATGCCCAGAAGAAAAATAATAGCAGTGCCAACATCAATAATGGAATTATGCAATAAGTTCAATCCAACAGCAAAGATAAGTGCAACTACTCCTGAATTCACTCCATCCAAAAGACTCTGGGCAATTGGTGATTTTCGCAATCGGGGAAGTATTTTACCTAATAATAAAACGATAAGGAAAGAAGGAAGAAAAATCGCAATGGTTGAGAGGATTGCGCCTGGCAAACCCTCGATCAGGTAGCCTATGAAAGTCACTGCTGAACTTACTGGACCGGGTGTAATCTGACCAACCGCTATGGCATCTAGTAGTTGTCTCTCAGTTAACCAATGGTAACGGGCGACAATATCATAATTAATATACGCAAATAAAACATAGCCGCCCCCAAATAAAATAGCCCCGATTTTTAGAAAGTATAGACTGAGCTGAATTAATCTGTCGTTCAAAATAAACATACATTGCTTTAATTGAATAATTGGAAATGCCAGCATCCATATGGGAGTGGTATTTCTCCGATTAATAAAATAAAAAATTAAACCCAAAATTCCGGCTATTAGAATCACAATCATTCCATTCATCCCGATTAACGCAGCAATAAAACACCCAATTGCGATGACGATGGTTTGTGGATTTTTCAGTGCCGATTTGCCAATCCGATAACCAGAGGTTAGAACGATGGCAATAATCAATGGGGTAATACCAGATAGAATTACCTGTGCCTGGGGTAAAGACCCATAGCTTTGATAATAATAAGCAATCAAAAGAGTAATTAGTGTGGCGGGAATAAGAAAGCAAATTCCTGCTAGGAGCAAACCAGGAATTCCTGCGCGGATATAACCCAGATAAATTGCCATCTCGACCGCATTTGGTCCAGGAACCAGGTTTATGGCTGCCAGCATATCCATGAAATATTCACGTTTTACCCATTGCCTTTTTTGAACCATTTCAATTTCCATCATGGCAATCAAAGCGGGTGGGCCACCAAAACCAACTGTCCCTAATTTCAGAAATAATTGAGCCAGGTCTAACAACCTGGATTTTGTTTTCAATAGTATGCCGTAATTAGCTTTCTATTATTTCAATCCTTTTAATACTTTGTCAGGTGTTAGCGGAAGATCATGGAACCAAATTCCGGTAGCATTATGAACTGCATTAACCAGCGCAGGGGCGACGCCATCTATTGCAATTTCTGAAACTGATTTTGCGCCATAAGGACCACTGGGTTCATCAGTTTGTATAAAGATGACATCCATTGGGGGTAAATCAATGGCATTTGGTATCTTATAAGTCCGGAAACTGGCGTTGGTAATCTGACCTTTCTCATTGAAATAGGTTTCTTCGGAAGTCGCAAAACCTAAAGCTTGTGTCATCCCGCCCTCTACCTGGCCCGCAGCAGTTAATGGATTTATTACACGACCACAGTCAACCACCATTAATAATCGGTCAGCTTTTATTTCCCCGGTTTCTATATTGACAGTAACCTCTACTAATTGCGCAGCAGTGGGTGGTGGGCTGACATAGCTGATATGAGATTCGGTTGCCATGATTTGATGTTGATTCTGCTGATGCAAGCTGCTCAGGGCAATATCTTCGAAAGTCAGCATGCGTTCGTCAGGAGTGATAATCTTGCGTTCAAAAATCTTTAAAGAATCAGGATTCTCGATTTTAAACATTAATGCAGCTTGTTCAAGGATTTGTTTTCGAATTGCATGGGCAGTTTTCAGGACTGCACCCCCACTAATGTAAGTGGTTGAACTGGCATAGGCTCCTTTGTCAAAGGGTGTGAAATCAGTGTCGGAAGAATAAACGATGAAATCCTCAACCCTGGCCCCTAATTCCTCGGCAGCGATTTGGGCGAGGATCGTGTCGGAACCTGTTCCAATATCTGCTGCCCCAACATGCAAATTAAACGAACCATCATCATTCATTTTGATGGTAGCTGACGCCATATCTAATCCGGCTATGCCACTTCCATGAATTGCAACCGATAGACCTATGCCATGTTTAATTTTCTTATCGGTTTGATGTGTATATTTCTCCCTTTTCTGGTAATAATCAGTTGCTTTAATCCCAATATCAATACATTGATCCAGCGCACTGGTTGCCATAACTTGGTCATAGCCTTCTCGGCCTTCTCCCAGTTTACGAGCCAAATGCATTGGCTCACCAATCTTTAACCAGTTACTGCGTTTAAATTCAACCACATCTTTGCCAAGCTTTTCAGCTATTTCTTCCATTAATACTTCAATTGCAAATTGCTCCTGCATTGCTCCATATCCTCTGAAGGCACCTGCAGGGGGGGTATTGGTATAAACTACATCGCAAATAAATCTTGAATTAGGAGCGTTATATAAAGTCAAACCTTTGAAACCCCCCACCATGTTTACGGTAAGGCCATGGGTTCCATAAGCACCGGTGTCACCAATCAATTTTAATTCAGCAGCGTATATCTGATCACCTTTCAAACCTAACTTATAGTGAATCAGATGCTGATGACGTGTTCTTCCACTGGTGAATTCCTGTTTGCGTGATAATTCCAATTTGACCGGTCGATGTGTTCTTAGAGTTAACAATGAACACAAATCTTCCAATAAGATTTCCTGTTTGCCGCCAAAGCCTCCGCCAATACGGGGTTTTATTACCCTAATTTTTCGAATAGGTAGTCCAATTAATGGCGCAATGATCCGGCGGACATGAAAAGGAACTTGCGTACTTGTTCGAACAACTAAACGATCATCTTCATCCAGGTAGGTGATGCAAATATGCGGTTCCAATTGAGCGTGTTGTTGTTTGGGAGTGTGAAAATCGCCTTCAAAAATTTGGTCAGCTTCAGAGAAAGCTTTATCCGGGTCGCCAACCTCTGCTTCTATATGATGTACGATATTATGAACGGGATCAAAAATGCCTTCCGTATCTTTCTCATCATGAATAATAGGGGCACCCGGTTGCATCGCTTTATCCGGATTGATAACAAAAGGCATAACTTCATAATCAACTTTAATCAGTTTTAATGATTTCTCTGCAATTTCTAAGGTGTCTGCAGCTACAACAGCCACCCGATCACCTACATGGCGGACTTTATCATCTAGACATACTTGATCATAGGGAGGCGGTTGGGGAAAACTCTGTCCACCAGAAGCGTATTTAATCCGTGGTACATTTCTATAGGTTAAAACTGCATGAACACCAGTTAATCCCTCAGCTTCAGATGTATCAATTGATTTAATTCTGGCATGAGCATGAGGACTGGTCAATAAAGCTGCGTATAGCATTCCTTCTAACTCAATATCGTCAGTAAAAGCTGGTTTACCTTCAACAAGTTTCCGACCGTCAACCTTTAATTCTGTTTTACCAACCACGCTGGTTTTTGGCATGGTTGAGGGGGTGAGAATGAGCGGTAGTAAAGGTCTTTTTGATCCATCTTTTCTATAGTATTTTTTAGGTAATTCTAGGGTTCTATGATTTTCAGATAAAACAACTTCCACAGGAATATAGGGTCCAACTTTTTCGCTACGCAGAATAGCCGCCGCTCGTAAAACTGCATCCACAATACGAACATAACCGGTGCATCGGCAAAGGACCGAATTTAATGAGCTTCGAATTTCCATTTCTGAAGGATTGTTATTTTTATCTAGAAGTGCCTTGGCGGTTAGAATTTGGGCAGGTGTGCAATATCCGCATTGAACCGCACCAGTCTCCCAAAACGCTTGTTGAATTGGATGAAGCTTACCACGCTCACTTAATCCTTCAACGGTCTCCACATTCTTATTGATAAGGTCTTTAACTTTTAAAAGACAGGATTTGGTAGGTTTGCTATCTAAAAGGATGGTGCACATTCCACAATCACCCACCCGGCAGCCAGACTTGATACTCTTAATGCCAATTAAGCGAAGAAAATCCAATGCTTTTTGGCTAAGGTTTGCTTCACCCTTCCATTTTTTGCCATTTATTTTAAATCCAATTATTTCTTTTTCAGGCGCCATAGGTGCTATCCTTTTTTAATTGAATTAAAGAGATCTTCAGATATGTAAAGGGATTATATATGAAAATATTTATTTAGAGACAACTATTAAGTTAGTTGACTTTGATATTTTTACGCTGCCAGGCGAAGTTTACCAATTGGCTACCAAATTCACCATATGAATATCCAACCAGTTCAGCAGCTTGGATCATTCCGCATTCGGGTCCGATATAAGGGTTTGTATTTACATCAAGGATATAAAATACATCATCTTTAAACCGCACATCCATACGAGCATAGTCGCGCACTCCAATGGCTTTATAAGTATCCTTGCATAATTGATTTAATCTCCTGTTTTCTTTTCTGTTCAAAAGAGCAGGGACGATTATTTTCCATAATCTCGGGTCATCTTCACTATACATTGCACAAAGATGATCGCGTGGATCTTCAAGCTGTCTGAAATCAGCCTCTACTGGCGGAAGCACTTCTATTTCAGTGTTTCCCCAAACCCCTACCTCAAATTCTCTTCCATTAATAAAATCTTCTACGATAACAGGTTGATGAAATTCCTCGATCACAAAAGCTGCCCTTTTTCGAAGATCATCCTGGTTAGTAACAACGGCCTCAGGGGAGATTCCAATACTACAATGTTCGAAGGGCGGCTTGACTATAGCGGGGAAACGATCCCAATCTTTAATTTCACCAGATTGGTATACGTTCCAGCAAGGAGTATTGATCTTATTCAAATCCAAAATTCTCTTTACTTCTCGTTTATCATCAGAGATTTCCAATACTTTTGGAGTAGAACCTGTAAATGTAAAACCAAGGTCCTCAAGTGCTTGGGCTGCCCTCGCAAAACTATGAGGAATTCCAGGAATTCCCTCACACCAATTGAAGACGATATATTCTTCAGGATCATATTTATTAAGGACTTCATTAATATTCGAGTTGGATAATTGAACTGGGGTGACTTGATGTCCAATTTTTTCCATCGCTTGTTTTAATGTCAGAACATCCTCAAGAACATCATTTTGGTCTTTTTCAGTCCATACAAGAGTATCCAGGTTAAAATACATCAAAACTGGAATATCAGTCTTAAGTGATCCTTTTTTGGATTTCATTAATTTTGGTTATTTTGAAGAGGTTAAATTCTTTGTATAGATTACTAAACCGTCCCCTGGTTTATAAAAATCTGGAATTTGAGCCACGAGTTGATACCCAAAAGATGTATAGATAGCTCTTGGTGAAGAAAAA